>Ga0137374_10003395_pt1 | contig 18847 bp, 15 predicted proteins | sample SagtaG_20_FD_104811 | JGI IMG/M metagenome (GOLD analysis project Ga0137374, IMG submission 104811) | Vadose zone soil microbial communities from Sagehorn Ranch, Mendocino, California, USA - Sage1_R_100_16 metaG | ecosystem: Environmental > Terrestrial > Soil > Vadose zone | place: USA...
CGATGTCATGCACGTGGGCGCGCCGCTGGTGGGCTTCGAGGGCGCCGAGGACGCCGATGCCGGAACCGTCGTGGGCCACATGCCGGTGGGACGCGGCGTCGTCGCCGAAACAGCGGTCGGCGTCGGACACGCCGGCCCCGGAATCAAGGCCACCCCGGCAGTGCGCGCGCTCGCGCACCGTCTGGGTGTCGACCTCGCGCTGATCACGCCGTCCGGGCCCGACGGACTCGTCACGACGCAGGACGTGCAGCGGGTTGCCAAGCTCCTCGAGGAGTGGGGCCCGCCGGAAATGCTGCGCGGCGTGCGGCGGGCAATGGCGCAGAACATGGCGCTGGCGCAGCGCGAAGTCGCGGCCGCCACCGTTATCGACGACGCGGATGTCAATGCGTGGGCGGAAGGCACGGACACTACGATCCGGCTCATCAGAGCGATCGTCGCCGGTTGTACAGCGGCGCCCGCGCTCAACGCAGTCTTCGACAGCGCCGCGGGTGCACGACACCTGCTGAAGAAGATCGAAGTCGGCATTGCCGTGGACACGCCGGAAGGTTTGTTCGTACCGGTGCTGCGCGACGTCGCGAATCGCGACCCGGAAGACCTGCGTCGCGGGCTCGATCGAATGCGCGCCGACGTCGTCGCGCGCAAGATCCCACCGGAGGAATTGCGCGGCTACACGATCACGCTGTCCAACTTCGGCATGATCGGCGCCAAATACGCGGCACCGATCGTGATGCCGCCGACAGTCGCGATCCTCGGTGCCGGCCGCATCCGCGACCAAGTCGTGGCGGCGAATGGGCAGCCGGCCGTGCATCGCGTGTTGCCGCTTTCGCTGACCTTCGACCACCGGGTCGTAACGGGCGGCGAGGCCACGCGATTTCTCAACGCCGTGATAACCGATCTCGAGTCAGCCGGCTGACGGGCACCAGATCGGAATCGGGTCAGCCGATTGTGCCACCGAGTAACAGGGCTACGCCCCATAAGATGAACACGAACCCACCCGTCGTGCTCAACCAGCGGCTCCTGGGCAACGTCTTCTCGGCGAGGATGAACATGGCGAGCACCGCGATCCAGACGGCATTCATGACGCCGAGCACGAACAACAGGAGCATCGCGGCCCAGCAGCAGCCCAAGCAGAACAGGCCATGGCGCACACCCATGACAAGGGCACCGCGCAGCCCACTGCGCCATTCCGCCATCAGAAATGCAAGCGGTGGGCGGACCCGAACGAGGGGGAAGATCGAACTACAGCGGACTAACAGCTATGGACAGTTTGCGCGCCTTCATCTGTCTGGCAAGGGTGTGATCGAAGAGGCGCGGGCCTAGCGATAGGGGTTCCGGTACGTCGGATTCAGTGGCTGCTCCACTGAAGGATGAGCATATCGGATTCGGGTGTCACTCGGGTACCGAACCGTTTGCCTTCGCGCGTCAAGGTCTGCTCGAGCCAGCGCGCGTCGGCTGCCGAAGCATGATTCACACGAAAGCGGCGAATCTGCGTGGGCGCCAACGCCAGCCGCGTGAGCTGTCCCGTCCGCGAGTCGAGGCTGGCAAAATAGGCAACGGCGAGATCGGCACGAAACGATTCGTAGCCGCCGATACCTTCGTAATCGTTGAGAAAGTCGCCACAGCCGTAAAGGACAAGATGGTCGCGATAGACCTCGATCCCTTTCGGATGATGGGACGAATGGCCCAGCACGACATCGATGTTTGCTCTGTCGATAAGCATATGCGCAAACTCGCGCTCTGTGCGCGTCACCTCATAGCCCCAGTTGGCACCCCAGTGGATCGCGGCCACCGCGATGTCCCCGGCGCGTTTCGTTGCCTTGACTTGCCGAGCGACGGCTTCGACCGTTCGCTCCGATAACTCGTCCAGAAACCTGACTCCTGCACGTACGGCCGTCGCGGCCCATTCGCGCGGTACCCCGGCACTCGCGGTGCCGAGGGCGAACACCAGTACCCGCAACCTGTCCCGCGCATCGATGATGGCCGGAGCCGCTGCAGCATCCGCGTTGATCCCCGCGCCCGCCGTGCTTATGCCGGCATTGCGCAACGTCGTCAGGGTTTCCGAAAGCCCATGGTAGCCCCAGTCCAGGACGTGGTTATTGGCAAGGGTGCAGCAGTCGATTTGCGCGGCAACGAGGCAGGGGACGTTTGCCGGGTGCATGCGATAGTGGATACCTTTCGCCGGCCAGGCGTCCTCGGATGTCGTGACCGCTGTCTCGAGATTGATGATCCGCGCGTCGGGTCGTTCCCGCTCGAAGATCCCGAGCGCGTCGCCCCAGACATAGCCGAAACCGACCGGGCGCTCGAGCGGACCTGTCTTTGCCTCCGCAAGCGCTACATATTGCGACGCCGAGCGTACGTAACGCTCGTAGAGATGCGGCTCGCTCGGGTGCGGGAGGATCTGGTCGATGCCGCGCCCCGTCATCACGTCGCCGCAGAGAAACAGCTTTACGCTGCGCGATCGTGCGTTGTCAACGACCGCGCCGCGAATGGGCTCGCTGCGCTGGGTCGTGCCTGTCTGCACCTCGGCTTCGCCGCCAACCGGCATCGCCACAGGGGTCGTCAGCAAGGCTGCAACCGACTGCCCAAGGAAGCGACGGCGGTTCATGCGTCACGGCAGCGCGTTGGATATCCTGAAGCCCAGCGTACACGGCTTTGTCGACCGCTGCACTTCGCGCCCCGGATCTACCGTCCAAGCGAGACGTCTCGATTGACGCTCGCCGCACGAGGCGAAATCGGCGACGCCGACACCTGGTCGAAATGGCAGACCTGCTTGCTGAGGAACGGAAGCCTTGCGGGTTCGGTCGAATGTTCCGGAGCCATCGCTTAAGACGCAGCGCCCGCCGCTCCAGGGGCGTGACTGGCGGGTCCCCGAGGCCATACGACTTCGCGGTACAGCGTATCGGCACCGCCATGGGCATGCGGTTGGACCTGAACCCAGGTTGGGGACCAGCCGATCTTGAACGGAAGGAGGGTAGGTCATACAAATCTGAACGATCAGCTCATTGAGAACCAGGGTTTTCAAACGCGCTTAACAAGGAAAGGTATCCATGATGAAAACCAAAAGCGGATTGCTTGCGGCAGTACTCCTCTGCGCACTGTTGTCGGCTTGTGCGACGTCCGGCACACGCGTAAGCACGACATCCGATGCTTACCGACAAATGGCCAGGAGCCAGCAGGCGTGGTGTGCGCAATTCGGTTGCGGCTGTACTCTGGACGGAGTCCAGGCGACGTGCACGCTGGTCGGTACTTGCCTGAATACGGGAAGTTGCCAGCGAGTCCAGTAGTCCAGGGAAGCGGAGTGTACCGGTCGCCATTTCACCATGACTGGAAGCGAAGGCTCGCAAACTCCTTGCACTTCCTCCTGCACGTGTTTGATCGCAAGAACCAGCTCGCGTCGTCGGCCGCACAGGCCGTCGACGCGAGTAGCTTGATACCGCGCCCACACGTATCGATCCCGCTGAAAGGCTCAGGGCTGCGAATGTCCACCTTTGGCGGCGTTGGACACGATATACGCCAGGCGTTGCAGAGCGGAAAAGTTATTGGCAAAGGCCAAGAGCGCTACGGCTGGCATGAGCCACCCGGTTAGAAGTCCGAGGGCGAAGACGATAATTCGCTCGGCACGGGTAACGACGCCGATGTCCTTGGTGTCGAGCCCCACCATGCCGGCCCGCGAGCGGATCTGGCTGCCGACGATCGAGCCGAACATGGCGACCAGCGTCAGCAGCACCGTGGCCTGATCTCCGCCCTGAAGGGCCTGCCAGGCGATCGCCAGGTATACGGCAAAGTCGCCATAATGGTCGGTGATGGAATCGAGGAAAGCGCCAAAGGGCGTGGCGGACTCGCTTTGCCGAGCGAGCTCGCCGTCGAGCGCATCGAGGAGACCCGAAAGAAGCAGCACGAGGGAAGCCGGGATCAATAGGCCGCCGGCGATGAGCGCGCCTGCTGCGACCGCCAGCAACAGCCCGGCTAGCGTCAGCTGGTTCGGCGTCACCCTTGCCCGCAGCAGCAACCGGATGATCGGTCGCAAGAGCTCGGGTGACCATCGACGCAGCAGTCGTGAAAGCACGATGGCATCCGCGCGAGGCTAGCGACTCGATTGGTTCGCCCAGTTCCGGCGAATCAACTCCAGGGCCTCGTCTTCATCCATATCCACCGGCGGCGATTTCATATAGAACGCGCAGGCTTCGGGGATGATCCCTGCTCTACCGGCATCTAGCGCAGCTTTCGCCAGACGAATCAGGTCGACGACCGAGCCGGCACTGTTGGGCTTGTCGTCGCTCTCCAACTTGACCGAGATCTTCACCGGTGAGCCGCCGAACACGGTGGCATCGATGTCGATGAAGGCGTTCTTGAGCGGCCCTTTGGTGGGGTCGTAATGATGCCCGACGTGGAACGCCGCCTCGCCCAGCAATCCCGTCATCGACTTGCGCTTGGAGACGAGCTTGGTTTCGGCCCGGTGGACAAAATTGGCAAAGTCTGTGTTGCCGCCGATATTGACCTGCGATGTATTGATCAGGACGGCTCCGCGCAGATGCAGCATCTTCAGCAGCGTGCGATGCAGAATCGTGGTTCCGAGCTGGCTCTTGATATCGTCGCCCAGGACCACCAGCCCTTTCTGCCGAAACTGTTCTTGAATCTCCGGACGTTGTGCAAGAAGGGTCGGAATGCAGTTGATGAATGCGCAACGCGCCTCCAGCGCAGCTCGCGCGTAATGGGCGCTGGCTTCCAGGCTGCCGGTGGGGAGCAGATTGATGAGCACATCCGCCCTCTTCTCGCGCAAAACGGCGGCGACGTCGACGGGCGGCGTTGGTGATTCCGGAACCAGCACTGCGAGGTGCGGCGGGTTGCCGTCCAGCGACGGTCCGCGCTCTACGACGGTAGGATTGTTCACGCTAGGATGGCCGTGAATACGGACAAAATTATTCGGCGGCTGCAGGATCGCTTCGCCAAGCGGGCGCCCGACTTTTTCCCGCGCAATATCGAACGCGGCCACGACCTCGATCGCGTGGACCGAATAGCCGCCAAGGACCGGAAAAAGCAATCCGCGCTGGTCGTCGGGATGCTGCCGGTAGTAGGCGATGCCTTCGATCAGGCTCGATGCGCAATTGCCGATCCCAGCGACCGCCAGCCGGATGGCCTTCCCGGTTCCCGCTTCGTTCATCGCCCGTCTTCTTGCAGATTGTGGGCGCCGTGAAGGCGCCTGCACAGCGTCAGGCCAGATTATCCGCGTATCTCTGAATGCACGCTTGCTGCTCGCGGTTCAGGCGCACACCGGAGCGCGTGGCTCTTAGCCAGAACGATGCCGAGAAGCGCGAGCAGATGGCTGTAGCTCCCTGCCTATTTCGTTCCAGGCGCTCTCGCAACACGATACCACAACGGTCGTGGCTGGCTGCCAATCTCCGCTCCGACCAACGCAGGGCTCGGTCCAGACGTCGTGCTCGCTGGCCGCTGCTCGTCTGAATTCCGGAAATTGCCAGCGAGCTCAGTAGCGCAGCTGAGCGAAGTATCGCGGTGTGAGTTTCACGCCCGGATTGGAAGCGCGAAGTCTCGGAGGTCCTGCCGCATGGCCCGCATGCGCTTCACCGAAAGAACAAACTCGATAGCGCGCTATAGCGTGGAAATGCGAAGTAGAGTCAAAAGCGGTATGGAGAAGCTGATCCAGATGTCAGCACCGCCTGGAGTTAGGCGCAGGGCGGCACGATGTACCGGCTGCGGTCGATGCATGCTACGGATGTTGTGAGCCACAACTCAATCCACTCGTCGGTCTGACGAGGCCATTTGTCGTGTCTGGATTGACGCGACCGCGATTGTAATCAACTATCGTGACGAGTCGCGGCATATAGCGACCAAAAATAGTAATTGGCAAAACTGTCGCAAGGCAGTGACGCAAAGCTTCCGGCCCGTGAACTAAGCAGCGGGTAGCGGAGTTGCCGGCGGGAGACTCCGCCGTAAAGCAGGAACGGGAAACGGTGTCGAGCCCCGTCCTCCTTCCAGTCACTGCCTCTAGACGTATCGAGCAGAGGCATGATGGACTGGAAAGTGCCGTTCCGCCGGGCCACGCCGCGGCAACCGCGAAATCCCGAGTCCCCAGGCTCCGCCGCCGGCGCGCGACCATGCGCACCGCCGCACCGCGTCACCCTCGTCCGCCCGTGCTGCTCCAATTGGCGCAGGCGCAGCGCCATCGATCCGTTGTTGTCGACAACAGCGATCGACGCAACCACGTCGCATCCTCCATTCGCTCCCAGACCGTGTGCTGCACGGCGGGCGGGTTTTACGCTAATCGAAGTGCTGATCGTCACGGCAATCGTGGCGGTCCTGGCAGCGATCGCATTACAGAGCTATCAGGCACAGATCAGGAAGGGCAATCGCGCCGCAGCGCAATCGTACCTGATGGATCTGGCGCAGCGCGAAGCACAGTACCTGCTCGATGCTCGCGCGTATGCGTCCACCGAGGCGACGCTCGGCTACGCAGCGACACCTGCAGACGTCGCGCCGTATTACACGATCAGTATCGCAGCGCCCGTCGTATCGCCGCCTGCGTTCACGATTACGGCGACAGCAATCAGTGTGCAGGTCCCGGATGGCGGCCTGACGATCGACAACCAGGGCACGAAAACGCCTTCGGGAAAATGGTAACCGATGTCAGCTCGTCACCTTCCGCGTCGGAACCTCGCAAATGCGCTACCGCGCAACGCTGCTCGTACCCGCGGCTTCACGCTGGTCGAGCTGCTTACCGTGGTCGTCGTCCTGGTGGTGCTCACCATCATTGCGGTGCCTGCGTTCAACGAGCTCACCAGGAGCCAGCGCGTGCAGCTGGCGGCGATGGACCTGTTCACGTCGCTGTTGCGTGCGCGCAGTGAAGCCATCAAGCAAAACACCGACGTGACGCTCTCGCCCGCCGGCACGTGGGCAGCCGGTTGGGTTGTCGCGGTCGGTGGGGCGAATATCGATACGCATGCCGCGACGAGCAATATTTCCATCAGCGATCCGGGGGTGGTGACGTATCGAAGCTCCGGCCGGGTCGCTGGCGCGACGCCGCACAAGTTCTCGGTTTCCGCGACACAGACCGCCACTAAGCGCTGTGTACAGGTGAACCTGAGTGGCGAGCCGGTCGTCACCAACGGCGCGTGCTCATGAATCTCGCCAGGGTGAATATGAATCGCGAGTGCGGCGTGAGCCTGCTCGAGGCGCTCATCACGATCGTCATTCTCGCGTTCGGCATTCTGGGGCTCGCTGGCCTGCAGTCGAAAATACAGACGGTCGAAGTCGAGTCGTACGCACGCTCGCAGGCGCTGATCCTTCTGGACGACATGGCGGCGCGCTTGAGCGCGCACCGCAGTGTCGCGGCGACGTACGTCACCGCGAGTCCCGCGGGAACGGGCGACACGCAGCCGACGGACTGTTCCGGCACCGCCTTGGGTGTCGAGCGCGACATGTGCGAATGGAGTCACGCTCTGAAGGGGAATGCCGAGCTCTCGGGCAGCTCAGCGATCGGCGCGATGATTGGCGGCCGCGGTTGTGTCGAGCCACTGGCAGGAGTCGACCCGCCAAGCTATCGCGTCACCGTGACCTGGCAGGGCCTGAGCCCGACCGTCGTGCCTGGCGTCGGCTGCGCCCAGTCGCTCTACGGCGCCAACGACGCGCTTCGCCGGGCGGTCGCCAAGGTTGTTTCCGTCGCCGCCCTCGGTCCATGACAGCCTATTCGCCGCTACGCGGACGCATGCGGCTAAGCGCACCGCGCGGATTCACCTTGATCGAGCTGATGGTCGGCATCACGCTCGGGCTGATCGTGCTCGCGGTCGTGACCACGGCGTTCGTGAACGTCAGCAGTAATCGGCGCGACATGGAGCGAACCGGGCGGCAGATCGAAAACGGCCGCTTCGCCATGCAGTTGCTCGCGGACGACATCGTCAACGCGGGCTACTTCGGCGAGCTCGATCCGCGCGACGTCGGGCCGCCCGCGGCCAAACCGGACCCTTGCTCAACCAGCGCAGCCGACCTGAAGAATATGGTTCTGATGCACGTCCAGGGCTATGCCGCCGGCGCCGTCAAGCCATCCTGCGTCAGCGACGTGCGTTCGGAGACCGCGGTGGTCGTTGTTCGACGGACCGCCACGTGCATCGCCGGCGATATCAACTGCGACGCGGCTGCCGCGGGCCAGATCTACCTTCAGTCGACACTGTGCAACGACGAACTCGCGAATCCGGCGATCTCGACGCACTACATCGTCGCTGCGAAGCCGGCGTCGGGTGCATCGGCGTTTCCGCTGCACAAACACGATTGCACGACGGTGGCGAGCCTGCGGTCTTATGTGATGCACGTCTACTTCATCGCCAACAATAACAATCCGGGCGACGGCGTACCCACGCTCAAGCGCGCGGAGCTTGGCGCGAACGGTGAGTTCTCCGTCGTTGCGCTGGTCGAGGGTATCGAGAACCTGCAGGTCGAATATGGTCTCGATACGAACGGCGACAGCATGCCGGACGCCGTCAGCGCCGACCCCGGAACGTACGGCGGCTGCGCCGCGGACCCTTGCTACATCGCCAACTGGCTCAATACGGTGACGGCGAAGATCCACCTGCTTTCGCGGTCGACCGAAGCAAGTCCGAGGTACACGGACACGAAAACGTATCCGCTCGGGTTGCAGGCAGACGACACGCAGCTCGTCGTCGGACCTTTCAACGATGGCTTCAAGCGGCACGCCTACACCGAGACGATACGCATGAACAACCCTGCCGGGCGGAGAGAGTCATGATGCGGCGCAGTCACAGATTTACAGCTCGCGATTCCCAGCGCGGCGTCACGCTGGTCGTCGGGATGATCATGCTCGTGCTGATCACGCTGATCGTGCTCGCGAGCTTCCATCTGGGCCGCAATAATCTCGTGATCGTCGGCAATGCGCAGCAACGCAACGACGCGCTCACGGCAGCACAGCAAACGATCGAAGCTGCGGTCAACTCGCCGTTGCTGACGAGCTCCCCCGCGTCGATCTTTCCGACGCCATGCTCTGGCTGGCCGGATAACACGCTGTGCTACGACGTCAACGGCGACGGCACCGACGACGTCGTGGCGCAGATCACTCCGACGCCGACCTGCGTCAAAGCCCAGGTCATCCCGCTGACCAGCCTCAGCCTGACGGACGCCAACGATCAGGCCTGTCGAACACAACAGCCGCAGTCGTGCTTCGGCCAGGGGGGCGCATGCAACGACTCGAGCTGCGCCAACAGCGTCTGGGACATCCGCGCCGTCGCGCAGAATCTCGCCCCGAATGGCACCTCCGCCGCCAGCCAGGGCCCCACCGCCGTCGTGAACCAGGGTATCGCCAAGCGCGTCGCGACGAACGAAATTGCGACCTCATGCCCGTGACGCGGGCCGAAGGATCGTCATGAAGCGAGAACACTTCAAACGAACATGCGCTCTGCTCCTAGCGGCCGCCTTCGCACTCGTCCTTCCGCTGTCGGCAGCAGCGGCGGATATCGACATCTTCGTCGGCGGCGCGGGTGGGAGCAGTGCCGCCAATGCACTTGTCATCATCGACAATACCTCCAACTGGGCGGACAACGCACAACACTGGCCGGGTGGCGAGGTTCAAGGCCAAGCCGAGCTGGAGGCGCTCATCGCGGTCATCCCGACGCTTACCGAAAGCGTCAACGTCGGCTTGATGCTGTTCAACCAGAACGGCAGCGGGACCTGTTGCAGTGGCGGCTACATTCGTTCTGCCATGCTGCCGATGAACGCGGCCAACCGGGCTGCTTTGCTCGCCGAGCTCAACAATATCCTCACCAACTTCAGCAGCCCGCTGAACAAGGCGGCGTCGAACGCCAGCTACAGCATGGCGCTGTTCGACGCCTTCAAATACCTCGGCGGTTACACCAGCCCCGCGCACGCGACGGATGACGTCGCCGGCACGCCGACAGATGCGGGCCACTTCGGGCCGGCCGTGTTCGCCACGCCGGCAAGCACATTCAACCGCCCGGACGCGTTCGGTTACGCCAATGGAACCTTCACGGTGTACAGCCCGCCCGCCGCGGCGGCCAACGCCTGCGGAGGCAAGAACTACATCATCTTCATCGGCAACGGCTTTCCGAATACCGACACGGCGCCGAGCGAGAACATGAAGACGTATCTGGAAGGCGTCGGCGGGAACTCGACGCAGATCTGGATGCCCGTTCTGACGAGCACGACCTCGACCTCCTTCACGAGCCTGGGCTCTTCTGCCTCGTGCTACAACAACAACGGCGCCGGACTGAGCAGCTGCAGCACGGACAACGCGGGCACCTGCGGATCGAGCTACGACACGTGCAGCTGCGGCACGCCGACGGCCACGACCGGTTGCAGCGGCGGGAAGGTCAAGTATTCGGTCATCGGTGGCGTCGCGACGACCGCGGTCACGCCGACGGGGACAACTGCGTTGCCGGCGGCCAACAAGACGCTTTACGCGGACGAGTGGACACGCTTCCTCTATCTGACCGACGTCAATGCCGCGGCGGGCCAGCAGAACGTCACCACCTTCACCATCGACGCCTTCAATGCCAAGCAGGACGCCGATCAGACGGCGCTGCTGTACAGCATGGCGAATTCCGGCGGTGGGCAGTACTACGCCGCCAAAAGCAAGAATGACCTCATCTTCGCTCTCGGCGACATCTTCGCCAAGATCCAGGGCACGAATAGCGCCTTTGCGTCGGCGAGCCTGCCGGTGAGTGCAACCAACCGGGCGGTGAACGCGAACGAAGTCTACATCGGCATGTTCCGGCCGGACGCGGCGGCAAAGCCGCTCTGGTACGGCAACATGAAGCGCTACAAGATCGGCAACTTCGGCGGCAGCTTCAATCTGGCGGACAAATCGGGCGCGCAAGCCGTGAATCCGCTCACCGGCTTCCTTGCCGATTGCGCGACGAGCTGGTGGACAGCGGACTCGGGCAAGTACTGGTGGGGCGTGACCAGCAATCCACCGCCTAACGGTGCATGCCCAGTGTCGCCAAAGAATACGTTCGACCCGTACTCGGATGCTCCGGACGGCCCCAAGGTGGAAAAGGGCTCGGTCGCCGAAATCATCCGTCGGGGGAATAACCCTGCCTCGGCACCGACATGGGCGCTCAATCGGACGCTCTACACCAAAGGGTTCCTCGCCTTCAACGCGGCAAACTCGGGCATGGCCGCCGCCGACGTCGATTTCGTCAGCGGGCTCGACATCGACGCAGCGGGGACGTCTCTGACCTACCAGTACGATCCGACCGACCCGACGAAGACGACGACCATTCGTCCCACCGTGCACGGCGACGTCGTGCATTCGAGGCCCACGCCGATAAACTACGGATCGGGGCAGACGGTTGTCTATTACGGCGCGAACGATGGCACGCTGCGCGCCGCCGACTCGACGACCGGCAAGGAGCTCTGGGCGTACGTCGCGCAGGAATTCTACGCGACGCTTCCGCGCTTGCGCCAGGACAGCCCGCTCATTAGCTACAGCTTCCTCGACCCGCTCAGTATCTCGCCGCCGCCGTTGCCTAAGAACTACTACTTCGACGGCTCGCTCGGCGTCTATCAGAACCTGGATAGCTCGAAGGTATGGGTCTATCCGACCATGCGCCGGGGCGGGCGCATGGTCTATGCGCTCGATGTCACCACGCCGTCCGCGCCTACGCTCAAGTGGAAAGTCGGCTGCCCCAGCCTGACCAGCGACACCGGCTGCAGCAGCGGCTTCACCGCCATCGGGCAGACGTGGTCGACCCCCGCCGTCGCGAATCTCAAGATCGGCGGTACTGCCGGCGAGACGCCCACACCCATCGTCGCCGTAGGCGGCGGCTACGATAACTGCGAGGACGATTCGCCCAACGCGGCCTGCAGCGGCGCCAAGGGCTCGATCGTGTATATCCTCAACGCCGACGACGGCTCGGAGCTCGCATCGTTCGCCACCGCGGGCCGCGTCGTCGCCGATGTCGTGTTCGTCGATATGGACGGCGACAACATTCCCGATCTCGCCTACGCCGTCGACACGCGCGGCAACATCTACCGGATCAGCTTCGGCTTTTCCAAGTCGGCGCCGCTGGCAAAGACAAGCTGGACGTCGACCCTCATTGCGGCGACGACGGGGTCGAAGCGCAAATTCCTTTACGCGCCCGCCGTATCTCCCGCATACGACAGCAGCACCGGCAAGTTCTATGTCTATCTCGCCCTTGGCAGTGGCGATCGCGAAGAGCCGTTGGAGACCCAGTATCCATATGCCGATCCGGTACTGAATCGTTTCTATATGTTCGTCGATGACATTGCGTCTGCGGCCAAGGCGGACCTGGATAACTCGACTGCGATGAGCGACTTTACAGCAACGACGTCATGCGCTACGTCGCTGGTCCTGCCCGGATCGGGCAAGTCCGGCTGGTTCATGGATCTCAACGCGTACGGACGCGGCGAGCAGACCGTGACGTCGGCCGTGATCGTCGGCGGATTCGTCGCGTTCAGCACCAATCGCGCCATCCCGCGCAGCCCCAATGTGTGTGCGCCTCTGGGCGAGGCGCGAGGCTATGCAGTGAATCTCTTGAACGCGTCCGGCGTCATCGGCGTGCAGCCGAAAACCTGTGGTGGCGATCGGTCGGGAATATTTACCGGTGGCGGCCTGCCGCCGTCGCCTGTGGTAGCCGATGTAAATATCGATGGGCAGGTCATCAAGGTAGGCATTAGCGTTGTAAACCTGGATGGAGGAGCCAGCTCCGGAGTCCAGAGCCAGCAGGTCTTCAAACTGCCGCCGCAACGTCGCACTCGTGTGTACTGGCGGCAGGAGGGCGACAACTGAGCTGCGATGTCCTTCGGCATGGGCTCAGGCAGGTGGAGGGGGATTGCGACAACATGACGATTCGGACACTGGTCTTGCAACGGTTGCAATTCGGCCTCGAGCCGTTGGCGTTCCGGCGTGGGGCTACACGCGTGCTTGCCCGCGTCGCGGGCCGACCGCGCGAGGAAGCCCCGGTCACCGTCGAAGACCTGCGGCAAGACTTCCGGCTCGATGCGGCAGGCGCCGAGGCGCTGCTTCGCGCGCTGGTCGCGAGGCGATTGCTGGAGCGCGCGAGCGCCACGTCGGATTACCGCCTCACCGAACGCTTTCGCGAGTTCGCGCTCGCGCGCATCGTTCCCCCGTTGCAGCGTGCACGCGCGAAGCGTCTCATTGAAAGGGCAGGCGTGCTGGCCGGGCAGATCAACGCGAAGTGGACCCGCAATCCCTTCGCGATCGCGATGATCGCGGTCTCGGGTAGCTACATGAGCCGCAGCAAGACCCTGCCCGAGCTCAGTCTTTGGCTCATCGTCCGGCCACGCCCTCCCGGCCGGGCGCGCCTTTGGGAACCGTCGTCGAGCAGGGGCGACGGCGCACGACAGATCCGCCACGCGGTTCGCTCGCTGAGTTCATACATGGCGGTTCGCCTTGTTACCGATACGGAGTTGCTGCCGCGGCCGTTCATCGTCGCGTTTCGAGCCGACGACATGGTGGCGCCGCCGCCGATCTTCGGCGTTCTGCGCGTGTGGAGCGATTCAGTTCGCCGGCGGATCGGTAGGCGTCGAAGCGACGGACGCGCCGTTGAGCTGGCCTGATCGTCGACAAGAGGGTTTGGAGGCGGAGGTCGGAATCGAACCGGCGTAGACGGCTTTGCAAGCGCTGCATCTTCAATTAATCGAGAAGATGCAGGAGTGCCGCGTTACTTCAGCGAGCCGGCTCGAGATGAGCCAAGGCCATTTTGACGGCGACGTGCTTGAGTCGCTTGTCGCGCGTCCACAGCCGGGTCTCGCCGTGCAGCGCCGTGGCGGCGAGGAGATGCACGTCGATGTACCCGAGGCCGCGGCCCATCAACCGATAGCGCTCGAGGAAATCCAGGACCTCTTCATCGGTGGCTGCCGCCAGCCGCGCCAGCGATCTCAGGAGGCCCAATACCGACCCCCGCGACTTGAGCAACCCGCAGGCCAATTCTCCGATCACAAACGGGTGTATGGCCACGACATTGGCGTCCAACGCGGCTGCGAGTGCTGCATCGCTGCGCCGCAGGTGGTCCACCCAGACGGAGGTGTCCACCAGGATCATGAAGCCTTGGGACGGCGGCGCGGAGGCGCACGCAATCGGGATTGCGTGCCCCCCAGTCGCGCGAGGCGGCGCGCACTCTCTCTCTGGATCAGGGCTTCCAAGGCCTCGCGCAGAAGCGTACTGCGTTCCTTCAAGCCGCTCAGCTCCCGGGCGCGATTCAGCAATGCATCATCCAGGTTGATCGTCGTGCGCATAGGGATTTCTCCTGATGTCTAGCATGCATTCTAGCATCATCTGATGCGGAAAATCGTGCTTTGAGATCGGATCGAACCACTACCCGAAGGGCGCGCTGGCCCGCGGTCTCGTCGCGCCCGCGCTACGTTGGAGAGCGCCGAACCGACTTAGGGTGTCGAATGCTAGCGCTTGGTCGTGCAGTTGTTGTGCGTCGTCTTGCCGTTCTCTTCGATGAATGCCGTATTGCCTTTGTTCCAGAATACGAAGCTTTCATCGCTATTCGCGTAGCGCGCGCCCGAACCGGACACTGCTTGCGGCAGCGAGAGCTGGCGGCCGTCGGAAAGGGTGAGCTTTACGCTGCTTTTCGTGCCATTGGTAAAGACGGCATTCACCGTCTTGCCCGCATCGCACGCAAAGAATGCCTGGATTGTTTTTGCAACCGCAGCCGATTGCGCGGTCGCTCGTGCTGGAGACGCTGCGCGCGGGTTCGACTCCCGCGTGCACCTCCCGTCGAAATAAGCGGTCGCCCTGCAGGTCCTGCCGCTCCTAAAAGTACAGGTACCTTGTTCGTTCGCCGTGTTGCTGCCGGAAGTGACCTTGTACGCGCCGCCCGTGATGGCGCAATAGCGGGCGGCCGACGTAACGAAGCCGGTCACCTTGATGCCGCCCGCGGGGCAATCGCCGCGCATCATCGCCCACTCCTCGCACTGCAGGTTGTCGGGGAACGTGCAAACGCCGAATTGGCCGCCCTTGCGGTTCTTCTCGAGGGTCAGTCTGCCGCCCTTGTCCACGCAGTTCTGCGAGGCGGGATTGGCGAGGCCCGCGACACGCGCTGTGTTCGCCGGTGTCTCGGCGCGCGCTGGTGGCCCAACGGAGGCGGCAGCCAGGACGACAAGGATGTGCGCAAGACCGATGCCGGAAGGAGCTAGCCTAGCCAAAGCTTGTACCGTTCCAATCAGGTGCCGCAGCCTAGGCGCTGCAGTTGCAACAGCCTCACCAGCCTGACTGCTTTCGACTCTGACGACTTGGCTTAGTGGAGGCGGAGGTCGGAATCGAACCGGCGTAGACGGCTTTGCAGGCCGCTGCATGACCACTCTGCCACCCCGCCGGGTGGACATTCATCAGACAATCCGGCCCGTACCGCGGATGCAGCAGCACGACCCGTGACGCCACTATAAGCGCAAAAGGGAAAGCGCGCGCTCTCCCTCGTAAGAACTGGAGCGGGAAACGAGTCTCGAACTCGCGACCTCAACCTTGGCAAGGTTGCGCTCTACCAACTGAGCTATTCCCGCGGCCGGCAATTTGCAATTATAGCCTGCGTCTCACCCGTGTCAAAGCGCCGCGCGCCTGCCGCGCCGTCCGCGCACTACGCGATCACCGCAGCGATCGCCTCGGCCACGTAGTCGAGGTTGCGCGCATTGAGCGCGGCGATGCAGATTCGCCCGGTATCGATCGCGTAGACCGCATGCTCGCTGCGCAGCCGTCCGACCTGCTCGCGGCTAAGGCCCGAATAGGAGAACATGCCGCGTTGTTCGAGGACGAAGCGAAAATCGGCGTCCGGTGCGCGTCGCGCCAGCCGGTCGACCAGCGCGCCGCGAATGGCCCGGATGCGCTCGCGCATCGTGCCGAGCTCCTTCTCCCACAGCGCGGAAAGCTCGGGCGAGCCGAGGATCGTCGCTACGACCTGACCGCCGAACGTCGGCGGGCTCGAGTAATTAGCGCGCACGACGCGCTTGGCCTGCGAGAGCACGCGCGCCGCTTCATCCTGATGCGTCGCGACGATGGACAGCGCGCCGACGCGCTCGCCGTAGAGCGAGAACGATTTCGAGAACGAGCTGGCGACGAACAGCGGTCCCGGCGTTGCCGCGAAGCGGCGCACCACTAAGCCGTCAGCGTCGAGGTCCTCGCCGAAGCCCTGATAGGCGATGTCGAGAAACGGAACGTGACCGCGCGAGCGGACGACTTCCAGGATGCGGCCCCATTGCTCGGGCGACGGGTCGACGCCGGTTGGATTGTGGCAGCATGCGTGCAGCACGACGATCGCGCCGGATGGCACGCGGTCGAGCGCGCCGATCATGCCGGCGAAGTCCAGGCCGCGCGTAGTTGCATCATAGTACGGGTAGACATTGACGCTGAAGCCGGCGTTCTCGAACAGCGCGCGGTGATTTTCCCACGACGGATCGCTGATCCAGATCTGCGCGGCCGGCGCGAAGCGGCGCAGGAAGTCGGCGCCTATCTTCAACGCGCCGGTTCCGCCGAGCGCCTGTACGGTGACCGCGCGCCCGGCGCGCAGGATCTCGCTCTCCGCGCCGAAGACCAGCTTCTGGACCGCGCGATCGTACGCGGCGATGCCGTCGATCGGCAGATAGACGTGCGGCGCGCCGCGCTCGGTGATCGCGTGTTCCGCGCGCCGCACGCACTCGAGCAGCGGCACCTTGCCATTGTCATCGTAGTACACGCCGACGCCGAGATTGACCTTGTTCGGATTCGGATCGGCGTGAAACGCTTCGCTGACGCCCAGTATCGGGTCGCGCGGCGCCATCTCGATGGCGGACAGGAGCGGGGCGGCGAGGGGAGCGTTCATCGTGGCACCGGTACGCGGTCGATGCGCGAATCTTAACATGCACTGCGCGGCGCTCCGGCACGCCGCCGCCTGCCTCGGCGCAGCGGTGAAGAACGTGCGCCGCGGAACTCGCTTCGGCTACAATGGTCGATTGTTCTCGCGCTTGAGCATTCTATGGTCGTAACGTTCCCCAACAGCCCCTACGAGCTGCACCAGCCGTTTCCTCCTGCGGGCGATCAGCCTGAAGCGATCGACAAGCTGGTCGAAGGGATCGCGGACGGACTTTCATTCCAGACGCTGCTCGGCGTCACCGGCTCGGGCAAGACCTACACCATGGCCAACGTCATCGCCCGCACCGGCCGGCCGGCGCTGGTGCTCGCGCCGAACAAGACGCTCGCTGCGCAGCTCTATTCGGAATTCCGCGAGTTCCTGCCGAGCCACGCGGTCGAGTACTTCGTCTCCTATTACGATTACTATCAGCCCGAAGCGTATGTGCCGTCGCGCGACCTGTACATCGAGAAGGACTCGTCGATCAACGAGCACATCGAGCAGATGCGTCTGTCCGCGACCAAGGCGATCCTCGAGCGTCCCGACTGCGTGATCGTCGCCACCGTGTCGGCGATCTACGGCATCGGCGACCCCTCCGAGTACCACAGCATGATCCTGCACCTCCGGCAGGGCGATCGCCTGGCCCAGCGCGAAGCGATCAAGCGTCTGACCGAGCTGCAGTACCAGCGCAACGACACCGACTTCCGGCGTGGGACATTCCGCGTCCACGGCGAGGTCATCGACATCTTCCCCGCCGAACACGCGGAGAACGCGATCCGCGTCTCGCTGTTCGATGACGAGGTCGACTCGCTGCAGCTTTTCGACCCCCTGACCGGACACATCAAGCAGAAGCTCGCGCGCTTCACGGTGTTCCCTTCGAGCCACTATGTCACGGCGCGGCACAAGGTGCTCGACGCGGTCGAAGCGATCAAGGTCGAGCTCGCGCAGCAGAAGGAATTCTTTGTCTCGCAGATGAAGCTGATCGAGGCCCAGCGTATCGAGCAGCGCACGCGCTTCGACATCGAGATGATGCTCGAGATCGGCTTCTGCAAGGGCATCGAGAACTACTCGCGGCACCTGTCGGGACGCAAGCCCGGCGAGCCGCCGCCGACGCTCGTCGACTACTTACCGCGCAAGGCGCTCGCCTTCATCGACGAGTCGCACGTGACGATTCCGCAGGTCGGTGGTATGTACAAAGGGGACCGCGCGCGTAAGGAAAATCTCGTCAACTACGGCTTTCGGCTGCCGTCCGCCCTCGACAATCGGCCGCTGCGCTTCGACGAGTTCGAGAAGCTCCTGCCGCAGACGATTTTCGTGTCCGCCACGCCCGCCGACTACGAGCGGCAGCACGCCGGTCAGGTCGTCGAGCAGGTCGTGCGGCCGACGGGACTCGTCGACCCCGTGCTCGAAGTGCGCCCGGCGCAGACGCAGGTCGACGATCTGCTGTCCGAAATCACCCTGCGCGTCGAGCGAGGCGAGCGTGTGCTGGTCACTACGCTCACCAAGCGGATGGCGGAGGACCTGACCGACTACCTGAACGAGCACGGGGTCAAGGTGCGCTACCTGCACTCGGACATCGAAACGGTCGAGCGGGTCGAAATCATCCGCGATCTGCGGCTGGGCGAGTTCGATGTACTGGTCGGTATCAACCTGCTGCGCGAAGGTCTCGACATCCCCGAGGTGTCGCTGGTCGGCGTGCTCGATGCCGACAAGGAAGGGTTCCTGCGCGCCGAGCGCTCGCTGATCCAGACCATCGGCCGCGCCGCGCGGCACATCAACGGCACGGCGATCCTGTACGCCGACAAGATGACCGGATCGATGAAGGCGGCTATCGGTGAGACCGAGCGCCGCCGGAACAAGCAACTTGCGTACAACGAGCGCCTGGGCATCACGCCCAAGGGCGTACAAAAGAGGATCAAGGACATCATCGACGGCGTCTACGACATCGACGAGGAGCGAAAGCAGCTCAAGGCTGCACAGGCGCACGCCAAGTACGA
>Ga0137374_10003404_pt1 | contig 18830 bp, 23 predicted proteins | sample SagtaG_20_FD_104811 | JGI IMG/M metagenome (GOLD analysis project Ga0137374, IMG submission 104811) | Vadose zone soil microbial communities from Sagehorn Ranch, Mendocino, California, USA - Sage1_R_100_16 metaG | ecosystem: Environmental > Terrestrial > Soil > Vadose zone | place: USA...
CGCGCCGAGCATCGCCGCCATGGGGTTGCCTCGTTTTGGACATAGTGCGAGCCCCTGGACAGTTTCTCGGTCGCAGGGAACTCCTCCGCACTGCGCTGCGAAGAAGTCCGCACTGTCGCGAGCCTGCTGGCGTGAGATCAGCCAACAGCCCGATGCGGTTGACGGCAGGCTTTGTGCGTCGGCCGTACCGCTTGCTTGCGCAGCAAGGAGAGGTGTGTCATGCAAACAGCATTCATTCGACGCAGCGCTCAATGGATCGCGGCGGGCGCCGGGATTGCCGCGAGCGCATATGCCGCGTACGCAGCCGTCACGTGGCTGCGGTATGGGAAACCGCCGAAGGCATCTCCCGACGAAGCAGACGAACTGCTCGATCGGTTCATGCCCGACTACGACGTCGTCGAGCGCCATCACACGCGTGTGAAGGCCCCGGCGGCAATCACGCTGGCTGCGGCAAAGGAAGTGGACGTGCTCAAGGGCGCCATCGCGCGGGCGCTTTTCACGGCGCGCGCGTTGGCGCTTGGCGGAGCCGTCGACAACCGCGAACTGCCGAAGCCGCTCATGGAGCAGATGCAGGCGATTGGGTGGACGGTACTCGCCGAAGTTCCGGGGAATGAAATCGTGTTCGGTGCCGTCACGCGGCCGTGGGAGGCGGAGCCCGTTTTCAGAGGAGTGGCACCCTCGGAATTCGCGGCTTTCAACGAACCAGACTACGTGAAGATTGTGTGGACACTGCGCGCCGACCCGCTCGCCGAGGATGCCTCGATGTTTCGGACGGAGACGCGCGCGTACGCCACCGATCCGCAAACGCGGACGAAGTTTCGCGGCTACTGGGCGCTTGCCTCGCCTGGCGTCGCGCTCATTCGGCGCATGCTCGTGGGCCCGGTGAAATGCGAGGCGGAGCGGAACGCGAGAAAGGCGGAACTGGCGGAGCCCGCAGCCGAATTCCGCGCGCTCGTGTAATGCAGTCCTTCGGTTCAGAACGGTTGAAAGCCGGGCGAACCGTATCGGGGGTGGGAAAGCAGGACGTATAGCGGATACGCGTACGCGACGACCACAAGGACAACCGCGAGCGCAGACCAGACGCCGAGCCGATCCCAGACGCTGATATTCGGCTCGGCGCGCAACGGCGTGGCGAACTCGAAGCGAGGCGGCGTGATACGCCGGCCCCCGAACCAGGTTGCGGCGACCACCGCAACATAGGCAAGCGCGCTCGCGAAGAGGACGATGCCTCCGACTGCAGCCATTACGGTGAGGTCATGCCACGCGCCTCCTTCATTCCCGGCGAGGGAGGCGCTATACACTCGCCGAGGCAACCCGCGCAATCCTGCCAGGTGATAGCTCGTGCTGAAGAGTGCCATGCCGGCAAACCAGAGGTACGGCTGCACGCGCGCCAGGCGCGGCAGCCGCAGCTCGCGGCCGAGAATGCGAGGCAGGAGCCAATACGTCGCGCCCATGAACGTCAACGCGACCGTTGTCCCGAGCGTGACGTGGAAGTGCCCTTGAATCCACGCGGTGTTGTGCACCATCGCATTCATCGCATACGCCGCGTTGATGACCCCGCCGAACCCGCCGAAGATGAATCCAATCATCGCGAGCGCGACCGATGCGAAGAACGGATCGGACCACGGCAGACGGCCGATCCAGTCGAAAAGACCCCTCGCGCCTTTCATGCGGCCCGCGACCTCGAGTGACGCCACCACGGTGAATGCCGTGACGAAGCTCGGATAGATGACCGCGTAGGTCGTAATCGTATGCGCCAGCTTCCACCCGGCGCTGATGCCGGGATCGGTGAACTGGTGATGGAACCCGACCGGCGTCGAGAGCAGCACGAAAAGTGCGAACGCCATCCGCGCCAGGCGATCGCTGAACAGACGCCCGCCGGCAATCGGCGGCAGCACGTAATACCACAGGACGTATGCAGGCATGAGCCAGAAGTACACGAGCGGATGTCCGAACCACCAGAAGTAGATCCGCGCGAGCATCGGATCGACCTTGTCGACAAACCCGAGCGACCACGGAATCAACATGCCTACGACCTCGATGGCGAGGCCTGTAGTCGCGAGATACCAGACGATGATTGTCGCTAGCATGCCGTGGATGGACAGCGGGAGGGGTTCGTCCGTGTGCTCGCGCCGCCACGTACGAACGCTTGCGATGATGACACCGCCCCAGACCCACGAGCCCACGACGATTAACGTCGCGCCGATATAGAAAAGCGGGTGCGCCTGTAACGGTGGATAGAACGTGTAGAGCACCGTGCTCTGTCCGCGAAGAATCGTGACCGCTGCGGTCACCGCGCCGATAACCGCGAGCCAGAAAGCGGCCCACCCGGCACGGCGCCCAACAATCCGTCCGAGGCTTTCCTCCGCAAAGACGTAGCCGAGGCCCATGATGAAAAACGTGGTGAACACCAGGGCCATCAACACGCCGTGCGCCGTAAGCGCGAGGTAGTAGAGCGATTCGCTGCGCTCGGGAAACGCGAAGTCTGCCATCGAGAGGGCCTGCAGCACTCCCATCAAGGATGCGACCGCGAACGCGGCGACGGCGACAGCGACGTGAGCGGCAGCAAGCGCATGGCGCTCTGTCATCACGTCTCCTATTTGACGACGAGCTTGCCGACCATTGCGTGATGCAGCAGGCCGCAGTACTCGTGGCACGCAACCGTGTACTCGCCAGGCCGCGCGAAGGTCGTCGTGAACTCGCTCACGTAGCCGGGGATCGCCATGGCATTCGCGTTCGTTCCCACCACTTCGAAGCCATGCACGACGTCCGCGCTCGTGACGCGAAAGGTCACCGGCGTGTTGGCCGGCACCTCAATGAAATCTGGCCCGAACGAGAACATCGACGCGACGACCGATACCACGACACCGCCGTCGGGCATTGTGACGATGCCCCCGGTTGCGAACTCCGGGTTTTGCGACAGCATCGTGGGATCGATGGTTTCGATATGGCTGGGCGGTTGGACCGCCTGCACATAAGCGGTGAGGCCGATTGTGCCGAGAAAGAGCACGATCAGCGCTGCAGCGGCCCACATCCAGATCCGCTCGTAGAACTCGACGTGCATGTCCCTCCGCTCCTTCAGTGGCAATCCGCTACGGGTGGCCGAGCGTCGGCGCGCCTCGTGCGATAAACGCGAAGTACATGAGTACCCAGCCGACCGCAAAGAACAGGCCCATCAGGACTACCAGCGCCAGCGTGCCTCGTGGGTGTTCCCGTTCGTACGGGATCTGATCGGTCCTTGGCTGCTCATCGCTCATCACGTGGTCACCGGCCGTGCGGCGGCGTGAGGACGCGCACCATCCTCAGGCGCCAGCCGCGGTTCGGCGCCGAGCCAGTAGAGGCCGTTCGCCATGATGCAGAACCCTGTCGCGGCGAACCACACCATTGCCACGCCGACGAATCCCGTGAATGCCAGCCACCACGCGCTGTGCACGATTGACAGCACCGACGCGATGGAGATGTTGACGCCGACCGCCATGTAGATGCGTCGTTCGACGTACCACGTGTCGGTCTGCATGAAGTACCAATCGCCCGACGCGGCCCGTCCCAGCATTGGAGTGAAACCGAGTTTGTAGAGCACGTTGCCGATCACGCAGAAGCCGGTGAGCGACACGGAAACAGACGTGGTCCCGGTCGCGATTACCACCAGAATCCACAGCGGGTGCAGCAGCGCGGCCATCGCGGTGCTCGTGAGGAGGACGAAACCGGCGATCAGCCACACGGTTCGCTCGATGTACCACCGGTCGGTGGGAACGATGAAAATGCCCGAACGGAATGTCATGGGTTCGGAAGATTAGCAAAACCGCACGGACAGGCAAATGGATGATTTTGGCGATGTCCCTGTGCGCGCTGCAGAGGTCGCATATCAGCGGAAAACGGCACGAAACGCGGAAATTCCCGCACTCGGCCAGAGCTGATTGCGGGGCGGCTGAGTCCCGCTGGCACAAATTTCATGGACAGGCTAGGCAGAATTTATGCGTCCCGCCATAGGGAGGCTGAACCATGAAGCGCGTTCTCGTTCTTTTCGGCACAACAGATGGACACACCCGCAAGGTGGCCGAACGCCTTGGCGACACGCTCCGAGAGCTGCGCAGTGTCGCAGACATCGTGGAGGCTGGCACCGCCGATGTGGCGCCAGACGACTACGACGGAATCATTGTGTGCGCCTCAATCCATGCCGGCGGCTACCAACGCTCAGTCAAACGGTGGGTCAGGCAATACGCCGATCGCTTACGGCCCAAGCCAACGGCATTTGTGTCGGTCTGTCTCGCCGTCCTGCAGAAGGACGCCAAGGTTGCCCAGGATCTCGACGCCATCGTCACGCGGTTTGTGAACGCCACGAGCTGGCAGCCTACTGTGGTCAAGAAGGTGGCTGGGGCGCTGTTGTATCGCCAATACGGCGTAATCAAGCGCTGGATGATGAAACGCATCGTCACAAAAGCGGGTGGAGATACGGACACGTCGCGGAACTACGAGTACACGGACTGGAACGACCTCCGCGCGTTCGCGAGCGACTTCGTCCGTCTGTTGTCCCCGCGCGCATCTGTGAAGGTTGCTGCGGGCTTCTGACCTCGGGAGTTGGTAGACGATGGGCATGGACGATCAGCGCGAGGTCATCGCCTTTCTCAACTCTCCCGAGACGCATGGCGGCGCGCCGGTCGAGCGCGTCGACACGCATGCGTCCCTCGTGTTCCTAGCCGGATCGCGCGCGCTCAAGCTCAAACGCGCCGTTTCGTTCGATTACCTCGATTTTTCAACCGTCGAGCGGCGGAGACAGTTCTGTGAAGCGGAAGTGCGCATCAACGGGCGAACGGCCCCGAGCGTGTACCGCGATGTCATCGCCGTCACACGGCAGCCGGACGGTCGTCTGGCGCTCGGCGGCGCCGGATCCGCCGTCGAATGGCTCGTCGACATGACGCGATTCAATCAGGACAGGCTCTTCGATCGTCTCGCGGCGCGAGGTGACCTCGCCCTCGACCTGATGGCGCCGCTCGGCGCTGAAATTGCACGGTTCCACGCGGCCGCCGCGCGCCGGCACGATCACGGCGGCCACGCCGGTATGGCGTGGGTGATTGACGGCAACGCGCGCGACCTCCAAACGCGCGGCGCCGGTCTCGTCGATCCCGTCAGTTGTGTGCGCCTGGCGACGAAGTCGCGCGCGGTCCTGGAACGCGTTGGACGCGAGCTCGACGCGCGCCGCGACACCGGCGTCGTGCGGCAGTGTCACGGTGACCTGCATCTTCGGAACGTCGTGCTGCTCGACGGCTCTCCGACATTGTTCGATGCCATTGAATTCAGCGACGAGCTCTCGTGCGTCGATGTCCTCTACGATCTCGCCTTTCTGCTCATGGATCTGTGGCGTCGACGACTCCCGCGTCATGCCAATGCTGCAATGAACGCCTACCTTCTCGAGTCGCCCGACATGAGCGGGTTGTCGCTGTTGCCACTGTTTCTCTCGTGTCGGGCAGCCGTGCGTGCGAAGACGAGCGTGACTGCCGCGCAGAAGGAAACGAGCCCCCGGCGCATCGAGGAGCTCGGCGCACAGGCGCGTGAGTATGTGGCGCTCGCCGGCAAGCTGCTGGAGCCGCCGGAACCGCGGCTCATCGCGATCGGTGGCTTCTCGGGATCCGGAAAGTCGACGCTCAGCCTCGGTCTCGCGCCCGCGATCGGCGCGGTTCCCGGCTCAGTGGTATTGCGTACCGACGAAGTGCGAAAGCGACTCATCGGAGTCGAGTCGCATGCGCCGCTTGCTCCTGCCGCATATACTGCGCACGTCTCTCAAATGGTCTACGGCAGACTGGCACACCGTGCCGCTGCGGCGCTCCGCAGCGGCCATTCGGTCATTGTCGACGGGGTCTTCGCACGATCGCACGATCGCGCAGTGATGGGGGACGTCGCCGCGGATGCCGGCGTGCCGTTTTGCGGCATATGGCTTCACGCCGATGAGACCGTGCTGCTCGCGCGCGTCGCCAGCCGGCGCGGCGATGCCTCGGACGCGAAGGCGGACATCGTCCGCGCACAGCTTGCACAAGGCGCGGGACGGATCGAGTGGTGTCGACTCGATGCAAACCGCCCGAGCGATATGGTGCGGCAAGAGGCCGAAACCGTAGCGCAGCGCAGTGCTCCGGTCCGATTCTTCACGACCGCTTCCGACATGGCATGATCGCGCTGTGGCGATAGCGAGTTCCGCGACCAGCAGTCACCCGCCGCCGCCAACGCGTCGCCAGCCGGTCCTCTGGATGGTGGCGGCCATTGCACTGGTGGGCGCCGTCTTCTGGCTCGACGCGCTCTCGCTCAGCGGCTACGTCGTTCCGGTTCTGTACGTCATACCCACGCTGCTGTTTGTCTGGACGGGACGATTTCGCGAACCGCTCCTCGTCGCCGCCGTCGCCACTGTTCTCACCGCCGCGGGATTTTATGCGTCCGGCACGCACGCCGACGAGCGGATGAGCATCATCAACCGCGCCCTTGCCGTGACGGTCGTCTGGTTGACAGCCGGATTCGTCGCCGCCTACCGCCGCGCCGTCGAGCGGTGGAGCACGCAGGTGGCCGCGTCGCATCGCGCGCTGCAGGACTCCATTCAGCGGCTCGAAGACATTCGCTACGCACTCGACCAATCAGCCATTGTCGCCGCCACCGACCAGCGCGGGCTGATCACGTATGTCAACGACAAGTTCTGCGAGATCTCCAAGTACTCGAGGGAGGAGTTGCTCGGACAGGATCACCGGATCATCAATTCCGGATACCACCCGAAGGAGTTCATCCGCACCCTGTGGCGCACAATCGCGCAGGGGCACGTCTGGCGTGGCGAGTTGCGGAATCGCGCGAAAGACGGCTCGATCTACTGGGTCGACACGACAATCGTGCCGTTCCTGACTCCCCACGGCAAGCCGTGGCAGTACTTGGCGATTCGCAACGACATCACGCAGCGGAAAGCCGCAGAAGAGCGGTTGCGCGAGGACGCGGCGTTGACCCAACTCGGACGGCTCTCCGCGGTAGTCGCGCATGAAGTGCGCAACCCCCTGGCCGGCTTGAAGGGATCGTTGCAGGTACTCGGCTCCTGGCTGCCGAAAGAACGACGCGAAATCATCACGACGATGCTCAGCCGGATTGACGCGCTCGAGCGGACGGTGCAGGACATCCTGACGTACTCGCGGCCAAGCCCGCCGAAGTTCCAGCGCTTCGACGTGCGCACGATCATCGCCGATTGCGCAACGAGCGCCCGTGCCGCCAGCGGCGCTCCGGAAATTGTCGTCAGCGGGGAGGCGGTCGTCGTCAACGCCGACCCGGAAATGTGCCGCGCTGCGTTGCTCAACCTGCTGCTCAACGCGTGTCAGGCGAGTCCACAGACGTCAGTGGAGGTTCAAACAGTCGCGCAGAACGGTTGCTGCGAAATCGCCATTCTCGACCGCGGCCCAGGGATACCCGAGTCAATCCGCGATCAGTTGTTTCAGCCGTTCATCACGACCAAAAGCGCAGGCACGGGGCTTGGTCTCGCCATCGCCCGCCGCCTGACGAATCTCCAGGGCGGTTCGCTCACACTGGAAGATCGCCAGGGCGGGGGAACGGTCGCGCGATTGAAGCTGCCGTTAAGCGATGGCAGGCTCCCAGGCCGGCCGCCGCCGCCCTGCTGACACCGCAGCATTAGCAGGCTCACTCTCGAATTTGCGTTCGCGTACCTCCGCTTCGACAGGCGGCAACGCCAGCACCGGTGTTTGCGTCTGACACAGCACGCGGTACGTGACCGACCCCATGCGCGGCCCAAGCACCGAGGTCGAATGCAGTCCCATGACGATGGCTCCGATGTTGCGGTCGCGCGCGAGCCGTGCGATTTCGGATGCCGGGTCTCCTTCGAGAAGAACCGCTTCCGGCGGATGGGGTGATAGGTCGGAAGGAAGAAGGGCGGCCAAGGCATCCGTCGCGCGCGACCGTCGCTTGTCATGGAGATCCTTGCTGACGGCCTCGAGCCCACGGTATATCCACAGCGGCTCGAGCACGTGCACGAGAACGAGCGGCGTACTCAACGCATTGGCGACTCCGGCCGCAATCCGAATCTGATGCGGGCTGGCGTTCGTGAAGTCGACCGGCGCCAGGACTCCGTTGATTCCACGGCGGAGATCCTCGAGATCCTCGGGACCCGGGTCATCGGCCGGTGTGACGAGCACCGGCACGTTCGTTTCGCGCAGCACCCGCTCCGTTGTCGATCCGAAGAACAGCTTCGACATGCCGGTCCGTCCATGTGAGCTCATCACGATCAGATGGGAGCCGCGCGCTTGTGCAATACGTTGAATCTCGATGGCTGGCTTGCCGATGGCGATTTCGAATTGCAACTCCGCGAGTATTGGTCGGCGCCGGCGAAACGTATCTTTCACAAACTGCTCGAGCTCCTGTTGAGCCATGGCAGCCGCGGTCTCGCCGTAGACCATTCCGGCTGCGCCGGAGAGCAGAGGATCGTCGACGCTGACCACCGTCAAGCCAGCGTAGAAGTGTTCAGCGATGGCTGCGGCAAACCGGAGGGCGCCGCGAGAGCTTTCCGAGAAATCGACTGCAGATAGAACCGATGGACGAATGACCATGGCGCCCTCCCGTCGAGGATTTGAATCACTTCGCGTGCCACCGTTTTCTTCGAGTTGATTGCGGCAACGCGCGATCGGTCCACGAACGCAGGCGCGCGATTCGCGGAATTTTCCCCGCGAGCGGCGGAATCTTCGCGTCGGTTCTCCCGACGCGGTCTTCGTCACGAGCAAAAGAACACTGTATTCCCATCGTGAACGGCGCTCCTGGCCGGGCATAGCTTTCGCTGTGACATCTCACGGCCGGTGGAGGTGTTATGACGCGAGGCATCGTTCGGGCGCTTGGATGGCTCGTGATCGCACACGGCTTGGCGCATGCCGTCCTGCCGCTCCGGGGACTGACCGCGTCGGCGGTCGATGTGACGCCGATGGTGCTCTACACCATGAGCATCGTCGGTTTCGTCGCGGCAGGTCTCGGGCTGCTCGGACTGCGCCCCTTCACTTCGGCGATCAGCCCAACGCTTGTCCTCTCGTCGGGCCTGTCCATCGTCGCCATTCAACAACTGCACGAGCCGGATTTGTGGCTGGGAGGCGCGTTCGATTGTGCGTTCTTCTTCCTCGGGGTGTGGCGCGGTTATGCCGGGTGGCCTGTTGTTGGTCCCCAGCATGGGCGTGTCTGGCACGTGCTGGGTCTCACCGCGGGATTCGTGTTTCTGACGTATGTCGCCGGTTCAACGATTGCGTGGCAATGGCATCGCACATGGGGCGCTACGAGCGCGGAGCTAGCGATGTCATTGCCCGGCGACAAAACGTTCCGCGATCCCGCGTTTGAGATCCAGCATGGGGTCACGATTGATGTCGGGCCGGAGCAGGTGTGGCCCTGGCTGATGCAACTCGGCCAGGATCGTGCGGGTTTTTACAGCTACGACTGGCTGGAGCGCGCCTTCGGTGTGGACGTGCACAACCGGTTCGAGCTTCGCTCTGAGTGGCAGGAGCGGCAGGTCGGCGACCTCGTGCCCGCCACGCAACCGGCATATCTCGGCGGTCTGTTCGGCGAGAACCCTGGCTGGAAAATCACGGAACTCCGCCCGGAGCGGGCGATGGTGCTCGCCAACTGGGGCGCGTTCGTTCTCGTGCCCACCACGCAAGGCCGAACGCGCTTCATCATTCGCACCACCACGAGCGGTCCGTCGATTCCGGCGTGGGCGGCGGTTCTCGACTTCCTCGGCTTTCAGCTGCCGCACTTCATCATGGAGCGGCGGATGATGCTCACGATCAAGGCACTCGCCGAGCAGCACCGCAACACGATGGCGGCGTCTTACATGCCATCAGCGACTGAGTGAGCCGTCGACGCAGAATCCGACGCGAAGTTCCCGCCCACGCCGTCCGCACGTGCGGTTAATATTTCACGGCGAGGCGACGGGATGAACTTCCACAGAAGCCAGCGGCGGCGGGGACCACGCTGTTTGTTCCTCCTTTTGACGCTCATCATCGCCACTGCATCGGCCGTCGGCGCGCAGACGCGTCTCTACATCAGAGGCGAGTCCGTTCTTCTTGAAGGTGATGTTGAGCGCGGTCTGTTGCGAGTAGTGCCGCTGCCGCCAGGTTCGCTTTGCGCGCCTGTCGCGACGGCTGACGGTCACTTTGTCGCGTGGACGCGCCGCTCAGGGTTCGTCACCTATCCGGTGTTGTTCGATACGGTGAGCGGCGGTCTCGCTGAGTTTCCATCAATCGGCATCTCTTCGTCTTGTCCATTCTCAGATCCGCACGCGGTGCGTCTGTTGTTCCTGAACCCGGACGCCGATCGCATCTTGATCCTCGAACCTGGCGGCATCCGGCAGATCGAGGCGCCTGGCCTCGAAGGGACCGCCGTGGCCGTGAGCGCCGCCGGCGAGCTGTTCTACTCGCGCCTGCAGGACATCGCGGTGATCAACGTCGAATCCGGAGCCTTGTTGAGGACGATTCTGCGGCTGCCCGCCGCTACGCTCGCGGTCACTTCCGATGGACGCACGTTGTTCGTTGGCCGGTCGCTGACCGCTGACGAGGCACCGCTGCAGGGTTTCGCGGTGCTCGCGCATGATGCCGTGACCGGAGCCGAACTCGCGCGCTGGACCGGATCGGGGTTTCTGATGTTCTTGAACAGAATCGTGCTCGATGAACTGCACTCGCGAGTGATCGTCGTGACGACCTCGGGTCGAACCGCCGACAGCATTCTGTACGCGCTCGAGACGAGCTCTCTGACACAGGTCGGCCAACGAGGCGTAGGTCACTTCGGCGGGGTTGTCGCGGATCCTCATGCCGACCGCAGTTACGCGCTGCCGTACCGTACGTTCCCGTTTGGAGGCCCCTGCTTTGAAACGTGGTTACAGCTCCTTCAGACATCGGACCTGGCAGATTTGGGTCGCGTGACTGTATTTGGTTCCCCTGATAACAACACCACGAGCGAATGCGCGCTTATCGGAATGGGCGCGCCGCCAACCGCCCCCATGGGTCTGATTGTCAGTGTCGCAAATCACCGGGTCACGCTGACGTGGTCGAAGCCCATCTTCGGTCTGCCGACCGACCACCAATTGGAGGTCGGGTCGGCGCCCGGCCTGAGCAATCTTCTCGTGGCGCGAATTGGTCCGGCGACTCAATTCGCTGGTGAAGCACCCTCGGGCGTCTACTACATTCGTCTTCGCGCCTTGAACGCCCGTGGCGCCAGTCCAGCGTCCGAAGAACTGCGCGTCACCGTGCCCTGACTACCCGCGCCGCACGGCCTCCTACTGGCCTGACTCTTGTAGTTTCCGTACTCGACCGGAACGAATGGCGCGATTTCTTAAGCTTTTGCGCCGTTTCTGCCGACGTGCCGTACGGCGAATGGTGAATAATTCCCACCGGTGCGTAAAATCCCGCACTATAGAAGCAGGAGAGCATCATGTCTGGAGCGCGAATTCTCGTCGTAGACGACGAGCAACTGATTCGCTGGTCGCTGGTCGAGCGGCTGCGCGCCGAAGGGTATGACGTTGTCGAAGCGGCCACTGGCGAGGCAGCTCTCGAGCTCGCGCGCGACGGCGTCGACCTCGTGCTGCTCGATTACAAGCTGCCGGACATGGACGGCCTCACAGTTCTGCGCCGCATCAAGGAGATCGACTCCGACGCGCTGGTGATTCTTCTCACGGCATTCGCGAGCGTGGAGACCGCAGTCGAGGCGATGAAGCAGGGCGCATATCACTTCGCGAACAAGCCGTTCGATCTGGACGATGTGGCGTTCACCGTGGCGCGGGCGCTCGAAACGACGCAACTGCGCCGCGAGGTTCGGCGGCTGCGTGCATCGCAGGCGCAACCCTACGCGGTGGATCGCATCGTCGGAAATTCTACGGCGATGGAAATGCTGCGAAACCTGCTCGGGAAAGTCGCGAAGAGTCCGGCATCGACCGTGCTCCTCACTGGCGAGAGCGGAACAGGTAAGGATCTCGCCGCGAAGGTGCTGCACTTCAACAGCGACCGCGCGAATCGTCCGTTCATGAACATCACATGTTCGGCGCTGACCGAGACGCTGCTCGAAAGCGAGCTCTTCGGGCACGAGCGTGGCGCGTTCACGGATGCACGTCAGCAGAAGCGCGGGCTGTTCGAATCGGCTGAAGGCGGCACGGTGTTCCTCGACGAGATCGCCGAGATGGTGCCGGGCCTCCAGGCCAAGCTGTTGCGGGTTCTCGAAGAGAAGACATTCAAACGTGTTGGCGGCAATCAGGACATTCGCGTCGACGTGCGCGTGATTGCGGCGACGAATCGCAATCTCGAGGAGGAAGTGAAGGCGGGAAGATTCCGGCAGGATCTGTTTTACCGTCTCAACGTGTTGCCGATCGCGCTTCCTCCTTTGCGGCAGCACCTCGACGACGTGCCGGCGCTTCTCGCCTTCTACATCGACAGCTTCAATCACGAGTTCCGCAAGAACGTGAAGGGCGTCGCGCCGTCAGCGATGAAAGCACTGCAGACGTACGGCTGGCCCGGCAACATTCGTGAGCTTCGAAACGCGGTCGAGCGCGCCATGCTGCTGGCCAGCAGTCAATGGCTCGAAGTCGCTGATTTTCCGCTGACGACCGGTTCCGGCGTCTCCCCTGTCGGCTACGAATTGCCGCCGGGCGGCGTGGACCTCGAATCGCTCGAGCACAGCCTCGTCATCCAGGCGCTGGAGCGCTCAGGGGGGAACCAAACCAAAGCCGCGATGCTCCTGGGCATGAACCGAGATCAGATTCGGTACCGCATCGAGAAGTACGGACTCGCGAGACCGGTCGCGCAGTAGGACCGGCTGATGCCGGCAGGACCGGCTAACGCCGGCAGGACCCGCTAGCGCGGGAAGGACACGCACGCTGGAGCCACAGAGGCTCAGAATTTCTGATTTACAAATCGATCTCTGCGGCTCTCTGTGTGTGTGGCGCGTACGTGTGATTGCGCGCCGCCGTCCACAGCAACCAACTTGACGCGATCAGCAACAGGGGCGCGGTCGTTGTGCCCGGCATCCAGCGCCCGAAATAGACCAACGCCGTCAGGTGTCCTAGTCCATTGAGCAGCATGATCACTCCGTATGGATAGGCGAGCACACGCAGCGGTGCTGCGCCGCGGTAGGCGAACAGAGACAGCACGAGGAGCACTGCGACGAGCGCAGCCAGCCCAGTCAGCCATGTTGCAAACGTGAACGTCGGCATCGGAAACCAGCCGAGGCGCGTCCGCGCGGACAGGACAAGCGGGTTGTACACCGACAAGAAGTCGGTCAGCGCCTCGTCGATGACGTGCGCCCCCAGGACCATCGTCAGTGCCATCCAGGCGTGTCCAAAGGTTCGTGTGTCGGCGTAGCGACGGAGTGTCATCGCGTCCTCCTGAATGCTGACAGCGACGCTGACGCGGCGCGGACATGAACGTCCTGCCGTGAGCGATCACCCTTTGCGAGACGCGCAATCCTTGTACCTCATCAATCAGAATCCACTGCGTCACTCTTGTATGTAGACGCAAGCGAACTGCGCGCGCATGCATGCTGTCACGTGGAAATCTACACACCGGCTTCCGATTATTCCGCGCAATTTCGCCCGCGCCGATGAAGGCAGCCGCGGAAATCGTTCGTGTTGGGACGATTCAGATTGGTGGGTGCGGGTACGCGAGTTGCCTTGATCGTCACGCGGTGAGACCCGCTGCGATACGGGTCCGTTCCAGGGGGTACTTCGATGAAAGACAAGAAGGAAGCCGCGCTTGTACCAGCGCGCGATCTTCGTGATCCGTTTGGCCTCTTGCGCCAAATGACCACGGAATTGGATCGCGTGTTCGATGATCCGTTCTGGCCTTCGTTCAGGTGGCCGAAGTTCGAAAAATTAATGCGTCCCGAGGCAGCCTTGTTCGCGCCGAAGGTCGATGTCTTCGAGAAAGACAATCGTCTCTTTACGCGAATCGACCTGCCGGGCGTGAAGAAGGAAGACATCTCCGTGGAGGTGACGGACGGTCAACTGGTGCTCTCGGGCGAGCGAAAGCGCGAGACAGAAGAGAAAAAAGACAACTTCTATCGCGCCGAGCGTGAATACGGCAGTTTCTATCGGTCGGTGCCGTTGCCGGAGGGCGTGAAGCTCGAAGATGTCAAGGCAACCTTCGCGGATGGCGTCCTCGAAGTGAGTGTTCCGCTCCCGGCGCGCGCCGAAGCCAAAGTCCGGAAAGTCGAAATCCAGGAGCCGACCAAAGGCACCAAAGCGGCCGCATAGCCGCGCGCTGGTCGGTGCGCGTGATTGGCGCATACAGCTAGGGAGGGGAGGCCGATTATGAAAGTCAGGGAGCTGATGACCAGCATGCCGAGGACGTGCTCTCCGGGCACCAATTTCGCCGAAGCGGCAAAGCTCATGCGCGAAGGCGATTGCGGAATCCTTCCGGTGGTCGACGACGGCAAGCTCGTCGGCGTGATCACCGATCGCGATATGTGCGTCGCGCTTGCGACCCAGAACAAGCGGGCGTCACGAATCAAAGTCAGCGAGGTCGCGCAGACCTCGGTTTACACATGCGGACCCGATGACGATGTGCATGCGGCGCTCGCGCAGATGAGTGAGCACCGCATTCGACGGCTCCCCGTCGAAGGGTTCGGCAAGACACTGGTCGGCATCATTTCAATGGACGATATTCTGCTCGCGGCTGGGCCTTCGCAGGCGGTCCGCGACGCGGAAGTGCTCAAGACGTTCCAGGCAATTTGCGCTCACCACCATCCGAGTCCTCGGATTGCGGTTGTGTGATCTGGAGGGCGTGGGTGCCTTTCACCGGCGACGTTCGTGCCGAGCACGAGACCGGCATCATCGACCCGACTAAAGTGGTACGCCTGGCGCTCGAAAATGCGGTCTCCGCGGCCGGCGTGCTCCTCTTGACAGAAGCCACGACGACCGAGGTGCCCGAACCGAAATCGGAGAGCCCTGCGCTCGACGCTGCGTGAGCGGCTGGGTGATGTCGCGGGGGTATCACGTGAAGCTTTCCTTGATCGCGCTCGATTACGACGGCACGATTGCGCATCGCGATGCCGTCGAGCCGTCCGTGCGGGACGCCATCGCGGCGGCCCGCACGGCAGGGATGACCGTGCTGCTCGTCACGGGCCGCATTCTGGGCGACTTACAGCGCGTCGCCGGCGATCTGCACTTCGTCGATGGCGTCATTGCCGAAAACGGTGCTGTCGTTCATTTTCCGGATAGCGGCTACACGTCGGTGCTGGCACCGCGCATGGCGGACGCATTTGTCGCGGAGCTCGGGCGTCGCGGCATCCCCTTTTCGTCGGGCCATTGCCTGGTGGACGCTGCCGCGAATGATGCGCCGCGACTCCTCGACGCCATCAGAGCGCTCGAGCTTCCGCTCGTGCTCGTGTTCAATGCCGGGCGTGTCATGGTGCTGCCACAAGGTGTCAGCAAGGCTACAGGCCTTCACACGGTACTGGATACGCTTCGTTTGTCCGCCCGCAACACGCTTGCGATTGGCGACGCTGAAAACGACCACGAGCTCCTGCGCCTGGCCGAAGTGGGTGTGGCCGTGCAATGGGGAAGCGCGGCGCTCCGTTCCGCTGCGGATGTCGTGCTCGACGGCGCAGGGCCGCCGGCTGTCGGCACCTATCTTCGCGAGCTCGCCGAGAGGCAGCTCTTACCGACACCAGCTCGCGCGCGCCGCAGGCTGCGGCTTGGCTACACGGAGGACGGGCGTGAGTTTTCGCTGGCGGTGCGCGGCCGGAATACCCTCATTGCGGGAGATGCGAAATCTGGGAAGTCGTATCTGGCGGGTCTGTTCTGCGAGCAGCTGATCCTGCATGGCTACTGCGTCTGCGTCATCGATCCTGAGGGCGACTACCGATCGCTCGAAGCATTGCCTGGCGTGAGTGTCCTGGGAGGCGCCGATCCGCCTCCGACGCCAAAGGACCTGCTGCGCGCGCTCCGCTATCCCGATCGCAGCGTGGTGATTGATCTCTCCCACCAGCGACATGACGAAAAGATGACGTACATTCGCGCGCTGTTGCCTGCGCTCAACGTCATGCGGCGGCGGACGGGGCTGCCGCATCGCATTGTTCTCGACGAAGCTCACTACTTCCTTCACGACACGGACGCTCATGAGCTGCTGGATCTGGAGCGAAATGGGTACACGGTCGTCACCTACTGCGCGTCGCGGCTGCCACAGGAGTTGCTCGCGAAGACGGAGGTGATGATCGTCACCTGCGAATCCGACCCGGGCGAGATCAAGGCGCTTTGCCGATGCTGCGCCGAATGCGAGCATGCGGAGCACGCGTCCTGGACGATCCTCGCGCACCTGAAGCCTGCTCAGGCTGTCGCCTTGCCCATCACCGAGGAAGCAGGAGGCGAGCTGAGGCTGTTCACCATGGGCCCTCGTCTGACGCCGCACGTCCGGCATCGAGAGAAGTATGTCGACGTGCCCGTCACGGAGCAGCGGGCGTTTGTGTTCAGCCCGAACGGCCACGCATCCGGCCGGCGGGTGCGAACGTTGCGGCAGTTCGTCGCGACTGTGGAAGGCACCGCGCCGCGGCTCCTGGACGCATACATCCGAAGGGGCGATGTTCCGGAGCTACAAGTTTCCGGAACCGGTCGACCCTGAGCGGGTGTCGGCGGAGTATCGCAACGGGCTGCTGCGCGTGAGGGCGCCGCTTGCTCAGCCGGCCACGAAGGTGTCAATCCCGGCGGTAGGCTGAGTCGAGGAGGAACCATCATGCCCACAGCAATAAAGACCTCCAATTGGGGGACGTGGATAGTCGTATTCGTGGTGGTGTTGCTGACGCTCATCGCGGGGCTTCTGTTCATCGCCAAGTAGCGGGGGATACACCTGAATCACGGAGGCCGCGGCGTAGCCTGCCTGACCGTGCCAGCCATTCCTGATTCGGCTGACCTGCAACGGCGCTTTGCGTGGCGTTCGGCGTAACGGTTATTTCACCTCGAACGTGATGTTCGCGTTGATACGGTACTCGACGATCTTGTTGTCCTTGACGATCGCTTCAAAGTTTTTGATCCAGATTGATTTGATCTGTTCGACCGTTTTGCCGGCGTCGTTTATGGCGCGTTGGGCCGCGTCTTCCCAGCTCTGTTCCGATTGCGAGATCACCTCGATGACTTTGTGAATGGCCATACGTCCTCCTTCGTGTTGGCGTGGTCCTCATAGCCTCGGCGATCGCTGTTCCGACCTTGGGCCTCACGATGGTGTTGCATCACGGGAGCGACGGCTCCATCGGCCCTACGGAGCCTTCCGCTCCCCACCGCGGCATTTCGTCACCCTCATGAGCCGCCAATGGCTGTCGTCCATCGACCACGCGCGCAATCTCCTCCCGCGGGAAGGTGCCGCCGCGTCGCTGTAGACGACTGCTCATCGCTGTCTCTTCACCAGAGACTCAGCTCGGGTTGCCATTAGTACACGAGATCGACGCATCTCATCGATTGCAGCGGCGGGCGGCTCGATGACGACACGATTGTCCACTCGCGAAATGCCCGGCGCGCTGGCCGCCGCGAATTCAGCCGAATCGCGCTGCACCCATGTCTGAACGGTACCCGTCAGCGTCGCCACGCCACCCGTGACGCTGACCGCGATGTGCCGCGCATCCACGTCCGCGTTGCGATGCAGGGCCTCGACGATTCGGTGCCGCACGTCGCGTGCGAACTCGCCCGACGAAACCTCGATGTCGTTGAAGACGCCGCGGACGCCTTTCACGTGGCGCACGGCCTTCTCCGCTTCAGTTTTGTGGAACAGGCGACCCACCTTCCCTGTCAGCGTGATGTGTCCGTTATGCGCGACGATTTGCACGTTGTAAGGCACGGTACCGCGAAGCTCAAAGGCCTGAATCGCGCCGTGCGCGATATCCGCGTCGGTGCGTTGCAGCATGGGACGTACGTCGATGTCATTGGCGACGCCGCGTACACCGCGAACGCGTTTTGCGACACGCTCAGCGGCAAGCTTTTCTACGTACGTATCGCTATACCGGTGAGCGTCACCACACCGTCGTGGGCGGAGACGCCGATCGCGCTGGCATCCACGGCGGGATCCCATTCGAGTTGCTGGAGTACAGCGTCGCGCGTGCGTTTGTCTGTCTGAGTAAGAAGGGCAACTGACATGAGCAAAACCTCCGCACACGAACACAGCCCCGGTGCATTGGTTACCAAGGCAAGAGCAGTTCGAGATGCAATGGCGCCAGTCTGCCGGCTTTTCGCCATCCGCGGCAGGTCCCGCTCCGCCTGACGCCGCACAGCACGTGAAATTGTCCCGGGCTGCGCGAGTTTTCGCGCAGGCGCGTGTGAGGAGGTTGCTTCGCCAGTTCGACAACGCACGAGAACTGGCCGATCGCGAAGCCGTCCTCGCATGTCTCTCCTGCTGCGTTCTGCTCACGCGGCACCGCTCCGTGATGGCTTCAGAAGACCAAGGAGAAAGGCGCTCGCCGCCACGATGACAATGAGGGGACCGCTCTCACGGTGCAGCAACTGTGCGAGCCACATGCCTCCCACAGTGGAGATGACCGCGATGACAGCGCTGATCACGAGCATCGTCTGAACTCCGCGTGCCAGACGTTTGGCGATGACCGCGGGAATAATGATCAACGCGCCGACAAGCAAGACGCCGAGATACCTCAGACCGAGCGCGATCGCGAGGGCAAATACTTCCAGGAACATCAGGTTCAGTCGGCGCACGTTTATGCCGGCCGTGCGAGCAACCTCCGGCGACACCAACATGATGAGAAGGTGATGCCGACGTGCGACGATGAACCACACCACGACGCAAGCGGCCGCAAACACGACGACGGTTTCCGCGGCTGTCAGTGCTTCAGGTTGCCCGATCAACGCG
>Ga0137374_10003409_pt1 | contig 18823 bp, 16 predicted proteins | sample SagtaG_20_FD_104811 | JGI IMG/M metagenome (GOLD analysis project Ga0137374, IMG submission 104811) | Vadose zone soil microbial communities from Sagehorn Ranch, Mendocino, California, USA - Sage1_R_100_16 metaG | ecosystem: Environmental > Terrestrial > Soil > Vadose zone | place: USA...
AGACGAAAGCGCACTTCTATCGTGAGATGAACCTGTTCGGCTGGAAGTTCGAGGATCTTGAGAAGGGGAAGAAGTTCGCTTTCATCAACGCGTCACCCTTGCGCCACATGCCTGGTGAGGTCAAGATCGGCAGGATCTCTATCGGTCGGAAAGATTTTTCGATTCTGAGTCTAATCGAAGGTATCAAGACTCACACGGAACTCATCAATGCAAAGAGGATTGTAGTCGATCCCGTTACCTCATTGATCTTCCAATATCCTGAGATGACAGAGCGAAGGACGGCTATTCTCGATCTCGTTGATGCACTTGTAAAGACCGGCGCGACCTGTCTAATGACGACAGAGCTGCGGGCTATGGGACCAACAGTGGAGCGGGCGGTGCAGCTTGAAGAGTACTTGGCACACGGGGTCATGATCCTGTCCAACGCGAAAGTGGGCAAGACCTACAACCGTGTCATGCAAGTGGAGAAGATGAGAGAGACCGCGATCGACATGCAACCACGTCCATACAAGATCTCGGCCAACGGAATCGAAGTTTTCCCGAAGGAAACAATATTCGTGGACTAGAAACTATTTCACGAAAAGGCCTTCAAAGGGGCGGTCTGAAAGTCCGGGGGCTTCAGGTCGCAATATTACTCCGATAATTGCCATATAAAACACTTAGGGGTATCTCTTGAAGTTGTCTGATCCCGTGGAGGTCTCAAACATGCTAGTTAGGAAAGTTGACTCAGACGTCGCCTAACAGTCTGATCAAATCGTTCTATCATTCTGTCACGTTGCTCTCGGCATATTGGCACGAACGCCTCGAACCCGAGCTCCTGATTTGACTTGAACAGTCCTTCTGACAGCAGTAGGTACTCCCATTTTGGGGGCTGTGGACTGTCGCTTGGAGGTAAAATACCCGAGGCGGTTTCGCACCAAGCACTTGCAGCTTTTGCCTTAAGCAGAACGGTCTTATTGTCGAGATCTTTGTCAGCTTTGGTCTCCACGAGGTATATTCTGCTGGGGGTTTTTATGACGAAATCTACTTCATAGTCGCGAAGGATGCCGTACTCATCTCTGTATGGAATCAGGAGGGCATGCCTTCTATCGAGCTTTGCGAAGGCTTGAACCTCAGCAGACTGCTCCAGCACCTCAGCCATGAAATCCCGCTCGAACCCTCCACCCTTTGAAGCGAAACTCTGACGAGGGTAGATGGTCTTCCATGTTTCAATGGACGTCTTTTCCCGAAGCAACAAACGTGATACGTCTGACAGCTTCCGCCAGGCGCCAGTTGGTTGGTAATGTAACTCTCCTAGTTCCAATAAGATGGCTTTACGCACTTCCTCCACAATGAAGTCGAAAACAACTGGATAATTTAGTACCTGACAGTTGCGGGATTCAGTGAAATCTACGGATTCCTCGAATAGCCGCTCAGAAACATATCCATCTATGAGTTCAGCGACCTCGGCAAGATGCCCTGAAAGGATCGGTGTCTTGCCTGCCTCAGCTACCGCGTGAGAGGCGCGTGACAGAAAGAACTCGTAACTGAAGACGTTAGTTTCAAATTTCCAAGTTTTGGTGCGTTTTCCGGTCGAGTAGTGCATCTCTTGTATGATCAGCTGTCCCAAGCTGTCCCGCAATTGTTGGAAGGACGTCAAGGTGGCGTAACGAGGAAGTTTGTCCCGATCAATTTTGTTTAGATCGGGAAAAGTTCCCTGCTCGAAGAATTGAACTGGCCATAATATGTCATAGTCTGCGACGCGCGAAGGAACTGCGTCCACCGGCATCAGGTCGCCCGTCGCCCTTACACTTGTAGTGTCTCCTGCTCCAATGAGATAGCCCTCCTTGCGGAGTTGCTGGTAGAAGCCGTCGAAACGTGGGTGCTCCACGATGAATAAGAAGTCAAAGGAACTTGTTGGAGGCCGGTTTCGACGAATATCTTCTATCGCTTCGACCTTTGCTTGCCATATGGCTTCGTTCTCCCTTTGGGGGAACATGAGACGCAGCCCTCGACCAACAATTTGCTCGAGCAATAGGTCTGATTCTGTGGCACGGAGAACGACTATGACGGCAATATTCTTCCGATCGAAGCCTTCGCGCAACATCAGAACGGAGACCACGACATTGAGTGGATCGTGGCTGTCATCGATAAGGTCAAGCCTTAGGCGGGCCTTCTCCAATTCTGTATCGCTCAGGTCTGTGTGAATTTGTAACACTTTGCTTCCGTCATAATGAGAATTACTTTCGTCTACAACGGTGCTGAATTGTTTCACGACAAGCCGTGCAACCTCTGTCTCCTCGCATAGGACCATCATCACCGGCTTCTTGCCAAGTCCTTGCTGCCGAAATTCTGTGGTGAGAGCTTCAAGTTTTTTCCGCCCAATTTCAAGGAGAATCAATTGACCCTGGGATAGTCCAGTGATTTCTCCGAAGCGTTTTCCAGACTCGGGTTTCTTACGACGCGCCCTAAAGTCTAGTGAATCGGTAGCCAGGGTCATCCTCTTCTCTAAGAAGAGTTGTTTGACAAGCATCTCGTGCATCGCTTGAATAAGGTCAAAATCATAGACAATATGAAGAAAGAACGTCTTCTTGCGCCCGCTACCAAAGAACGGAGTTGCTGAGAAATCGTACTGAACGAAGACCCCAGCGTCGCCCTTGTGGCGTTCGAGTACCCGGTTTCGGAGCAAACGAATGAATTTGCGCCACACCAACTCCTCTTCAATCTCGCCTTTGGTCACGTGGACATGGTGTGCCTCATCATTCATCAGGATGAGATCGGGGTACGTCGCCAGAAATTCCGCGAGAAACTCCCCGCGAGGTTGCTCTTCAATCTCAGCTCCCGTCAATCGTTCCCAGACAGACTCTGGGTCTTTCCGAAGCGTGAACTGCTGCCAGTTTGTGAGGAAGAGGAATGGTCCATCGGGCGGGGTGGTGTTCGGACGAACATCTCCAGATTCCAAGACTTGGAGCGCAAAATTAGATCGCCATCTCTCGGGAACGAATAGGGGGTTTCGCAAATCGGACGTTGCTGGGTCACGAACGTTTCTGCTCGGATCGCGACGGCCCTTCAATGCGTCCAAGAGTCTGTTCAACACCTCGTGTCCCGGGGCCACAACAAGAAACCGAGAGGTGTACCATTGCCTTGGGTCGCCTTTCGCGCCTCTTGGGATTTCGCTGTTCAGGCGATTAAAATAATTCCAGACAAGGAGCGCGAGAAGAACCCAGGTCTTGCCCGTTCCGGTCGCCATCTTGAGGCAGTATCTGGCAAAATCTGTCTCGCGAATCTCATTGAGAACCGCTAGGCTACTTGCTACCGAGTCAGGCGCAACCTGTCGATATAATTCCTCTAAGTTTCTGACACGAAGAACCTCATGGCAGTAAATGATCGTCTCGATTGCGCGTTGCTGGCATTCGTAGAATCGCTCGGGAGCGGATGCGTCCCTGGAAAACCAATAGTGCAATAGCTCATAAGTGGTCTTCGTGACCCCCGGCCATCCTTCGCTAGCCCATGCTTGGACCTGGCCACTTAGACGATCAGCTAGTAGAAGCTGAGAGTTCGCGAGATTCTGGGCTTCCGCAGCCAATCTGTCTAGCCCCGCAGGTCTACCGAAAGAGTCTTGCTAGCATCGTTCCCGAACACATCGACGACTCGAACGGCAACTTCCCGTCTCTCTCCAGTTTTTACATTCTGCGTGGTTGTTCGAGGCACGGGCGAGATTTTCTGACCATGTTGACGGATCGCCTGCCACCCTGACTTGAATGTCGACTTATCATAATTCCAGTCAACCGCCCAGTAATCCACAAGGGCAAGAGGCTCTTTCGCAACAATTTCATCCAATTCTTTTCGTTGGTCTTGATCCTCGATTGGATAGTCGAATACCACATACCGATCTATTCCTATTGTTATCTCCACCTCATCGCCATGAGCATCGATTTTTGGAGGTAGAAGTTTCAGAAATGGCTTATCATGAAATCTGATCTTACCCACAAGAGGATCGATGTCCTCGTCGGTTCTCAAACGTTTCAGATATTCATACACCTCTGGCGGGATGGTCTTCGGGACAACCTCAACCTTCCAGCGACGCTTGGAAGCCCGTTCACGTTTTTGAAGAATCTCATCGAAGTTGTACTCGTAATCCCATCCTAGCACAATAAGGCGGTCGTAACCACGTCCGTCCAGCTTCTCCGCCATTGCCTCCAGCTCTTCCACTTTCTTCGCTGAGACAGGGCGATCGGGATAGCTAACATAGACTAGCTCGTCGATGTCGTCTTCACGTTTCACTCCAAGGTCAGTGAGGTCCGCCCTTGGCATTGCGCCATAGAGCTTCAACACTATTGGCTGAATCTCATAGATCCTTGATCCGGATAGGTAGATCAGTTGTCGCTGGTAGTTGCCAAGATTCTCAACGAGGAATGGTTTCGAACCTTCATTTACCAGTCTACTACGGGTGACTTGAATTGCTACCTTCGAGAAGTCACATCCGATCCATTTTCTTTGGAGTTTCTCTGCCACAACCAAAGTAGTGCCCGAACCGCAGAAAAAATCAGCGATGAGGTCACCTTCGTTCGAAGCCGCCTCAAGAATTCGTTGCAATAACTTAGCGGGCTTTTGTGTCGGGAAACCAGTACGATCGCTCCCAGTTTTGTCCGGTAGGAGGTCCGACCAGATTGATTGGACCCGACGTCCTTTTTTTGTGTACTCGTCTTCGTACTCCTTCAGATATGGCCTTCCAGTCGACGAATATGCTATGCGCCCTTGTTTTTCTAGATCATCGATTCGCTCTTGGGCAAAACTCCAGTGCCGTCCTTTGGGCGGTTGAAGGCGTCGTCCCCTGAACAGTCGAGCAGGACCTGCACCGGGGGCTGTAAGAGGCCCCATGAAATAGCTTTTTCCGGTCTCCGCCTCTACGTTGACGAATCTAGTCCTAATATGTTCCTCCGTAAGCGGGACAGAAATCTGATTGAATGTTGTCTTGCCTTTACCGTAATACAGAATGTAATCGTGCACGATCCCAAAGCGCTCGGGATCATTGTGGGCTCCAGTCCGCTGCCAGATTATGTCGTTTCTGAAATTCTCTCTTCCAAATATTTCGTCCAGAACCACTTTGACATAATGGCCCACGTGCCAGTCTATATGAACGAATATCGAGCCTCCCTCGGATAGCAAGCGCTTCATCAAATGCAGTCTTGGGTAGAGCATGTCTAAGTAGGAGTCTATCCCGCCCTCCCAATAGTCCTTGTACGCGATTCGTTCAATTATCGAAGGTGACTTCGTCATGGTCTCACCACCGATCGTCACGTTCGAGTAGTAGTTTTCCCCGGTCCAAAATGGCGGGTCGATATAGATCAGGTTCACCTGCCCTTCATACCCGGACGCGAGCATCGCTTGCATTGTGAGGAGGTTGTCTCCCCAGATCAATCGGTTCATCCTAGATTTGTCGATTCCGTTCTTGGCAGCAATAGGAGCAAAGAGGCTGAGAGTCGCTTGGTCGCGAGCTGGGTTAGGAATGACCAATTCCGCCGTCTGGAACTCGATGTCTTTGGGATTTGGAGCTCGTCGTGGCTTGGTGTCCCATATCAATCTAGAGGAGTCTTTCTTGCGACTGGTTATTGGCTGAGTCGCCACTTCTTGTCCTCCCGCTCATAGCTTTCCCTCCAGCATAAAAGAGCGAGTTGGCGAATCTCTCGAAAGTAGCCTGGCAAGAACTATCATTTCGTAAAAATGTCTCTCCCAAACTCAAGGAAATGGAAGGCTCGTCCCGCTTCGGAACCAGTTCTGGAAATATTGGATTGGTATCGAGCCAGCCGCACGGCGAAAGTTGGGAGAAGCGTCTTAGCCCATGAATTATGACTCTCACCAGTGGCTATATCACAAAGTAGGATTTTCATAAGGTCCGAAGGAATTGTCCCAAAAGCTCCTTAAGTTCGACTTAAAATGTAAAAGTGATGACATTTCATCTTTCCACCCGAGTCGTCTGGCATGATCGTGGCTGGGATGGCTGCATATGTGACAGCCCCTCAAAGAATGTGTATTGCACTGGGCAGTTCTCGGTGGGAGCAGAATTTATTCGGGCAAACAAAGATGTAGCTTGGGAAGAGTCGAATCGGGGGAAACCCTGTCACGAGATCTGGGCTGACCAGAAGAGGATGCCTCCATGCACTTGGACCATTGGAGCATTCTCAGCAACTGAAACGCCTGTTCGTCACGTGCACCCTTTCATAGGTAACGCTCAGTCTAGAATCGAGGAATTCCCTGCTTACTCTGTTGGTACATGGTCCTACGACCAGATGTATAACAAGCATACGAGAAAACTTGAGGACTTCGAAGAACGTGAAGAAAACATCGAGTCTTTCTTTGAAAGTTTCGAGCCCGGCAGGTCTTTGGTCTTTCTTTACCTGAATTTTGATAACCCCCTGAACCCAGAGAACAAGAAGTATGTTCTCGTCGGCATTTCTCGCCTGATCAAGCTAGGACCATACCTGAAGTTCGATGGACTCAAGGAGTGGCAGGTCGAGAAATACGGTGATAGAATCTGGAGCCGACACGTCGTCCACGGATACCCGAGCCAAGGGGTAAGAATTCCCTACCAAGAATATTTGCGCCTTGGTAAGCCAATCGAGCCAATCCTAATCGAAGTCGAGGGCGAAATAGATAGACGGTTCAAGTATGTTGCTCGTCAACTAAGCGACGACGATGCATGCGAACTGATCGAGCGAATGATCAAGGCGATTCGCCAAGTTGACACTGACGGTTACGTCTCCGGTAAGTGGAAACACGATCTTGAATGGCTTGACAAAGTTCTTGGTGAGACCTGGAATAATCGTGGTCCTTACCCTGGACTCGGAAGCGTCCTAGGTGCCGTCGGAGTACGCAACGGAAACGCCATAGCGCGTCGCCTATCCAAAGAACAGCCCGGCGTCGACCTTAGACAATATGCGTTCGATTGTCTGGAGGGCCGAACGCCTGTTGATTGGTCTGCGCGAGCTCAACGATACTGGGGGCAGTACAAAGACACGGTGAAAGGTCGCCTCCTCCATCTCCTGGCGTGTTTTGACCTCTCCAAAGACCAAATCGAGAACATCATCTCTGAGAAGAGAGAGGATTTCGGAATACGCTCTGGACTTTCCGACATACTCGAAGACCCATACGTTCTGTGCGAAGAGTATCAGGGAGAAGACGAAGACGATGCGATCGGATTCTATCGAATCGACAATGGGATCTTTCCTGAGAAGATAGGACAGCCCGCTGTGGAAATGGATCTAGACGACCCCAGAAGAATTAGGGCCCTCATGATCGAACGAATGCGAATGGAAGAGAAAACCGGGAATTGCTTTCTTGATCTGCCTGAAGTAATTGAACACGTTGAAAACAAACGATTGGGATGGCGAAGTTGTCGTACGAGCGAAGAACGCATTAGAGCAGATCAAGAATTCTATGAGAAACCTCACAAGCTGGCCCTGAAAACTCCTGCAGAACACACCTTCGTCTATCTCCAAGACGTGATTAGTGACGAGGAACTTGTCAAGAACCGAATAGAAACACTTCTCAAAAAGGAGTATGAGGCAAGCGGTGAGGACTGGAAAATTCACCTAGCTCTTCCACATCCAAACATCCCAGAGGACATTTACCAGCGCGTATTGAGCGATCAATCTGATGCCGTCGAGAGATCTTACACCCAGAGGCTGTCAGTCATCACCGGTGCTGCTGGAACAGGAAAGACTACTGTCATTAAGGCGCTAATCCGGGGTATAAAGGAGCAGAAGCCTGGGGCAACATTTCTCCTTCTGACACCGACGGGTAAGGCTCGCGAGCGACTCCATCAAGCCACTGAGATGCCCGCAAAAACCATCCACCGCGCGCTTATGGAGAACAAATGGCTATCCTCTGGTACGTACAGGCTCGTAGAAGGCACAAGGATCCAAGTGCGAAACCTCATCGTCGACGAGGCTTCTATGGTGGACCTGCGACTTTTTGCTCACTTGTTTCGTGCAATTGACTGGAATCATGTTGAGCGATTGGTTCTAGTCGGAGATCCCAATCAGCTCCCTCCAATCGGCCTCGGACGTCCTTTCTTTGATATTGTTTCGTTTCTGGTTAGTTCCGAACACAAACCCTGCGTTAGCTCCCTTGTGGTCAATTGCAGGCAAATGGTCGAACAAAGCACAGTGCTAAAGCTGGCCAACCTGTACACAGATAACCCCGCGGAAGACTTCGAAGAACTGCTAAACAAGATCGAAAAGGGCACACATTTCAAAGACCTCGACGTCGTGTATTGGAAGGATGAACGGGACCTTCAGTCGAAGCTTCAGGCTCAACTTGAGCAAATCATCCAGGATGAAGGGATCAAGACATCGGACAAGATGTCTGGACTTAGCCAGCTGCTTGATGTTCGTATGGGGCGAGACTCTTCACCGAAATCCGATAGGTATGGGGTGGAATATTTTCAGATGCTCTCACCCTATCGTGGAGAGTACTACGGCACAGGAGCGATCAACTTTTGGATGCAACAAGAGTATAGGGGAAAGATGCTGGCATCCATCGGTTCACTCGAAGGCCTTACTGCTGGTGATAAGATAATCCAGGTCGTAAATACGGTCGCCAGGCAAAAGGGGACGGAACACGAGCTGTTTAACGGGCAACTAGGATATGTCAAGTTTGTAAAGAAAGAAAGACCAAGGTCGTCGCTGATAATCTTTGAAGAAAACGAGCGGGATCAAGAGGTCTGGTTTCAAAGCGGGGTTATCGAACGGAATGTAGAGCTTGGCTACTGCATCTCAGTGCATAAAGCTCAAGGAAGTGAGTTCGACGTTGTGTTTCTAGTACTTCCACAAGAAAAACTCGGTCTGCTCTCCCGGGAACTTCTCTACACTGGTTTGACACGATCGAAACGGCGCCTAATTCTGTTTCTCCAGGGAAGCATAGCCCCCTTACTTCATGGTATGAGCCTCGCAAATTCAGCAATACTTCTTCGCAATACCTCTCTCTTCAAGCTCCGCTTCACATCGGAAAAATACCGCGCCAACGATCTGATTCATAGGACAGATCGCGCTGACAAGGCTGAATATGTGCGAAGTAAATCCGAGGTCATAGTCGCAAACGAGCTTCTTAGACACAGGGTCTCATATGAGTATGAGGACAAGCTGTACTCGGTAGATGGAAGCGAATGGAAACTGCCGGATTTCACAATTCAGTATGAAGGTGATACTTGGTATTGGGAACATCTCGGGCGTTTGAGGGATCCGGAATATCTGGAACAATGGGAAAGAAAGAAGAAGTGGTATGAGAAAAACGGGTACTTCGAAAAACTGATCGTGTCCGACGAGCTTTCGGGCTTCGATTCTACAAAGATTGTGAAACTGATCAAAACGAAGTTTGGAATCGGCTCATAGCCGGAGGCCTATAGCCTGCCTATAAGGCATTTTGATGAAGTGTTCCTAGTCCAGAAGAAGCTCTTAGGCGCCTGGCTCTTGACAGTGAGGCTAATTACGACTTTAGGGTCTGGATTAGATTGTGTAATCAATGATTAAGACGGGTTTACGCGTTCTACTGTTGTATTCCTCTTCAGAGCCAAACTTTCAGCTCGTAGTGGAGCAAACAAATAGGAAGGCCGCGGAAAACAACCGGACGTTTGAACTCTATGATACAAGAGGATTAACACCCTTTGATGAGGAACGGTTTCTGACCGACATTCGGAACATTCGACCTCAGGTTCGAGGGCAGGTGAAAAGTGGAGGAGGGAGTACCCTTCCTATTTCCAACAAAGTTAGACTCAACCTCTCGATACCCATACTCATCTTCTACGAGGGTGCCAAACCATTGGATGTATACCCCAAAGCCCTCAAGGGCATCAGGTACGATCTCGCTTCCGCCTTCAAGAACCCTGGAGCCACAGAAGCTTTGAGTGTGGAAGACTGCATCACAACAATCCTCTCATCTAGGCCCCAACTCCTAGACTCCAAGCTTGAGTTAGTGGATACTGAACTTGGAACAGGGTCCGGAGTGGCTGACTTACTGTTCAAAGATTCCAACGGACGCTACATGCTGGTGGAGGTGAAGGGAACTGCTGATCAGGAGACTGTGGGGCAGGTTCTCAAGCAATCTAGCGGGATGAAGAGCAAACTAGGCCTCTCCCAAATTAGGAACGTAATAGTCGCCCTAGGGACCTCCGGCAACGTCCTTGACGCCTGCAAGGCCGCTGGCGTAGAGCTCTACACGGTAGAAGCTAGGAGACACGTCTAGTATTAGGCTTAGAACCTGTACCAAGTTTCTGGAAGGATTCGCAGTTGTTGTTTCTCGATTCGACTTCTAGATCGGTAAGTGAACCATTTGGTCCAAATATGCGATGAGTGCAGTCTGTTTCGATCTTGCAAATCTGTCCCGTAACGCAACATTTAGTGTAGCACGATCCGCTCTCCGTATTTCCTGCATTTCAAGTCCGCTTTTGTAAGCGATGAAATGTTGCTTTCGAAAGACATTGAAATCTTCCTTTGGCCCGACGACCCCTCTCTCCTTGCACGCATGACAATGACACGGGAGCCGATATCCCACGGGTTCGGTAAGCTCTTGGAGGCGTTCGTAGGTGTAGTCAACAAGGTCGTTCGGATGCGCGTACTTCCCTACCGGAGATGAGTCCGGCGGATTCCGAGGATTGAGGTACACGTACGGCTTTCTAGCAATTGGTGATGTTATCGCGGAGACTCCATGACAGTACGTAACGTATCCGAACTCTCGAACGTTGAAGAGATGAATCGGGATGTGGGCACCCTCGTAATCCAGAGAGCGACGCAATTCCGCGACAAACTGCAACAGCGTCTCAACTCTGGCGGTCTCCCGTTCGTCTAGGTTCAGCACTTTGACTCCTACATGGTCGGGCTGGGATTCTATTATGGAGTCGATGAGTCTTTGGGAAATATCTCTCGATTCAAGGATGTGAGCATTGATGGTAATCATGGACATAAAGTCCAAGTCGCTCGCGACCCTTGAGAAAACGGACCTGAAGAGAGCTCGCGAATGACGCACCATCTGTTCATGTTTCTGAATCTGCTTTAGCGCCAAAGGCTTTGCCGTAATCGGCACCGATGGGGCAATCAGAATGTCAGATCCAGAATCTATCAAGTACTTGATGATGTCATAAGCGAGGGATTCCATGTGTGGATAGACTTCTTCCACATATCGAGACGATTTGGAGCGGCGTTCGCTCTGATCCGACCGAATTATTCTATCTACAGAGTCGCGAAGGTTGCTTCTCTCCCCAGCAGCCTTTGCGTCACCGAGCTTCCCAGAAGACAGCCTGAGTTCGAGTAGATCCCGTTTGTCGGTATCGAGTCCTACAAACAAGAGGTGCAGCTCGGGGTCTACTATGCGCACCTTGTCTTGGAAGTAGGCGGGATCCGGAGAAAGGGTCTGCGGATATAGGCTCTCTCTAACGCGAGGCCAATCCTTCATCGAACTAACGATTCCCGCGAGTTCAGAGGTAGCCTCTGGCGGATAGCTCAGAATAGTCTCTCGAAGAATTCTTCCCTCATGATGATATGGTTGGAGGAAGAATGCTGGAATAGTAAGGGTTTTTCCACATTTCAAAGCAACGTTGCGTTTTATCATTTCATCGTCTCCATTGCGTTAGATGCATCTCGGAGGAACCTAACGAAGTCTTTGAAGACGCTTCTAGGGACGAGAATACCCCCTCCGGTGGTTTCCGCGTAGGGGTCTTTCTTGTGTTCTTGGATGAATACGAACTCGCCCAGCCGATTCTTCAAGAGGCTGGCTCGTAGTTCCTTGTCGGTGAGTGGGAAGCTTCGCTCAAATGAAGGGTGCATCAGTCGGGTATTGGGCAGGTAGAGCACGGAGTTTCCGATGGCACGAACGTAGACTTCGTTAGTATATTTCAGAATCGACAAATATTTTGCAATCGTCTGCTTCTCAAAGGGTAGTCTCTGAGAAAGATCCTGAAGAGTAACCCCATCCTCGTTCCTGAGTATTGTCTCTCGGACCACGTGCTTGATGTACTGCTCCCTCAATCTGGTGGGGAGCTTGAGCAATTGATCCTTTGTCAGTTTCTCCGGGACTTGCAAATCCAATCTTCTCGACATTTGGGTTACCACCCTTCGAATATATTTAAGCGTTTACAAGCGTTCGGTTATAACCAACAGCAGAGGGCGAAACTGTTTCCACCTTTTACACGTCGGATACTTCGACTCCTCCGAGTCAACTTGAGTGGGCATGTGTTATGTAGACCGGTCGCTCAATAAACGATTTCTGGACAAATTTGCATCATGAAGACGTAGCCAGTTTCGGTCGTGCAGGTTCGGGTGTCCAAAATGCTAATGTCCCAGGTCGCGATTTGGTGTTCTAGCGAGCATTTTTGGCTGAACAGCTCGAGGCCCAGAAGCCTTTCTTGACCTGACTGTTGCTTCTTTTGAGCCGTTGACTCCTGGTGGTGGGGAGTGTTGTTGAGAAGAAGTAGAAGCTTGCCAACGCCATCAGGGAACCAATATCATAGTCCGGTTTTCTAGGCATGAGAGATCAAGGCCTTCCTCCTTACGCCCGTAACCCGCAGTCCAAGAATGAGAGTAAGCCCGGACGCTAGAAGAGATATCAGACCTGGCGCATAACTTGGGAAATACCACTGTACCCCATTCCCAACCAAGAAAACGGATGACACTACTGATGGAAGCGAGCCGACAATGATGAGGATACCGAGCACCCTCGTGCGCCATCTACCAGCGTAAAGCAAGGCACCTGATACCATCACCCCGACGGGACCGCCGAGGAAGATGGCTGCGTCGAGAATCAGAAACGGCTGTGATTGAAGAGATCCAACAACTGAAAAGAATCCTATCGTGCTCAACGCTTCCGCAGCGATAATCAAGCGTGGAACGACCACTCCATTCACTGGGTTCCGGCCCGACACCACCCTTGTTGTCGCGAAGAAGCCCCAGACCCCGCCAGCCAGGCCAATAGCAAGCGGTACTGATTCCGCGGCAAACAGGACCCAGCTTGAGTCCGGAGTTGGCCCACAGCAAGGCGAGGAAAGCTGGTGGAACTGGCCTGGCACAAGGCCATACAGCGGCAACCCGTACAAAACCGCGAGGATCCCCCCCAAAACCAACGCATGCGCGCGATCCAAGAGGAACCATAGCGACATAGCGAAAAAGCCGACAACGATGATTACTATGAAGGGAATGACAAAGATGACGGTAAGGGGACTACCAGCGCCGTATGCAGAGGCATCCATGAGAGCCTGGATCGATAAGAGATAGTTCACAAGATAGACAATTGGAGAAATGGTTCCAACTAAGCCGAGGACCCCTGGCAAGAATACTTCGCGGCCCAAGAACAATCGGTGTTACCTGCTTAGCCCGACAATAGCTGGTGGCGGCTCTTAAGAGAAGCCTCGAAAATACCAGCAGAACATGCCCAACAGAGAGAGGCGGAGAACATGGTCCGTTGAAGCCTCTGTAATGTCCCTCCTGGCCCCTATACACCCATGTCAACCCCGTCCGACATGATCGACTGGCGAGGGAAACCGTCACCAAAGAAACCCCGAGGAGGAAGTAATGCTCTAAGCCCAGTGCGTCTTATTATGAGATGCGAGAGAGAGCGTGCTTCCATCACAGGGTGCTTCTGAGGGTCCAGACGATAAGAAGATTCTAGAATATGCTGTCGAGCTATTTCGGCAGCTCGGAATAACCAAGCCGGAGCCAGACACAGTGGTCTGGGACGACGGTATGGACCCTGATCTAGTGGTTGTCCGGTATGGTGAGATTAGGCTGCCCCGGAGCATGATGGGCCGGTTGACACCCGAAGACTGGAGGCCTCTTCTTGCGCCCGCGATAATCTACAACTATCTCTTGCTACGCAACGAGTTTCGCGATTCCGAACTGAGACTACTCCTGCCACTAGGTCTCGCCAGCATCCCCGTCGCCCTTGGCTTACTCTCGATAATACATCTCGCCAAAGGAGCCTATTTGACCGATCTTTTAGTCACACTAAATGTTCTCCTGATTGTCTACTTTTCATCTGTGATTCTTCTTTACGTCAAGAGACGCTGGAGAAGTCTCCCTTACACCGCCGACCGGCGCGCCGCGGACATTATCGGAAAAGATGTGCTTCTAGCAGCTCTCGCGAAGTATGGAGAGACAATCACAGCCACAGGATATCCGCTGAAACGTCTGCACCTAGGGCCCACCGTTAACCAGAGAATTGAGTACCTTCGGAAGGACGGTCAGGATCAGTAAGTCCGGCTTCGTAGGTCGCTTGTTCACCAGATTCTCTTGACACCGCGGAGCTCGTCGAAGACTCTGTCCGTGGATACTACTGTTCCGTCGAGGGCTTTGGCCTCTGCAGCTACCCCTGCGTCGAAATAGTCTATCCTCTGCGTCCCTTCGATATCGATGGCCAAGTAGAGAGTTGTGGGTGAAAGTGCTCTCACCTTTGAGGTAGACGCTGGAAAGTCTCGGGCCAACAGTGCATGTCTCAACATTCTATCTTTGAGAGAGAAACCTCGGCTCTTCATGACGATGTCAAACTCAAACAACGCGAAACCGGCAATGTAGTAGCTTGGCTCCGTGAGCCGGGCAAGGTACTCCGAGGATTTCTTGTGGTACGGATCCTTAGGGTTCGCTGCCCCGAATAGAACAACGGTGTCCAGAACTGGCAAGAGGGCTAGTTCTTCTTGAAGAGGTACTTTGAGGCTTCGTGTGATTGCTCTCTATACTTGAAGCCTGAGAGGGATGTCTTGAATTTTCGGCCCTTGAGAGAAGCTATGAGGACTCCCTCGGAGTAGGGGATAGCTAGGACCTCATCTCCCGGTTCGACCTTCAAGAGTTCCCGAACCTCCCTGTCGAGAAGAACCCGGTAGCGATCATCCACTTTGAGAACAGCCAAGACTCGTTTCCCACATAAACCAGGTTCTTCCCACAGTTAAAGATTTCTTCCCCCAGCTTCTCTAGCGTGCCGCCCACCTGAGATTGTTCAAGTCAAGCCTAAGACTCGGCAGCAGGAGGAGCATGATCCCGTTGAAGTCCCTGCATTGCTCTCCTGGCCCCTATACCACCCATGTCAACCCGTCAGACATGATAGAATTGCGAGGACAATCATCAAGGAATGAGTTGCGACGTCGGAAAAAGTGAAGCCACGGCGGCCGGTTAGCTCCTGTATGAGGGATAACCGTGTTCCTCGCTTCATCTTGACGGTCGGTTTTTATGCCAATTCCGTAACGGTTTGATATGCTGAAGGTCGATAGGATGCCTCGGAACGCATCGAAGAGATCATTCTCCAAATCTCCAGCTCGGACCCTTCGGGCTATGAGTGGGGAAGACAAAGTTAACCTCGCCATTGACATGAGCTCCACGGTGATTGCTCTCACCCTCGAATCCATCCGAGACAGGCACCCAGCCATATCCGAGGCAAAACTGCTGAACCTTGCCCGAAAGCGGTTCCAGTCGGGACGTAGGGTTCGCTGAAGACCCTGAGCTTTACCCAGTTCTCAAAGTCGATAGTCTCTCTCCTCAACAAAACTGGCTACGACTATGCTATCACTGGTGCGATGGCGGCCAGCTACTACGGAGTCCCACGAACGACCGCTGACGTGGACTTCATAGTCCAAGTCTCAATCGATGAGCTCGACAAGTTCCTCGACAAACTCGCCCTCGGTGGACTTCTGGTAAACAAGAAGAGGGTCAAGACCCAGATTGCCAGCGGCTACAATATTGTAAGCCTCGAGCATACACGCTTTCCTTACCAAGTCGACTTGATCATACAGACAGAAGGGAGACTGGAGAGACGTCGAGGCTCGGCGCTTGGATTGAGGTCTTACTACCAGCCACCCGAACAGCTCATCCTATCAAAACTCCGAATGATCAAAGCAACACGCCCCCTCACGCGAAGCTTCAAGGATCGAGAAGACGTCAGACAAATACTCGCAAACACCCGGGTCAACAAACGAAAGATCCTCAGGCAGGCCCAACAACAAAGCACGATCGAAATCGCCAAAGAAGTCTTGAGCAAGACCGGCAAGCTCAGCGACGTCGCAGGAACGAATACCCTCTCCAAGGAAGAATGGGAGAGAGCCCAGACGATCATACGGAAATCTAAGGCAAGAACACGCGGAAAGTTGCGGAAGATGCTCTCCTAAGACTTCCACACTATCTTTCCGAACGATTCAGAGTTATTATCGAAGAACACTACGAGCCCAAAATGCTCCGGACGCTTAGGGAGTATTACGCGAAAATACACGCATAGTCATTCCGGGATGCTGTATCCTTCAATCGAAGCTGTCTTTTTTCATTCGAACGAAGGGCTTCAACTCCGGCAGGCTACCTCGCGTTGGCCGAATCGGGGCTATGCGAATTATGCCATCTTTCTCCGTCACGTCAACGATTTGTCCGGGTTTGATATTCATCAGGGTCCTCAATTCTCTTGGTATGGTTATCCGACCCCTCGAGGACAGAGTTACCCTCGCCAGGGTCTTGGAGAGATACCGCGAAGCCTCATGTTCTTCCTCATTATACCCGAATCCGGGTAGGGAGGTCTTGAATCTCCGGTCCTCTCCCTTATCATCCTCGCTGAAGGGCTTGACCCGTTCCCTGTCACCTCGGAAGGCTTGTGTAAGAATTTCTTGCCGATTGTTCTTGATGGGATACTTCCTCGTTCTAACTGTCTTCATCAACAACCAGCCCGCGTAACCATAACCAGCAATGATACAGTGGTCTCTCTTTTAAGAAAAGTCCCGAGAACCTGAAACACCTTGGTTCGCTACGGACCAGCCATAACATGTCTGTTAGGCGCAGTTAAGCAAAGACTATTGGTCGAAGGCAAGGCATGCCCTCGTCGAAGGAAGGAAGCTCTGTGAAGACGCGCATAGTGTGGGGGGATCTAGTCGAGTCTCCATATGGCCCAGCCCTTGTAGTTGTAGATGGGTTGGCGGGCAGTGAAGGTCTCGACAAGCCGGAATACCTCCGCAAACCTCTTGGCACGACCCCTTGTCCATAGCATTCGAACCTTCACGACTCCGGGCGACCGCAACCTGAACTCGACCAGCCCTGGCGAGAGACCGTTCGGCTGTCTAACCTCTACTTCCCAGACATCGCTTCTTCTTGCCTCAAGGTCCTTCTTCTCCTCCAGCTCATCAATCGAGTAGTCCTTTCCCCGTAGGACCCTCTCCATAGCTGGAAGTACGAGGGTCGAGTTGATGGCGGCCCAAACAACCTCAACAATTACAGGAACGAATAGTACCACTCCGAATTGTCCACCAAGCCCTAGAAACAGGAGCAGAAGCCCCCAGAAAGATCCCAGCATTATCATCGGAGCGTGTATGATACTTGTGAGCAAGTACCAACGGCTTGCTTTTACCCCGACTATCCTATCGTTTATGATGAAGAGGCCGTAGCCGAGACGAATCTTGCCCTTCTGGAGATAGATGCTGTTGATCTTCTCCACTCGTTCCAGCGACGAAAGAGGCGACGGTCGTTCCAATGGCCAAAGGTCCCTGTCGAACGATGCAAATCGGCCCTATTAGCATATTGAAAATCCCAGCTTGAGGCAATCTACGACATGTTGGCTTTCGTTTTCGAACACGCACCTGCACCCACATACGCTTCCCATTCTCTCACGTGGTCCTCCAGATTACCTCAGCAACCGGTTTCGATCCCGTCGACAAGTATTTCCAAAACACTAATTTCCTAGTTCGCGATCTGGCGTTCCCAGTGATCATGTTTGACTCAACAGCTTGAGGCACAAGAGGTCCTCCTCGACCTAACCATCGCCCCGTTCGAGCCGCTAACCCCAGGCAACGGGCAAAATACCGGCGAGAAGAAAGAGAAGCTTGCCAACGCCATCAAGGAACGAATCCCTCAAGAGAATCTTGAGAGGCTCAAACGCCAACTGGCCGGGCGGCTCGTCGGAGTAACAGTCGTCTTTCTTCTCTGGAAAGGATCACCCACCGTAACAAACACTCGCCCAATCAAGGATCTGGACAATCTGCTGAAGATAGTGTTCGACGTTCTCCGAAACCACCCGCAGGGCCTGGGAATAATCGAGGAGGACAGCTACATCGGCGAAGTATACGCCACCAAACAGTTGGTCAGTAAAGAAGAAGACGAAGGATACAGGATAATAATCGAAGAACACCGCGACCCAGAGATGCTAAGCACTCTCAGACAATACTACTCGAAAACACCCGCCTAGCCAAACGGCGCGAGCAAAACCCACAACTCACGTTACTAATCCGGAACCTTAGAGGAGGAGGGTCTCAGTCTCCTTCAACTTCCCTTTTGTCGGGTCAACCATTAGCCCAAGAGCCTCGAGAGTTATCACTCCGATCAGGATCTTGTCCAAAGTTCCACTGATCAGGAGCGGTGTCACAGTGTTCTTCCCGTCCACCTCGATAGAGGCGAAAGACTGGTCAAGAAGCTGACTGCGATTCGCGGTCTCAACTCGCCTCTTCCCGAGGCTCCTCAATCCGAGCTTCGTCGCTATGCTGCGAGGAACAACGGTAAATGTTGATCCAGTATCGACTAGAGCCTTGTCAACTACTTTCTCCTTCGACTTGGAAACTGGGTTTCCGAGCTTCACCCTCACCGTCACGTGCCCCATTACTCACACACCGATCGGTATCGCAGTAGGTTGGGATACTCCCTAATCATCATTTGGTCCCGACGGGAGAAAGCGTAGCTGGTCGATAGTTCTAACTATTCCCTGTTCCCCTCACGAGCCAAATGATTCCCACTCAGGCTGCGAAACTGGCCAGCGACTCTATCACCAGCCCGTCCAGCCCGGCTTATCGTCCCTTAGACATTGACACTCTCTATTACACGCGTTCCATGTTCACTCTTCGCTGGTC
>Ga0137374_10003411_pt1 | contig 18817 bp, 20 predicted proteins | sample SagtaG_20_FD_104811 | JGI IMG/M metagenome (GOLD analysis project Ga0137374, IMG submission 104811) | Vadose zone soil microbial communities from Sagehorn Ranch, Mendocino, California, USA - Sage1_R_100_16 metaG | ecosystem: Environmental > Terrestrial > Soil > Vadose zone | place: USA...
AAGAAAATACTGTCGGTAGATTGCGCAAAGTTCGGGCAATGGTCGTTCTTCGTAATTGGCGTCGATAGCATCCGTGAATTCAACGTCGATATCGAGGTTCTCGTTAAAATGAAGGCGTACGCCATTCGTGATCGGTTCGATTTCGTTGAAACTGTAGCGACCGATGCGTGCGTTGTCGACAACCGTGCAAGTCTTGACCCCTGAAATCTTAAGAGTCGCCTCGGCCACCGGCAACTGGCTCCGAACGTACAGTATTGAGAAGCCGCGATGTTCGGCACGAGGATCGTCCCACAGCGGCCGAAGAAAACACCCGGTCCAAGTGTGTGTGGGTTCGTCGAAGATTGCGCGATCCAAATCGAAAGGACAGTCGTGAAGATTCGTCATAATCTCATCGAGTTGTTCGACCGACGAAATGTGCATTTATCAAAGCCTCACGAGCCGCATAACGCCTGGCTTCAGCGGCGCGGCGCGAACCCACTCAAGCTACGTCGCAGGAAGTACCATAAGAAAGATGCTATCGCCGCGTCCGCTGCAAGCCATTGTTCGGGGTCAGTGGACGGGAGTGAAGCGCCTCGGATTATTCGAATCCTGGCGAAAAAGAGTACCGCCGCCACCATAGCCCGTACCATCCGCGAAGATGATGAACGAAATCCGGAGCGTTACCCGGTTGATACTAGTGATTGGTTGCCGCGTGTTTATGAAGCGCGCAACATCCGCATATCGTTTGTCGTCAAATGCGATATCGACTTCACTGCCAGGCGTTAATGAAAATGGGGCTCGAGACTTGTTATCAATTCCAGGCCAAAGTCCCATTGTTAACTGGTACGCCATCATTTGGCCTGTGGACGCTGTTTCCGGAAAATCAAGGTCACAATGAATATACGTGATCTCCTTTTCCGAAATGTTCTTCAACTCTAAAGTTAGACCTCTCAGCCAATCCTCTTTAGCAGCAAACTTCTCGTTGAACTTCACAGGTTTTCCGTCCGCTGTAATTGATATGACTTTGAGGGGGTCAGCGGGAGACTCTGTACTCTCATTCTCTATCAACTTCGCTGGTGACTGGCTGGGTGGGCGCATCCTCGCTGATCCGCCACTAGCGGGAAACGACGACGTTAAGAGACCGATCAGCATTAGCACTGGCAACCGCGGCAAGATTTTTGCTCTCAACATAAAGGCCTCCAGATCTTGATCTCTGACACCGAACTTTTATTTAGGTCATAGAAGGCTAGCCTTGCAAGGTGAGCCTTTCCTCATATAATACCGACCAGTGGGCGGATTCTCTAGTAATCCTCACGGAGTCGCCGACAAAAGGTATATTCCTAACGAAAGAGGAAACCTCACCATGCCCAAACTGCTCGAACAGGTGCGCAATGAATTGCGCACGCGCCATTACAGCTACCGCACCGAACAGACATATCTTCAGTGGATCAGACAGTTCATCATATTTCACGGCAAACGCCATCCCTCATTGCTTGGGGCCGAAGACATCGGTAGTTTCCTGACGTACCTCGCAGTGCAACGGAGCGTTGCAGCCTCTACTCAGAATCAGGCGCTCGCAGCTTTGCTCTTTCTCTATAAGCACGTGCTGCGCATCGAGCTTCCCAGACTTGAGAATGTCGCTCGCGCAAAGAAACCCGTACGGCTGCCCGCCGTTTTTACTCGTGAAGAAGTCATGGCGGTGCTTTCTCACCTTAAACCCACCAAATGGCTGATGGCCAGCCTGCTTTATGGTGCCGGACTGAGATTGAATGAATGTCTGCGTTTGCGAGTCAAAGATTTGGATTTCGCATACCGGCAAATTACCGTTCGCGACGCAAAAGGAGGAAGAGATCGCGTTACAGTCTTACCTGATACGCTGCTACAGCCCCTGCAAGGTCACCTCGTGAGAGTCGTCCGACAAACTGAAGTTTGTCGGACATTTTCAATCGTGTCGGAGTGCCTTTACCGGATCGATGCGGGCGGCGCGAGAGGCTGGATAGAGAGCAGCAAGAATAGAGATGACCAGGGCAAACAGGATTGCCCCCAATGACAAATAAGGCGGAAGCGAAAAGAAGTCGATGAACGATGCGTTCTGTGGTTTCAAAATGAATCGATAAGCAAGACGATTGGCAACTCCATCAATCCCCCAGGCCATAAGCGTTCCGAGAATTCCGCCGGTGACGCCAATCACCGCAGCCTCAACAAAAAAGATTAGTTTGATTTCGCGATCCTCAGCCCCAATGGCTTTCATGATGCCAATCTCTCGGGTGCGCTCGAGAATGGACATGATCATGGTGTTGGCAATACCGAACGACGCGACCAGCAATGAAATACCACCGAGCAATCCGAGCACCGAATCAAGAATCAGAAACACAGTGCGGATCTGGTCCAACTGATCCACGATCGAGAAACTGCCAAACCCCGCCTCCGTGAGATGCTTTCTCACTTCAGTCAGCATCGCCGGATTCGTGACACGCACGATTGCCGAGTCGTAACCTTCGGCCTGCCCTTCAGTTAACTGTCCGCTCCCACGAGCTAAAGCCAGAGCCACCTTGCTCATTGGACCACGATGTTCCTTGGCCCATTCCTTCGCCGCCGGCAACGGCACATAAATCGATGCGGGAGGTAACAGGCCGCGGAATCCTCCCTGACCTGGCCCTTCTTTTATTTCCGTACTCATCACACCAGCTATGCGAAATGCCCGCGCCGCAATTCCCTGTTCCCTTGATGTATTAGAATCGCCGTCGTCGAGCGGGATGCCAAAGAAGTTTGTCGGGCCTTCTTCATCCGCGGGCGCGGGTGGCCGATTGCTCGTCTGGCCTGACTTCTCGTCTTTCTCCGGCGCCAGGAACTCAACGGTTTTGCCAATCGCATCAGCAGGTTTTTCAAAACCAAAGTCCCGGGTGAAGCGTTCGCTGACGACTACTTCGTTTGCGGTGGGCGAACCTATCATTTTTCCGGCTACGAATTGTTGAAACTGCGATGAAGCATTGGGAATGGTTGCGCCGGCTGCCGTGCTTGTCTGAACGCGACCGTTTGCGCGCATGTAGATCCACAAAGAGATGTTGGGTTCAACGTACGCTACTCCGGGAATTTTGGAGATCTCAGCGATGGCCGCGTCGTCAAGCATTCGCGTGGGAGCTTTATCGGGCCGGCCACGAGGACCGCGCCGGTCACCATCGCCGCGGCTACGGTCAAGACCGGCGGAAGCGAGACTGCTCAAGCTTTGGCCGAAAACACTAATCTCGTTGAAAAGATCCAGCGCTTTGAAGCGCGCCAACAGGTTTCGTTGCAGACCCAGACCAAAGGAAACCATGGTGACGATTACCGCCACGCCGACGATCACACCCATGGCGGTCAGCCCGGCACGAAGCTTCGCCTGACGGAGGTTACGGAGCGCTAGATGGAGAATGTCTAGAAAGGCCATTTAGAAATTAGAATTTAGAAATTAGAATTTAGAATTTAGAAATAGAAGAAATTAGAATTTATTGTGTAGGGACTTTCCGCTTTGCAATTAGACTTTTGCACCTTCGCATTTGAATTCTTAAGCCAGAATTGAACAACTAGATCTGAAATCGCAAAATTCTAAATTCTTCTAAATTCCAAATTCCAAATTCTAATTTCTAATTTCTGATCCATACACATGCCGCACTGAATCAAGCGTCCAATCTGCCAGACTGCGCGTAACAACCTCAGCGCCGGCTGAGCGTAGCGCATCTTCGGGTACCGTATTAGTGACACCGAGGGTACGCATTCCTGCCGCGCGACCTGATTGGATGCCGGGCGGCGAGTCTTCGACTACCAGGCACTCCGGCGATAGCAAGGGAAGAAGGCGTTGTTCACGTCTACTACTGTTCAACTCCTCAAAAGCGCGCCGGTAACAATCAGGTGCAGGTTTGCAAACATTGACGTCCTCCGCTGTTACTACTACGGAAAACAGTGACTTAAGCCGTGCACGATCCAGGACGTATTCGATTTCATTCAGCGTGGCCATACTTACAAGACCGAGCGCGTAGTGACGCGACGTAGCTTTCAGAAACGTGACGACGCCCGGAAACAACGGCAACTCATCTTCAATAAGTCTTCGATGGATTTCCGACTTGGCCTCGAGAACTGTTCGTGACGTCGCGTCCGGCAATTCTTTTCCGGCGCGTTGAAATGCCGTACGCAGAAACGTTCTATCGTCCATGCCAAGGGCGCTGAAATACGCTGCTTCTGTCAACTCGATGCAATGCGGCTTAAGCACTTCCTGATATGCGGTCATTTGCAGCCGCTCGTCATCGATAATTACTCCGTTAAAGTCAAAAAAGATCGCTTGAATCATCTGTTCAAAAGGGTTTCAGGTTTGAGGTTTCAGGTTGCAGGTTTTTGGTTGAAGGTTCAGGTTCGGGCTGACGATAGATTCAAGATTTCGGATATCGGGTGACAAAGGCGTTAGTTTTGAGTGCCGCAAACTTCAACGCAAGCTAACAGCTTACGTTACTTAGACTAGGCTAGGACTTGGAAGCTGAAACCTGAAATGCAAGCTAACAGCTTGCGTTACTTAGGCTGGGACTTGGAACCTGAAACCTGAAACCCTAAGAGTTTCGTATTCTGCTCTTCAAACAACTTCGGCAGGCGCTCGCTTTCAAGTACGTCGAGTCGCCGCAACACTTCGGCCAGTGAGAGTTCGTTTTTCAGATTTACCTGGTAGTCGAGGTCCGCCCGCAGACGGTCTTTCTCGCCCTGACGGTTTTGCGACATCATGATAATTGGCGCTTGCATGCCTGCGATCACCGCCAAAACCAGGTTGAGCATTTGATACGGCGCAGCATCAAATGACCTCCGCATAAGCAGAGAATTCAGAACAATCCAAAAGATAATCAGTCCGATCGAAGCGCCGATAAACTTCCAGCTACCGCCAAACTCCGCGATCATATCTGCAGCGCGATCCGCCATCGTCATACGCGCCTCTTCTTCATCGTTGACGTTTCGCGAAACTCTGGAGCGCAAGAGTTCGTCAGTCCGCCGCAGACGGTGCGTGACTGCACTCAACATCTCCAGAGCAACATCGGGGTTGCTGCGAATAAAAGAGAGAAACTCGGGCCGCGCCAGAACCGCCAGGCGCGCGTCTTCCATAATGCTCGCGTCAGCCGAGCGTTGCTTGCCGTCGATAAGGGCCATCTCACCAAAAAAGTCTCCCTGCGCTAACTCCGCCAGAGTTACATCGTTTCCCTCTTCATCCTTAATGCTGATGCAGATCCGACCACTCTCGATTAGGTACATCGAGTCACCTAATTCGCCCTTCCGAAAGAGTTTCGTCTTCCTGGGAATAGTGCGAGTCTTGAGCAGGCTGCGCAGTTCAGTCGCGGCCTTGTCGTCCAGGGAGGCAAATAGAGGGACCGATCGCAGGGCCTCGAGGGTCATTTCAGTGTGGTTCTCAGACATCTTTATACCTCAATCAAAAAACCAATCATTTTCCATTTATCATTTGACATTATTTGACATTTCTCATTTGTCATTCAGGGGCGACATTCCGCTAGCCCTAAATGTCCAATGAGAAATGTCAAATGACGAATGGGAAATGATCCCCTTCCGCCGCTATCACGCGACCATCTTTCATTAGAATTATGCGATCCGCAAAGCTGGTCGCGAGCTCTCGATCATGTGTCACCATAAGCACTGTTAAAGAATCATGATTCACCATTTCTCGCAACAGAGCCAGCAATTCATGGGCACGGGTTGAATCCAGGTTTCCCGTTGGTTCGTCTGCCAGTAAAGCCTTCGGGTTATTAGCGAGGGCGCGCGCAATAGCAACACGTTGCTGCTCGCCTCCGGAGAGTTCAGACGGGCGGTGTGTTAGCCGATCCGCGAGACCAACCCGACTCAACAACTCCTCAGAACGCTTTCGCCTCTGGGCCCCTCGCAATCCCCCGAACGCCAAAGCGAGTCCGACGTTTTCCTGGGCTGTCATCGTCGGAATCAGGTTAAAGTTCTGGAAGATCATTCCAACTGAGAAGCGCCGATAACGGGCCATCTCTCTCTTGCTAAGTGGAGCCAACGGCTTTTCTGCGAATAGCACTTCACCACTGGTTGGATGGTCTAGTCCGCCGAGCATGTTCAGCAGCGTCGACTTCCCTGAGCCTGACGTGCCCTGAATAGCGACGAATCCGCCTTCTTCGATGGCGACGGACACCTGATCGAGTGCGGCCACTGTGGTCGTTCCCATTTGATAGACCTTGGAAACTGCGCGCGCTTCTAAAAGAACTGTCATCTGAAAGGTTACCTTAATTTGCGCCGGCAATGTCGGCCCGACTGGCCGATTCCCTTCTCTCAACGCGCCACAACAGGAATCGCTCCTGAACGAAACCTTTCAGCTCCATCTCAAAAGGTGCTGCCTGCAGATTGCCTGCACCGATCAATTCACGTACTTCTGCATCGTCATAAACCGTGCCCGAGACTATGACGTCATTTCCGGTTGAGAGACTCTCGAGGCGAGCTGCCATGTTCACCGTGGAACCGAAATAATCGAGGCGGTCATTCAGCGTAACTGCGATGCAAGGGCCGGTGTGAATGCCGGCTTTCAAAGTTAGAGGCATCGCGCCGCCGGGCGGTGTCGCCAGAATCTGCTGTGCGTTGAGCATGGCTCGCAACGCCGGGGCGGGGCTCCGAAAGACCGCCATCACAGCGTCACCAATAGTTTTTACGATGGCGCCATCTTCGTCCGCGATCTCCTTCTTGAGTACGTCGAAGTGGTTCATGACACGGCCAAAGGCAGTCGCATCGCCAATCTCGCGATAGAGTTTGGTCGAATTCTTGAGGTCGGTAAACAACATGGTGAGTGTGCCCACAGAGATTTGCTCACCGGGACGCAGAGCCTCGCTCGAAAACAGATCACGAAACACTTGCAGCGCGGTTACCTCGGCTGCGGTCGCAGCCTGATCGTTCCACGCAGTTCGTTCAAGAATTAGTAATTGTTCGGCATCAGTAGTGTTTTCCAGTTGCAGCGCCGAATTCGTCCCCAGCTCTATTTCCGCATGGCTCCAGTCGGATCCGGAAACTGCGATTCGTGCTGAGGGCCTGCCATCTTCAGTCACTGTTATTTCCTGCTCACCCGATAATTCCAGGGCGCGTAGGCGGTAGCGGCCCGGTTCTAAAGGTAAAGCCAGTGAACGACTCGACTGCGCCGGCAACAGCTGTTGGGCAACGATGTGAGGTGAGTTCTGCGGACTGCCCATGCAATATTGTTTGATCTCGACCTGTCGAAACAAAGCATTCGGCTTAAACGTGACTTCCACAAACCGATCAAAATTCGCGTTGAAATCTATCCGGCAAGTGGCGCAATGAACTTTCGGGTTGATGTCGCGCAGCGACGCTCCAGTTTCCTGCGGGCCGCGGCAGAGAGGACAAATCAGATCCCATTGCAGATCCAATAGCCCGGCCCGAGTCGCATAAAGACAGGTTGTCAGCACTTCACGTCGCGATTCCTTCCAATCATCGGCTAGCTCATAGGCCCTGATTCGCGAGACTGAAAAGTCATCGGCCTGTTGGACGAATTGCACCAGTCGGTCAACAACGACTGGATTTGACTGTTCTGCGATGAGCTTGTCCCTGATGCTCGCCAGTCGACTGATGACTAAAGGGGAAAGCTCTACATCCGTCTGAGTTTCTGGCCCAAGTACCGGAGTCGAGGCTAATTCGTCGTACTTCTTGAACGCTCTGGCAAACTTGCGTGAGCTGATAAACCTGATCTGCAGTGGAATCATAATTGCACCCAGTAGCGATTTTGGCCTAATCCAGACTTCGTAACCGAACCTTGTGCCGCCGCGCTCGAGCGGAGTCAGCTCAGCAAGGGCACGCAGTTCCGCGACTGGTCCCTTGCTATAAGCGCGGGTGACTCCGAAGCGCAACGGTCGCACCCATTCGAAAGGCTGCTCTTCCCACTCAACGGCGAAGCCGTAGAAGGAAAGCTGCAATCTACGGCGAGCGTTTCTTAATCTTTGACGTTTGCCGGGTATTGGTTCGACTGAAGGAACGCCGGTGTCGCGATTGAAGCGATTCGTGTCGGAGACAAAAGGCCACAGTTGTTGCGGGGTCGACTTTAGATCGTACTCCCAGCGGAAATGAACTTCGCGGTAAGACATGCAAGTAGCGCAACCTGTTAGGTTGCGGTGGTACGCAAGCTAACATGTTGCCAGTAACAAATTCGATAGTAAGACTAGCGATAGTTGCTTCTAAAACTGATCGGCGGCGGAACCTGCGAAATGAGGTCCCACCGCACGCGGCTCAGAGTGCGCTCAAATTCAGACCTCTTTGTATTCCGAATCAACATCTTCATCGGAAGAGGCAACGCGGTAGTTCTTGGATTGTACTTGCGTTGTGATCAGCAAGTCCTCTTTCGTCTTTAAGAGGTCGGCGCGGTTGTAAACGGAAAGTTCGAAGTTGTACCCGTGGGTGATCGCGTCTTTAGGACAAGCCTCGACACAATAGCCGCAGAAAATGCAGCGGCCGTAATCGATGTTGTAAACCTCGGCGTAGCGCTCGTCGACACCGATTCGTTCCTCAGCCGGACGGGGATCGTCTTTCGCGACAATATAAATGCATTCGGAAGGGCAAGCGGCGGCGCATAGAAAGCAGGCGACACATTTTTCTTTGCCGAGTTCGTCCACATGCAGTAGATGCTGCCCACGATAACGCGGCTGAACGGTCACGGGCTCGTCTGGATACTCGACCGTCCATTTCTTTTTCGGAATGTAGGACAACGTGACGCTCATCCCCTGGATGATTGCCTTGGTTGATTCGATTACGTCTGTGATTATTGACATGGTTCACAATTGGACTTTGGTCTTGGGGCTCTGGTCTTTGGTCTTTGGATTTAGAACCTTGGTATTCTTGGACTCAGGACTCTAGACTCAGGACTCCAGACTCTGCTTCTATTTTATCGGATCAACCTGCGACGCTGTAGCCTGCCAGCGGCCGTCTCGCCAAACAAACTTATCGGAAAAGCGAAACCGTAACTCCTGACCATTCACCACAAACTTTACAATCCCTGTAAGCGTTGCTCGGTCACCCTTAAGATCAAGTTTTAAGTCATCGAAATCCCACTTCTGGATTGTAGTATCGCGTTTGATCTCTCGGAGGTACTGCGCTTTCCCCTGCTGCTTGCCATCTGTGATGCCAACGTAATCATCGGCCAAAATCCTGTTGAGGGCCTTCTTATCAGCATTAATATTGGCCACCGTCCATTCATGCTCCAGGTCCGTGAGCTCTGAAAGCACAGCCGCGTAGTCAGTGGGCGCAGGCACGGCTTCATTGCCCGACTCATTCGAGTTCGAGTTCTCTTTAGCGTTGGTGTTCAGGTTGGAATTCGAATTCGAGTTTGTGTCGCCGGGGGTTGCAATATTTATGTTGGCCGCAGGACGCTTTCGATTGGCTGAAGCGCGCAACATTCGGGGAACGATAATAGCCGCAGCCACTCCCAATCCGACAATGCAGATTAGCAACACGGTGAGAATGCCAACGACCCAGGGCCATCTGCGGCGGCCTCCCTTTGAACCAGGTGGGACATACCCACCCGGCGGTTGATAAACCGGTGCCTTCCAGGAGCTGCCATAAGTTTGTGAACCGGGTGCGCTGCTACCACTGCCTTGCGAGGCAGGCGACACAAGTGTTGGCTGATCCTCAGGAACAGGCACCAGCGGCGTTCCGTCGTCGATGCAATAACTGAGATTTCGGTCGGTAAAGGTCTTGTTACATGTAGGACAGCGTTTCATTTTAAACCCAAGTAGACTAGACGATCTCTAACTGACTAAAGAAATAGGAAATCTCGATCGCCGCGTTCTCGTCTGAATCCGAACCATGAACAGCGTTCTCGCCAACCGACGCGCCAAACTCTTTGCGCAGGGTTCCCTCGTCGGCTTTCGCTGGATCTGTTGCTCCCATTAGGTCGCGCCAGGCTTTCACGGCGCCCTCTTTTTCCAGAACCATCACTATGCATGGCGCGCTCGACATGAATTCAGTTAAGCCGGAGAAGAAGGGACGTTCTCGATGAACGGCATAAAAGCCTTCGGCTTGCTGTCGAGTCATGTGAATGAGCTTCGATCCGCGAATGCGGAAACCGTGATCCAGAATATGCTGGATGATCGAACCAAATGTTCCGGCGCGAACGGCGTCGGGTTTTATAATACCGAATGTCTGATTGTTCATTAAGTCAGGCGCGTTCCTTCTTTGTTCAAAATCAATTCAGTGCTTCCTTCATCGCACTTCCAATATCTGCCGGTGACTTCACCACATGAATGCCTGCATCGGAAAGCGCTTTCATCTTTTCCGCTGCCGTTCCTTTCCCGCCAGCAATGATGGCGCCGGCATGGCCCATGCGACGCCCAGGCGGCGCAGTCTGCCCGGCAATAAAAGCCACGATCGGTTTGGTGACGTTTACTTTCGCAAACGCTGCAGCTTCTTCCTCGGCCGTGCCGCCTATTTCGCCGATCATGACTATGCCATCTGTTTCGTTGTCCAGTTGAAACAAACCAAGCGCATCCACATGCGAGGTGCCTACAATCGGGTCTCCGCCTATACCGATTGCTGTCGACTGGCCCAGGCCCAGAGCTGTTAACTGGCCGACTGCCTCATATGTCAATGTTCCCGATCGAGAAACAACCCCAACGCGTCCTTCCCTATGAATGTGTCCCGGCATAATCCCAATCTTGCACTTGCCGGGCGAGATAATTCCCGGGCAGTTTGGACCAATCAGCCGCGTCGTCCTATCCGACAAGTATTCTTTCACTTTCACCATGTCCAGGGTGGGAATGCCTTCGGTAATGCAAACCACCAAAGGAATGCCGGCATCTGCTGCTTCCATGATGGCGTCCGCAGCAAATGCGGGCGGCACGTAGATGACTGCTGCGTTCGCGCCTGCTTGAGCGACGGCGTCCGCCACCGTGTTGAAAACGGGGATGCCTTCATGCCTCGTGCCGCCTTTGCCAGGAGTAACGCCACCGACAATGTTGGTCCCATACTCAACCATCTGTTTTGTATGGAAACTGCCCTCCTTACCGGTGATTCCCTGCACGACGAGGCGCGTGTTCTTGTCTACCAGGACGCTCAATTACGGTGCTCCTAAAGGATGTTTATGAGTTGTTTCCAGCGAGGGCGGAGTATAACAACTGCGCGTTTAAGGAACAAAGAGGCGAACCACGGATGAAGTAGAGATCTGACCACTCTCAAAACTGCCTTTACTTTCGTATGCTGTCCATGAAGACGTTCCCCTGCTTGACCACTTTGCAGTATTTCGAGACATTGACAGAAAAGTGATTTGCGCCAGGGTCCAGATATGTATCCTGGCGATCGGACATACGCAAAGTTCCCAGTGATATCGGTAAGCGGCATTCGCTTTCCGAATACCCACCTTCAACTTCGCGCGTGTAGCGAACGATGCACTTTGTCTTTCGACGACCTTTAACTACCACACCATCAAACCAGTTCAAACCGCTCGCCATATTTAGGGACTCCCACAACCCAGCCAAACTTCTCCTTAATGTGCTCGGCCATTGCGGTTGCCGACCCAATTTCGCCGTGCGTAACAAAAGTGCGTCGTGGTGGCGAGGGCATATCCTTCAACCAACGCAGGACCTCGTGCCAATCCGCGTGAGCTGAAAAACCACCTATCTTTTCTACATTGCAGCGAACCGGTACCCATTCGCCGAGAATCTTCACCTCGGGTTCGAGATTAAGAATGCGCCGGCCCAGTGTTCCAGCGGCCTGATAACCGACAAACGTGACCGTAGCATCCGGGTCAGGCACCATTCGCAGGGCATGATGCAATACACGACCGCCGGTCATCATTCCTGAAGCGCTGATGACCACTCGAGCGCCCTTTGCTTCATTCAACCGCTTTGATTCTTCTCTCGACGAGCACGTCATCATCGCGTGTGTGCGTAGTGGATGCTCTGCTTTAGCCAAAATCGCAGCGTAGTCTTCATCGTGCTCTTCTTTACGCGCACCGTAGGCCACGGTGGCTGCCGTCGCCATTGGCGAGTCAACACAAACTGGCAAGACGGGAATGCGTTTGTCGTCTTCCAGTTCACGAATTAAATACAGAATTTCCTGGGTGCGACCCACAGCAAAGGCAGGTATCAGAATGGGACCATTTCGCTTAAATGCCTCGTTGATGACTCGCGCCAGTGCTTCTTTAGCTGCCTCCGGGTCGTGCGCCCGATCACCGTAGGTTGATTCGATGAGTAGATAGTCGCAAGCGTGTGGCGGTTCTGGATCGCGAATAATAGGCTGGTCATAGCGTCCGAGATCGCCTGAGAAGAGGACTCGCATTGGTTGCCCGCCTTTTCCCGGACTCTCAATACGGGCGAGTATCGTACTCGAACCGAGGATATGACCGGCAATGCGGTACTCCGCCTGTACACCCGGTGCAACTTTGATCGGGTCGCCAGAATTTAGTACAGGCACAACGAGTTCAAGCGCCGCTTTTGCATCCTCTTCGGTGTAAAGAGGCAAAGCTGGCGAGTGCTTGGTAATTTTATGTCTATTGCGGTAGTCGGCTTCCTCTTCCTGCAAGCGACCCGCGTCAGGTAGTAGGATCTTCAAAAGATCAGCCGTGCCTCGCGAGCAGTAAACAGGACCACGAAATCCGTGCCTCACAAGTCGAGGCAAATAGCCTGTATGGTCTATGTGAGCGTGCGTGAGGAGGACGGCATTAAGTGAGCGCACCTCGAAAGGGGGATCATCCCAGTTACGTTGTCGAAGTTCTTTCAGACCCTGGAAAACACCACAGTCAATGAGTATGCGGGCGCGTTCGGTTTCGATCAGGTATTTGGAACCAGTCACGGTCCCAACGGCACCCCAGAATGCGATTGTCGGCAACGGCTCTCCTTGTCTGGATCAGGCGGCCACGGGTTCGGTTAATGGGGCAGGTTTGTCGCGCTTCCGCCGCGCGTAGCCGAAGAACACTACAATCGCCGGAACGAGAAGCGCCAGGTTTCTCAATGCCGTCTTGACCCCCAACTGACTGGCAATAATCCCTCCAAAGCAGCCGCACTCGAGCGGTTCGCCGTGAAGCACGTAAACATAGTAGAGAGCGTAACCCGCAAATCCCATTAGCAGCACGGCCGCACAAAGAGCGCCGAGGCGCACGGTGCGTGGAACAATCAGCAACAGCGCAGTAATTACTTCACCTACGATTACAGCAACAGTCGCCGGCCACATCCAGCGCGCATAATTAAAACCCGAAGCACTGAGCAGTTCGCCAACGTTACTGGCAAATGCTTTAGCGATCGCGACCTTGGCGCCGGCGGTCAACAGAAACAATGCCGCCAGGCCAAACCGGCTTAACTGCACCGCCACACGAATTATTTTGCTTCGTTTCATTAGGAGGAAATTAGAATTTAGGATTTAGAATTTAGAATAGCGAAACAATAGCTGCAAAGCTTAGACCCCATGTTTCTAAATTCTAACTTCTAATTTCTAATTTCTAATTTCTAATTTCTTCGTTACGCCGCGAGCGCTACAACCTTCTCCGCTGCGTCTTTCATTCCCTTTGCTACGGTAAAATTCAGACCCGAGTCGCGAATCACACGCTGCCCTTCTTCTACGTTGGTTCCTTCCAGACGGACAACAACCGGAACTTTGATACCCAGGTTTCTGGCTGCTTCTACCACGCCGCGCGCCACCATGTCGCAGCGCACTATGCCGCCGAAGATGTTTATGAGCACAGCTTTGACGTGTTTGTCCGCGAGTAAAATTCTGAAGGCAGCCTCGACGCGCTCCTGCGACGCACCACCACCAACGTCGAGAAAGTTTGCCGGCTCGCCGCCGGCAAGTTTGATGATGTCCATGGTCGCCATTGCTAGCCCTGCGCCGTTAACCATGCAGGCGATGTTTCCATCAAGCTTAATGTAGTTGAGATCAAATTTAGACGCTTCAATCTCCAGGGGCTCTTCTTCATTGAGATCCCGGAGGTCGAGAAAGTCTTTGTGGCGGAATAGCGCGTTGTCGTCGAAGTTTACTTTGGCGTCGAGCGCTACGAGGCGGTAGTCCTTGGTTAAGAGAAAGGGATTAATCTCTAGCAACGAAGCGTCGGTCTGTTCGTAAGCATTATAGAGCGCCTGCATGAACTTAACTGCCTCGCCGATCAGAGACGCCGGAAGACCCAGATTGAAGGCGAGTTTTCTTGCTTGAAAGGAGCGAAACCCAACAGCCGGATCAATAGTCTCTTTAAAGATCTTTTCCGGAGTCTTGGCGGCGACCTCCTCAATATCCATTCCGCCTGCGGCCGAGGCCATGAAAACAGGTCGGCCCGACGCCCGATCGAGAACGATACCCAGGTAAAACTCCTTATCGATTGGCAACCCTTCTTCAATCAATAGAACGCGAACTTGCCTTCCTTCCGGCCCGGTTTGATGCGTGATCAGGTTCATGCCTAACATCTGGCGAGCGATTTCCTTCGCCTCGTCCGCGCTGCGTGCGAGTTTCACACCGCCGCCCTTGCCTCGCCCGCCTGCGTGAATCTGTGCCTTTACCACAACGACATCTCCGCCTAACTCTTTGGCCGCGTGGTAAGCTTCGTCCAAAGAGCGCACCACCAGGCCGCGCGGAACAGGTACTCCAAATCTTCGCAGCAGTTCCTTGCCCTGATACTCGTGTATCTTCATTATCTATCCTCTCGCTCGCCTGCCTTGCACGCCGCTTGCATCTCGCATTGAGTGATTATTAGAACGGCGCCGAGTGTAGCCGCACGTCGGACACACGTGCAAGGCAGCGCCCTTTGGAGTGCGCTGGCCCGGCAGCGCTTTGGCCTACGTTCGCGACGCTCTCTCCTCTAATCGACATCACTTACATTCGCAGCAGAGTGTAGCGATCTCCTCGCATCGACATCACTTACATTCGCAGCAGAGTGGTAGCGATCGCGGGCCAAAGCGGCGCCCGGCTGGCCCGGCAGCGCTTTGGCCTACGTTCGCGACGCTCTCTCCTCTCATCGACATCACTTACATTCGCAGTAGAGTGGTAGCGATCGCAGGCCAAAGCGGCGCCCGGCAGGCCCGGCAGCGCTTTGGCCTACGTTCGCGACGCTCTCTCCTCTCATCGACATCACTTACATTCGCAGCAGAGTGGTAGCGATCGCAGGCCAAAGCGGCGCCGGGCCGCCGCACTCCAAAGGAAAGATGTTCTAAGCTAAACTTCAATGCAACCACTTTCAACAGGGAGCGATAGTATGATCGATGTGATTGTTACATCTCTGGAAAACCTGAAGAATGAAGTTCGATATGGCAAAGGACATACGTTTGTCACTGACGAACCAGCTGAGGCAGGCGGTGAAGACGCTGGTCCGGATCCTTACACTCTCCTTATTGCGGCTCTCGGCAGTTGTATTTCCATGACCGTGACACTTTATGCACGTCGGAAAGATTGGCCTCTGAAAAGCGTGACCGTACGTCTGGGTCAAAGCAGACTTCACGCTACGGACTGCAAAGAATGCCAGCACATGACTGAGGGCTTTATCCACCGAATCGAACTTTCGGTAGCCTTCGAAGGTGACCTAACTGAAGAACAACGCCGGCGCTTGCTGGAAATCTCGCACAAATGTCCAGTTCACAAAACGCTGACTTCAGAAATAGTGATTGCCGACATGCAAGAAGAAGCGGGTGGAGATTTACCTGAAAACATTTTTTAATAATAACGAGCAACGTGTTTAACTAATGCGATCCTGCCAATATCGCGGCCGTCGGTGCATGTGAGCGACCGCAACAATCAGAATCTCCGATTCTAATATTTGGTACGAGGTTGTGATACTCGACGGCCTCATCAAGCTCTTGCTGAGCGACCTCGAGAAGACGAATGTCCATCTACTTATTTGCGGTATTTTGCGAGGGCTTCTTCGAGCGAAACAGATTGCAGCCTCCCCTGGTTGTATGCCCTGATGCGATCCTCCACCTCCTTTCGCCACAAGGCATCAATTGCTTCGTCAGGCTGGTCGAGGCTCGAAAGAGGCTTATCAACGACGAGCGCTCTGTCGGTTGGCGGAAGACTCATCGCTCGGTCAATGATTTCCTGAGTTTCTGGAGTCATCAGTTTGATTTAAGACCCTGATTGCAGAGCACACCGGTGTCACACAGTGCGAGGGCGCAGAATTCGACACCTTGCCGGAAGCCATGCGCACGGTGCTCTCGAAGCTCTACAGCCTAAGAGCAATTTCGGAGGGAACCGACGCTTACTGCCACCGAACTGCTGCCCTGGGGAAGGAAACTTGTTCGTCTCAAGCCGACCTCCGAAGTGATGCTCGTGTTTCTTTCTGATAACTTGTGGCGGGAGCACAACCAATCGCCAGGAATTCCCAATCCCTACCGGTCCATTTGCGTCATATGGATTGGAATCTATTTAGTCTTTTCGGAAGACGTGTTTCTGTTCGCTGAGTTTTTATTCTCTGCGGTCTTGTTCTCTCCAGGTGTAGGGGGAGGAAGGTCGGAATTAAAAATGTCCGCCACACATTTCCAAGTACCGTCCGCCTGCTTTTTCCAAACTTCCAGGTATTTCCCTTTATCCGTTACTGGCTTGCCATTGGCATCGTTCTCAGTGAGTTCATAGCTTCCGCTCACATAGGCCAGATCGCCAGACCGCGCAACGTCAACCTTTGTTGACTTCCAGCCTCCGGAAAATCCAGGAGCTCCGAGCATGCCCTTCCAAATTGCGCGGATTGGTTCTTTGCCTGTTGCCAGCGAACTATTCGGCGGCATCACGCTGGCATCGTTGGCATAGTAAGAGACCGTTTTATCAACATCTTTCGCTCCAGCCGCTTTGGACCACTGGTCGTCCAGATTTCTGAGAATGCTCTCGTCTGTGGCTCGTGTGTCGGGCGATGCTTGCGGTTGGCATGCCAGGGTCAATGAAAGCAACATAAGGAAAACTGCGAGAACTGTTCGGGTTTTTGTTTTGTAGTTGTGGCGAACCAGTCGTAAATTCGCTGGGCCATGAGGCAGAGTTAATAGTCGCATCGGTGGAACCTCAGTGTGTCGGTTTAAGAGAGAGCTGGATAAACTATTAGTCACCGAGCCGGTTGTCAATGAACTTTGTCATCTTTAACCAAGCAGTGCATCAAGTTCGTTTATAAGACAATCAACGGCTACGCATCAGCCTATCAGCTTCAAGCCGGAAGAGTTACATCTCGCCATTAAGTATCCGGACAAGTTTTGTTGAGTCGATGTTTCCTCCCGAAACTACGCAAACGACCCTTCCCGTTCCCGCTTTTCCCGACAAGGCACAGGCGACCGGGCAGGCGCCGGCGCCTTCAGCGATTACGTGGTTGCGTTCGGCCAATAACTTTACCGCCCCCGCAACCGACTGCAGCTCCGCGACGAGTGAGCCATCAATCAACTTCTTCGCCCGTTCGAACATTTGCGGAAATACAGCCTTTGCTCCGATGCCATCAACCCAAGATGGTTGGTAATTGATTTCTGTTGGAGCTCCAGCGGAAAGTGAGGCTGCGAGCGGGGCAGCGGTCGACACTTCGGCTGCGAATACTTTGCAACCCGGACGCAACTCCCGCAGCACCGAAGCAATACCGCACGACAATCCCCCACCTCCCCAGGGAATCACAACCGCATCAGGATCGGCTAAGTCCTCCAGGATTTCCAGGGCGATAGTTCCGTTGCCGGCCATGACGTCAAGATCGTCAAACGCATGGATGAAAGTTCCAGCGACGCCTGGAAAGGCGCGCTGCTCGAAAGCTGACCACCACTGGTCAAACGTGACCTTGATGACCCGTCCGCCCAGACGCTCGATCGCCCTAATCTTGGTTTCCGGCGCGCTGTCGGGAGCGATAACGGTGCAAGGAATGCCGAGTTTTCGCGCGTTCCACGCCACGCCCTGGGCCATGTTGCCTGCCGATGCGGTAACAACTCCGAGTTCAAGTTTCTCCTTTGGCAAGCGAGATATCGCATTCGCCGCGCCGCGAATCTTGAACGAGCCTATCGGCTGAAGGTTTTCCAGCTTCAGATAGATTTCCGCTGGCGCATCTGGCTCCAGTATTTGATTCCAAGTGGTATTGAGCCGTACAAGCGGTGTTCGAATTGCGGAGTTCGCAATCACGTGACGCGCATCCTGAACTGAGGACAACGATACTGATGAATTTGTTTGGTCCATATTGACTAGTGATAAGTGAATGCTCAAAAGTCGAAGGATAGATTGCCCGGAATTTCATTGTTAGATTGCGCCTTGCGTTTTACCCTTTACGATTTCCTCTCTTATCTTTTCACCCATCTCAGCAAGCTCTTCCGCATTCTGTTTGATGTGTCTATGTGGGTCGAGCTCCGCTACATTATAGAGCGGCACAAGATGTATATGAACATGCGGCACATTGAACCCTTCGACAGCAATACCTATCCGTTTAGCGCTCGTGGCTTTTTTAAGCGACTCCGATAATTGCTTCGAAGCTTGGAAGATTCTGGAATAGAGAGGCTCTTCCAAATCAAACACATAATCAACATGCGTTTTGGGAATCAGGCAGATGTGGCCGGGATTACACGGATGAATGCTGAGGAAGGCTAAGAATTGTTCGCTCTCCCAGATTTTATGAGCAGGCTCTACGCCCAGTACAATTTTGCAGAAGATACAATTTTCCATAAGACAATTTCTTGTCCCCAGCGAAAGCAATCTAACGCTGATGATATAAAGCGGGCGCCCGCGAACCGACATTATATCGGAGTGGACATTCACACGCGACAACAAACGGTAAGTTAACTGGACACCATGGGCCAGCAGGAACTTCATCACGAGCGCGATGGCATCTGAGGGCTCTCCAGTCCGTGGTAAAAAAGGCTGTCACATTATTGCGCTGGTACAAGTCTCTGTGGCA
>Ga0137374_10003426_pt1 | contig 18777 bp, 7 predicted proteins | sample SagtaG_20_FD_104811 | JGI IMG/M metagenome (GOLD analysis project Ga0137374, IMG submission 104811) | Vadose zone soil microbial communities from Sagehorn Ranch, Mendocino, California, USA - Sage1_R_100_16 metaG | ecosystem: Environmental > Terrestrial > Soil > Vadose zone | place: USA...
AAACTTCATCCAGATAAATGGCATTAGAATGACTCATGGCATACCACCACTGCCAGTTGCTGTGATATTCTGTTGGAAAAAAGCGCAAGGCAGGGTGTTTTGGATCACATAAAATACCCAGTGTATGCGGCGGCTGGCCATTTGTCCAGGCTGTATTCCAGAAGATACTTGAGAATCCTACCGGCACATCTCCACCTTTTCCAGGTTTAATTGATCCCTTCTTTAGGGTAAGCAATACTTCACCGCCATTTGCAAGCACATCCTTTGCTTTATCATCAAATTGCTGCGTTATAAAAATTCCTTTATCAACAGATGGTAAAGTGGCCGGATACACAAATATGTCCCATGAATTTTCATATCCATTAACTGAAACATAAAGAGTGAGTTTGCCGGCTTGTTGTACAGAATTTAAGGATTGTTTTATTTCACCAAGCTTAAATGCATTTCCTATCGGAACATCTGTTTTACCAAGTTTTCCCTGAAACAAAATTTTCCCTGCAGCATTTGTAATTTTCCATAAAGGCGTAACATTTTTTAAAGATGCTTCTCCAAAATGTGCAATTTCTACTGGCACAAATAATTCTTCATTATTATTGAATATCATTTTCGGCAATCTTACTAATGGGACAGTCGAGTTACAAAAACGACTGTACTCTTTTGCAGTAACATATCCTTTATCACCCCAGAAAGGATCCAGAACACCCACCAGCGCAGTACCTTGCCCGGGAAAATCATGCAGGTCAAGTAATTGAAAGCCTCCAAAATTTGGTGTTCTTAAAGCGGCCTCAATATCTGCCTTGTAACACAGCACTTGTAATTTACCTGAAGCCAATAAAAAACTATCGGCAAGATTTGCCATGCCATGCTCTTTAAGTTTGTCAAGAAATATGTCGAAATTTTTAGGTTTCAATACTCCATTATATTTCGGTATTTCTTTAAAATTGGGATACACACACCATTGTCCTATTTCATGGCTAACTGTTGGAATGGTATGTGATGGAAGCAAGGTATCCCAATCGTAGCTTGTGTTTGGTGCTTCACGATTGATAATACTGTTTACGCCCTCATCCCAATGTTGTATCCGCGGATCAGGAGTAGAATTATAATCGTTTTCAGGAATAGATGGCCAACCGGATGCTGTAGTATATAAGCGACGGCTATCTTTAGCCTTCCAGTATTTAACAAATGCGGTGAGATATTCTTTATGATGATCACCCGATGGCTCGTTGCCATAAGGCATCATACAAAAAGACGGATGATTACCAAAATTGGTAACAATCCGGTTACTTTCATCATAAATAAATTGATCAATAGGTTTGCCATCACCAACAGTTGCCCACGCAGAACACTCGATAGACAGATAAAAACCAGAACGGTCGGCAGCTTCAAATGCCGCTTCGGGTGGACACCAGGAATGAAAACGCATGTGATTTAAGCCATACGATCTGCATGTTCTGAATATACGCAACCATGAAGCTATATCTGTTGGCGGATAACCCGTTTTAGGAAAGATGGCGCATTCTAATGTGCCTCTTAAAAAAATAGGTCTCCCGTTAATAGTAAATCGCATGCCATTCGTCGCAAATTTGCGCATTCCAAAACTGATCTCTTTTGAATCTGTTCCACCTTCACCCGATAAAGAAACATGCAATGAATATAAATTCGGATGATATTCATCCCATAAATAAGGGTTGGAACCCATTGAATAATCTATTTCTAAGATAGTTGTATCCGTTTTGAGCGTAATACTTCTGCTAACAACAGGAATTTTGGAAGAAGCCATATTGATGCCTGATACAGATAAACTAATCTGTTTATTTACTTCCCTTCCCGTGATATTATTTAGAACCAGTTTTACATGGACATTCTTTTTATCTATGTCAGGGAATAATTGCACATCAGAAAAATAAACAGCCGGCCTGCTAATCAGAGCTATTTTACCAATAACTCCGTTCCAGTTAGTTTGCGTATTGTCACTAATGCTGTGTGCATCCACTCCGGGATTGATTTCTTTTACCCGGTTATCAATTCGCAGTGTTATGGAATGTTCTCCCGGCGTTAATAACTTATTCAATTGATATCTATGTGGTGCACCGAGTGCATTCTGCATTCCTATGTTACGATCATCAATCCATAAAGTTGTTTCCCAATGGCAACGTTCCAAAAACAATTCAATTGATTTTTGTTGCCATCTCTGCGGAATATTGATTGTTTTCTGATACCATGCCACACCCACATAATGTTTTAGCGGTTGCAGCCAGAAGGATATTTTTATATTTCCAGGAACACGGTAAGGCGCATAACTGCTGTCTTTGAACCAGGCATTGTTCCAGAGACCACCGGTCCATTTGGTATTCAAAGTAATATTATCTCCTTTACCATTCGTAGTCATTGAGCCGGGCAACATTACTTCATCCTGCAGCTTTGTTTTAAACCAATTCTGTTGAACGCCGTTATCCAAACTATCAATTTGAAAACTCCATTTACCGGCTAAGGAAATGGCATCTTCTTTTAAAATCTTATTATAGTGTTCCGCTTGAGCTTGTGCTAAAAAAAAGGTGAATAGAACGGGCACTGTAAAAATTAAATTCCGCATGATCTTTATTTCGTGTTTGTTAATAGGTTATTTAAAAAATCATTTTTGCGTGCTGCATTTGTTGAATAGAAATAAGGAAGTACGAGCATTCCCGCAATTTAATTCTTGCACATAAGCAGATGAAGGTTTGCTGCTCATGGTCAGACCGGGCGGTCAGACCAATTGTAGCCGCTTGTCTGCTGAATAAAATTATACGAAAACGATCCCATGGTAAATCATAAAAATCACATTATCATAATTGCTTTTATAGAAAATTTATCACTTCATTTTATATGCCTTTGCCGGTTGCTGGTTTATACCAAACAGTAAAGTGTTGTTTATTTCGATTGCACTTCGCACATCACCCCACAAATGAAAACCGGATTGCTGCTGATTGATGTAACTAAAATTTCCCTTCCCACCGTTGTGTAATAAAATTCCGTAATCAGCATCGCACTTTCCAAATCTCAACCTTGCTTTGTTAATGTTGCCGCAAAGCAAGAGATCTTTATTTCCATCCTTATCGTAATCGAGTTGTGTAATAGTAAACACCGGTGAGAACTGCGTCTGCAAGGGCAACGCTTTTTCGTAAAACCTGCCATCAGCACTGCTTTCAAAGTAAGCAGTCTTTAAATAATTTGCCTGCAAATGGTTTACATCTTTCAATTCTTCTTCGGTAAAAATATTTTTGAGTGTTGCGTTTGCATAGCTCTTGTAATCGGGGAAACGTGTCCGCATCATGCTGAACTGATCAAACAATTCATCGCGTGTTACATAAGGATAACTTGTATCTTTTATATAAAAGCAAAGTATAGGATCTACAGAACCATTGTCATCGAAATCTTTGTAATACATTTCTGCGGGCTCTTTATCACTCACGTGACATTGCGTATTCAAACCCATATTGCCAATGATAAGATCAGGCTTGCCATCATTGTTGAAATCACCAAATGAAAGTTTATTCCACCATCCGCTATAATCTTTATCGAAATAATCTTTTGTCCTGTTTTCAAGTTTGCCATTGTTGTTGATGAAAACTGTTATGGGCATCCATTCGCCAACAACGATTAAATCTTTTTTGTTGTCGTTATTCAAATCAATCCAGGCTGCATCGGTAACCATTCCAATTTTTTGTATGGATGATGCAATAGTTTTTGTTTCATCTTTAAAATGTCCTTTGCCATCATTAATGAGAATATAACTCTGTGGCGTTTCAGGATAACGACCGGGAATAACTCTTCCGCCAACAAATAAATCAATAAATCCATCTCCATTTATATCATTTGCACGAACACAACTTTTGCTTACATGCATTACGGGTAAAGCATCTCTATCCCTGATGAAGTTTCCCTTTCCATCATTCAAATATAACCGGTCCTGCAGCAAAGCATCATCGGGTGCATAGTTATGATAACCACCGCTGCAAACATATAAATCTATCAATCCATCTCCGTTTGCATCAAAGAGTACAGCATCCGCATCTTCACTCATTTTATCTGAATCAAAGGCTGGTTCATTTTTTTGAATGAGTGCCCCATTCTTTTGTTGAACAAAAAGTGATGCAGGCTGACCACTTCCGCCACCTGCATAAATATCTTCCAAGCCATCACCATCCACATCGCCTTTTATTAAACACGGGCCCGAAAATGATAATGGATTTAACAGCAAAGGCTGCCGTTTAAAGTCGTTGATAATATTGGTTGCGTTATGATAACTAACAGGTGATTTTATTTCTTCAAAAATTGATGTGGGATGTTGAGGTGCATGATAATTTGAGGTCGCATTTTTTTCATCCGGCACGAGTAGTTGATCAGCTTTCAGATTTGTAATAAGCTGCTGCTTGCCACTTAGCCAGACAATTCGTAAAGAATCAATATTCTTATCCTCGCCTAATCCAAAATGCAGAATGGAAGATACCGTAGATTGATAGCCTATTGATGGCATTTGTTCAAGAAACTGTTGCCTGCCTTTATTGTAGAGAGTTACTTTTGCGCCAAGCCCTTCAGAATTTTTACCTGCTCCCTGCAGTTTTATTTCTACATAATGGTTATGTTTTTGTTTATTCGTTTCATTCTGGTAAATAAATGCAGGCTGATTAATATTGTTTACAATTAAATCCAAATCACCATCATTATCCAAATCAGCATATGCAGCACCATTGCTGTTGGAAGGAAGACTTATTCCCCACAATTTGCTTACATCCGTGAATGTGAGATTACCATTGTTTTTAAAGAGATAGCTCATCATATTTGAAGAAGGCATGTGTTTCAGAATTTCCAGCAGGTCCTGCCTCCATACAGGATTCTGACGATTTTGTAATTTATCTCCCATGTATTTTAAAAAATCCATATTTGTATAATCTCTCAGATATCCATTTGTTACAAACAGATCTTTCATTCCATCATTATCATAATCTGCAAATAAAGGAGCCCAACTCCAATCAGTATTGGATATACCAGCCAGTTGTCCTATCTCGCTAAATGTGCCATTGCCATTGTTGACCTGTAACATATTGCGCATGTACTGGTAGTAAAAGCCAACCTTCAAATTCAGATTGAACAACTCATAATTGTCGGGTGCAAATAATAGCTTCTGCCGGTAATTATCCTCAGGAAGCATGTCCAAAGTAAAAATATCTTCGAGCCCGTCATTGTTAATATCGGCAATATCGTTACCCATTGAAAAGTAAGAAGTATGACCAAGGCTTGTTTGCAACTTATCAGTAAAAGTTCCGTTGCCATTATTGATATAAAGATGATCGGGAGTTAAATAATCATTACAAATGTAAATGTCCTGCCAACCATCATTGTTGATGTCTGCAATGCCTGCTGAAAGGCCATAGCTTAAACCCGATTCACTCAATCCACTTTTATGAGTAACATCTTTAAAATAACCATTATCGTTTTGAAATAAGCGCGGACTATTCATTGGCGCAGGTTTGCCAATCATTGCCTTTATACCCGTTTCATCAAGATTGCTAAATCTTGCAGGATTATGATTGACCAGTAATATATCAAGATCACCATCTTTATCATAATCAAAAAATACTGCTTGTGTACTAAAGGAAGAATCTGCCAGTCCATATACTTCCGCCTGTTCTTCAAAATGCGGCACACCTGAATTATCATTACCCTTATTGATAAATAATTGATTCCTTCTTTTTTCTCCTCTCAGCTTTCCTGAATAACAAACATAAATATCCAGTTTTCCATCGCCGTTAATATCTGCCATCGTTGTACCTGTTTTCCATGGGCCGGGTCTTCCTGCAACATTTGCGGCATTTGTAATATCTTCAAACTGCATGTTGCCTTTATTCAGATAGAGTTTATTGCTTACCATATTGCCCGTGAAATATAAGTCCTGCAAACCATCACCATTAACATCGCCTGCCGCAACACCGCCCCCATTATAAAAGTATTCATACATCAAAACATTTGTATTTAAACCTTCTGTTAGCTCGTTATTAAAATCAACATGCGTTTGTGCAGAAGACAATAATGTAAATAATGGATGAACATTTTTTGCATGATCAACTGAAGAAGAATCAGAGCAACCAGTAAGTATAAAAAACAACATGGTAATAAACAATAAATGATGTTGTTCTAAAAACTTAAAAATATTTATTGCTTTGTGATGTGTATTACTCATTAATAATTTAACCCAAATTATGAGGCAGTGATTTACTAACCAGCGCCAAATGCATAAAATAATTGAGTTGCAAAAAAATAACTTTCTAAAACAGGTTTATAATAATTTTCTTCAGCTTTAGAAACATACCATGATGTATAGTTGAGAGTGTTTCTTATAGCTTAACATAAGAATCAGTATCCCGGATTTTGTGTTAATTTTTTATTTTGATCCAGAGCACTTTGTGGAATAGGAAATAAATTATTTTTTGAAGCATCAAATTTTCGATCACCGCCAGGAACTGTAACAGGAGTATATATTAACGTTCCTCCTGTACCAGTTGTAATAGCTATGCCATGCAGTTGTGTATTTAAATTTATATGGGCGATACTCCAGCGAATTAAATCCCACCAGCGTTTATCCTCAAATGCAAGTTCAACCCTGCGTTCTCTCCGTATGGCTGTACGCATTGCATCCTGACTTAAACCGGCAGGCAATGCCGGTAACTCTGCCCTGCTTCTGACTTTATTAATGGCATCATATACAGATGCATCAGGGCCTATAGCTTCATTTTGAGCTTCAGCATAATTAAGTAATACTTCTGCATAGCGGAAATAATAATAATTCTGGCCACCACTTGCGCCATCCCAGTTATCAGACCCTAAGGTAATTTTATCGTTACAGCGTTTACGTAAATAATAGCCGGTTTGTGTAGCATCATTGTGATCTGACAAATCAATTTCATTTGGGCTACCAATACCCTGCCTTGTATATATAATACCATCATACCAAAATGAACCATCATAAACAATAGATTCGTAAAATCTTTTTTCACGATGTACATACGGATTTTGGGCATTATAACCCGATGCGGGATCTGAAATAGGCAACCCATTATCCATTTCATAATCATCTACGAGTTCCTGTGTGGGATCTACTCCACCCCAACTTGTTTCCGCACCGCCTTGCGTAAAAGTGGTAGCATTATATCCTTCATAGCGTCCCCCCTTAACTCTTGGAATATATTGGCGATAAAATATTCCTTCAGTGTTAGCGTTACCCTCAGGCATAAAGAGAGTGCCATAATCAGGAAACAAATCATATACCTTTCCATTACCAAGATTATCAATTATCTGTTTATTGGTAGCAGCGGCATCTGTATACTTATGTGCAAACAATTCGCACCATCCTTTTAAAGTAAGGGCTGCACCCTGGGTAATCCTGCCGGGTTCATTTGTTTCAGGCAGATCGTTTGCAATTGCTCCCAATTCATCCGTAATAAATTTAAATGTTTCATCAAATGTATTTCTGGCATGAAAAATACTATCTCCCTGCGTTGAGACATTTAAAGGATCTGTAATAATAGGCACTCCTCCATACGACATCCACAACAAATGATAAAAATATGCTCTCAGAAATCTTGCCTCTGCCAATCTTTTTTTCTTATAATCATCGCTTAAACCTGAAGCGGTTACCTTAGATATAAATAAATTTGTTTTTCTAATATTGCTATAATTAGTGCCCCAATCAAATGGAAGGCCTGTCCAGAACGCTAATGTAGAAGGAGTATAATTTGCCTGCTGTGCCTCTGTTCTTGATAAAGGCCAACCAAAAGCACAAATAGAATTATCCGACCAGTTATCAAAAGGATCATACCAGTTATTTCCATCGGGTAACTGTCCGTAAATATCATTCAGGAAAAGATCCGCTGTTCCTTCATCTGTCCAAACCGTTACATCAGTTAGCCTGTCGTGAGGTATTACATCCAGCGAATCATCTAATGATTTTTTACAGGAATAGGAACCCATCATTGATACAATCAGTAAAAGGGCACTCAAAGTTTTTATATTTATGTTCTTCATTTTTTTAGATTTAAGATCATATCAAAATGTTACGTTCAGGCCTATTGAAACCACTTTTTGTTGTGGATAATACTGACCGCTATTTGAACTAATTTCAGGATCGAAATTTTTAATGGTACTCCAGGTTACCAGGTTTTGCCCGGAAAGATAAAAGCGGGCCGATTGAATTTTAATATGCCTGATTAGATTTGGAGATAAAGTATATCCCAACTCACCTGTCTTTAATCTTACATAGGATCCGTTTCTTATCCACCAGGAAGAACCCTGGGTATTGTTCGATGTGGGTTGTGTAGTAATTCTTGGGTTGGCAGCATTTTGATGAGTAGGTGTCCAATAATCAAGTGCACCAATAGGTGCTGAAGAAGAATTGTCGAATGGAAAAACGTTAAAGTAAAAATCCCTGCTGGCTGCACCCTGAAAAAGTATACTTAAATCAAAGCCTTTGTAAATAATACCCGGGGTAATACCATATATAATTTCGGGCGTAGCCGGATGCCCGATCGGAACATTATCATCTGGTGTGATCTGTCCGTCCGGCTTTCCATCAGGGCCTGATACATCTGCATACCTGATATCGCCCGGATAAAGCGTGGTGCTGAAAGATTGAGTTGCTATACCCGCTTTTAGCGTTCCATCCGGGTTAAAATCGTCTGCTGTAAAATAACCGATTGCCTGATAGCCAAATTGTGTTCCGTAAGGTCTTCCTGTTACTCTGCGGTTAGGATTTTTATAAGTAGCATCCGTTTCAAATACTTGTAGTAATTTATTCCGGGCAAAAGTGAAGTTTGTATTCAGACTTACAGTTAAATTTTTGGAGAAATGACGCAAACTGCCCAGCGTAAACTCAAACCCATGGTTACTCATTGCACCTGAATTAACCTGTGCGAGACCGACACCATATTCCAAAGGAACGGTAACAGAGGGCGGAAATAACATGTCGGTTCTTTTTTCATAGAAATAGTCTGCTTCGATAGTTAACAATCCATTCCATAAATTTGCCTCAAGGCCTATATCCGTTTTCTTAGCCCTTTCCCATGTTATATTTCTATTAGCTTCCAAACTCTCCTGTAAACCCTGTGTTGTAGTGCTATTTAGAACGGAGGCATTTCCATACAAAGTATAAGAGCTTAAATACTGAAACGGAGAACCGGCTAAAGCACCGGATTCGCCATAAGAACCTCTTATCTTCAAATTATTGATCCATGGGAACTTATTTTTTATAAATTTTTCTTCAGACAATCGCCAGCCTGCCGAAAATGCGGGAAAAAAACCAAAGCGATGATCCGGTGCGAAAAAATAATTTCCATCATATCTGCCGGAAGCTTCCAGTAAATATTTTCCTGCATATTCATAAGCCACTCTGTAAACTGCTGATTTTTGTTTTGCTTCTGCTGAAAAGCCGTAATTGGTTATATCGGTAGAGTTAGAACTCCCGTTATTTAATTCAGGAACATTCACATTATAATTAATCCTGCCTGCTCTAAAAACAGATGATTTTATATTTCTTGCCTCTAATACAATCAAACCTGTAAATTCGTTTTTACCAAACCTATTGTGATAATTGAGATAGGCCTGATAAGTAAAAGCCTGACTTTGATCATACTCTTCTGAATATTGTGGTTTAGCAGGGCCGTCGTTACCCACCAGCGGATATGTGTTTGACGCAGAATCATATCCATAATAAAGAATAGGCGTAAGCCATGTCCTGTTAAAAGTTGTAATAGGTGCAGATGGGTTAGTCGGGTCATTTGGATTAATAGGATTAAAATCATAGCTCACCACTCCTTTTACACTTAGTCCTTTAATGAATGGCAGTTGTTGTTCAATAGAAAGTTGATTTAATAAGGTATATCCAATAGTTCGGGCGTAGCCGCTGCCGAAAATATTTCCGTAAGCCGATCTGCCAATATAACTGCCAGGTAATCCATTACTAAAAGTAAGTGGAGCAGTTGGGGGGGTTCTAAATGCCTGGTAAAATATAGAGCTGGCTGATACACCGGGATATTTTCTGTCTTCTACCCGTCCATTAACAGATACATTTACTCTGGTTGTTTTAGTAGCATCTGCTTCAATATTAGCTGTTAAATTGTAACGCTTATAATTGGTTGGTCCCCACATTCCCTCCTGGGAAAGATAACCTACCCCTGCATAATATCTCACTCTCTCTGTTCCCCCGGAAAGTTCCAGGTTATGACTCGTAAGGAGTGTGTTGGGTGTAATTAACTCCTTTAATACATTATGATCCGGATAAAGGTCAGGAGCACTGTGATCTTTATACTTTTGCAGTGCATAATCAGAATAAGCATGCGGAGCTCCCTCATTATCATCTGCCGCATTAAATAAAGTAGCATATTGCCAGGCATCAACAAATTTTGTAAGCCTTGTTGGATTTTGCCATCCAACGTAAGCATTATAAGCTAAGGTTGGAGCACCTGTTTTGCCTTTTTTGGTAGTAATGAGAATTACTCCGTTTGCACCACCCATTCCATAAGGTGCAACAGCAGCAGCATCTTTTAAGATACTAATTGAAGCTATACTGTTAGGATCCAATTGTGTAAAATTTCTGGGTATTCCGTCAACAATCACCAAAGGCTGTGTATTTCCTTCCGTACTAATTCCCCTGATTAAAATATTAGATCCATCATAGCCCGGCTCACCGCTGCTTTGTGTAAAAATAATACCTGCAACACGGCCGCCAAGGCTATTGGTTAAATTGGCAACCGGCTGGGCAGCAATGGCATCTCCTTTTATTGTAGCCACTGATGCAGTAACAGAAGTTCTTTTTTGAGTACCGTACCCTACAACAACCACATCAGTTAATGCGAGATTAACGGATATAAGTCTGATTGTGAATTCTGTCGTTTTTCCCACGATAATTTCCTGGGTTCGGTACCCGACATAAGAAATTACCAATACAGATTTTGAATTGGGAACTTCAAGAGTAAAGAAACCTTTCGCATCTGTTGTAGTTCCTGCAGAGGTCCCTTTTATAGTAACACTACAATTAGCTAAAGAAGAATCCATATCGTCTTTTACCACTCCCTCAACATGCAATTTATTTTGTGCTGATACAATAATACCTGAGAACAAAATAAGCAGTAAAAACAAAAATTTTTTGGAAATTAAATCAGGCAAAAGTGTTAAAAGATCAAAACTACCTGAATAAGACACGATTACACACTTTTTCATAATGGCAGATTTAGTTTTGTTTTTGAGTTATTGCAAGCGATTCCGTATTCAAAAATTTTATGGAACAAAATATTGGTTTGTCATATTAAAACAGTCATCTTTTATCAAAGGTAAACAGGATAAAAAATGAAGTAAATAGACTATTATTTGTTTATAATGGATTATTTTATGATTATAACTGCATTTTATTTTTCCCGCGTAAAAAATTTTTTGTCATTTTTTTATGTATTAAAGCTCCCTGGTGATTAACATCCATTATCAATACTTCATTAAAAAATCTTTCAGCATTCCACAAATTCTTATCACCCAAACCAAGATTTCCCAAACCCATCAAATACAAGCAATGAATTTTATTTTTATAATTCAGATCAGCATCAAATACCAACAGATCAGGAAGCGAAACAGCAAAATAGTCTATGGCAATATTATCATTCAAATGCTGCTGACCAAACTCAATAAGATTCTTAAAAATGCTGTTTGCTTTATTTTCATCACCTAATTTTAAAAATGCTAAACCCCGGTAAAAAATTTTATCCGGTTGCGGATCATTATAAAAAATAGCTTGAACAGGTTCACTTACCCCCTCAGCAGCCAATTTGTAATAATGGTGTGCAGATGGCTGATCATTCAAATGCTCATAAACAATTCCTTTTAAATAATGAATATCATTTTCCTGCGTACCAAATAATTTTCCTTCGCCAAGATTTAATGGATAATTTTCTGCTTCATTCAATAATTGAAGTGCATAGTGATATTCTCTTTTGTTAACAGCTTGCTTCGCTAATTCAATATGCGTTATTAAATATTGTCCAACCACTTTTCCTTCACCCCCTTCCCATGGATGAAATGTATGCGCAGCAATCAGATCTTTTGCTTTTTGATAATTTTCCAATTGATTATATAAAGTGATTCTTTCCAGATACAAGTCCTCTCTCGATTCAACAAGCAATAAATATTTTTCTAAAAATGCCAGCCTTTTTTCAGGAGATGTATTTATTTTTTTATGAAGCTGATCCAACTCCATCAATACCCTTGCGTCAGATGTATCCAATAAGAAAGCTCTTTCCAAAAATGAAAGTGCTCCTTTTGGATCATTCAGTTTATTATAATACGCAAGAGATAAATTGCGGTTAACTGTTGGAAAATTGGGATCAATTCGAACTGATTGCTCCCAACAATTTATTGCTTCCGCATATCGACGTTTATCATACCAGAAGTTTCCAAGATAATAATATGCCTTTGCATCATTGGGATTAAACTCTATTGCTTTTTCTAAAACAGGTACATCCTCTATACGGTTAGGAAAACAAAAATCCGGACTTAAAGATGAAGCATAGACGAAAAGATCATGTGCTTTTTTTGTATCTCCTGATTCATAAGCAAACCAGCCGAGGTAATAATAAAGCATCGGATACAGATCCTTACTTGTCTCAATATGAAAGTATAACAATTCAGATGCTTCTTCAAAAAGACCGGCATGAGCATAATCTAATGCATACTCGATAAAATTGTGTACCCAGTCGCGTGTTATTTGTTTTAAAAGTTGAGCCGCAGATTTTGCACTCTCCCCATTTTTTTCTTGCCGGTGCAAAAGATATTTCTCAAATAAACATCCATAATTAAATGGATCTATTTTCAGAGATTCATCAATCAGGCGATGCGCTTCGTCATTACTGTTTAGTTTTCTTAGTATAAAAGTTTTTGCATGACGTGCACTATGACTGTTATAATTTTTTATGAGTGATTTTTCAATAAGATCCAATGCCTGTTCAAAATTATTTTTTGCAGTAGCTATTCTTGCAAGATTTAAATAACCACTATGCACCCATGAATCATTCCATATACTTTTATAAAAGGCATCAAACGCGTCATCATTTTTACCCTGCATCTTTAAAGCCCATCCCAGATTATAGAATGGTTCCCCATCGTAGGGATTTGGATTGCGTTGTACCAGGGTAGCAATCGCTCTTCTGAAATAAGACTCAGCCTTTTTAAATTTACCTCCGCGCAAAAACCATAATCCTAAAGCATTATTGTTTCTTATATCTTTTTTATCCCTGCGAAGCGCTTCCTCGTAATAATCTGTAGCAACATAAGTGGCATGACGATATTGTTCCAAATGTAAACCCATTAAAAATAATTGTTCCGTGTTCTCTACATCAGCAGGCTTTTTTGGAGCCTGTGCCGGAGAAGGAATTTCAATTTCAATATCTTTTTCCCGCCGGTAGCTCACCAATACTTTTTTTGATTGCAAATCCGTTACTGACAATGTAATTTTTTCGGTATTGATTTTATCTTCTAATATTATTGTTTTTGAATAAGGCTGTTCAGGTGAAGCAGCTATTACTTCGCTAAATAATTCTTTGTTGCTACCATTTAAAGAAATTTTTATATGCTCATACTCTGAAGTGGTGTACAATTTTATCTCAACACTATTGTCTAAAAACTCAAGATTAACAATCGCATCCTTTGTAGCATTTTTTACTGCACCAACTTCCTGGTAAGGCATAAAATATTGAACAAAAGCTTTTTCTTCATAAGGTTGCAGCCACGAAAAATCAGGCTGGTTATCCGTATATACGCCGGTCATTAATTCTATGTATGGGCCATCTTCATCTGTAAGATTTCTATCCCATGCCTTTCCAAATTCACCATGCCCCCACGTCCATTGTTTTTTTCCCGGAGAAATATGATGATCTGCTACATGCAACAGTCCACCTTTTGTATCGTGCTCATAACCTCCAATGAAATCATACTTTGAAGTAATAGCCATATATGAGGTGGGAACGGGAATATTTTTATAGCGGGAAATGTCAGTGCCCGGTGCATAATTTACTTTGTAGTATGTGCCGCTTGCAATAGGAAAAGAAGACACGTCACGTTTGCCATGATCAAACACTGCATAAACATCCGGTGGAAAAATAGACTGATAATGATCATTAACTTTTACGGCAGGATTAGCCCACCATAAAAATGTTTGTGGGAAAGGAGTTCTGTTATAAACTTTACCTCTTATTTCAATATAGGCTTTGTCGGGATAAAGAGTAAAGCCGGCCATCCCTTTTGTTCGAAACATTCTTTCCACTTCATTTACCCACACCGTTTTACTTCCATCGCCGTTTTTTGTGATAGTGTAATCAACCGGTTCAAAAGTAGAAGGCCTGTGATGTTGTGGCCAGTTAAATTCAATTCCGCCTGAGATCCATGGACCTGTCAAACCAACAAGTGCAGGTTTAATTACCTGATTATAATAAACAAAATGACGCTGCTTTACTTTATCATAAGCCATTTGAATTCTTCCTCCAAGTTCCGGCAATATCATTACTTTGATGTAAGCATTTTCCAGGAAAACAGCTTTATAAATTTTATCTTTTTTCTCATCGTATATTTTTTCAATAACAGCATGAGGATATACAACACCACTGCTTCCCTGATAAACTCTTTTCTCTAAGAACATTGGATTCTTTTCAGGTTTTCCAATGTCGTAGGTTGGTATTGCAATATTATCTTCCCAAACTCTTACATACTTAATCATACGACAAAAAGATATTAAAAGATAATTTTGAGCAATCAAAGTAAATTAACTTGTCCATCTTAATGATGGAGTAAATTTTTGTTTTGATGGATATTATTCTGATAAGGGATTATGTTTAAATTGATTTTACTATACCTTGCCGAAAAGAATTTTAAATATGGATATACCTAAAAAAAGAGAAGGTTTTGAAGGCCAAAAGGCAATAGTAATTCCAAGAAAAATATTAGCAAATCAATGCGCAAAAAATAATATTATCAGTACTCTTTATATCACGGATATCGGCTATTATCCAAAAGCAAAATTTCATTATCGGGAGCGGCCTCATGGCGCCGATCAGCACATACTCATCTATTGTTATGAAGGAAGCGGGAGAGTAAGCATTCGTAAAAGTGATTACGCCATTCAACCCGGAGACTTCTTCATTGTCCCCATGAAAATGGCACATACTTATGCAGCAGACGAAAAAAATCCATGGACAATTTATTGGATACATTTTAAAGGCAGCATCTCCGCCTCTATTATTTCTTTAATACAAAAACAGAATGATAGTTATAAAGGGTTTATACAGTACAATCAAATCAGCATAAATCTTTTCAATGAAATGTATAGTCAGATGGAAAGAGGCTATTCAAGTGATAATTTAATTCACTCTAATATGTGCTTATGGCACTTTCTTACAAGCTTTATTTACAACTATAAATATAATCCGGAAGGCAAATTAAATTTTAAGGATGAAACAGATATAGCAATTGACTTTTTAAGAAAAAAAATTGATCAGTCCCTCACGCTTGAAGAAATTGCTGCTGCAGTTAATTTATCTCCATCACATTTTTCTTATCTTTTTAAAAAAAAGACAGGGTTTCCGCCAATAGAATATTTTAATCATCTTAAAGTGCAAAAAGCTTGTCAATACTTACTGTTTACAAATCTTCGTATCAAAGAAATTGCTTTAGAAATTGGAATAAGTGATTCGTATTATTTTTCAAGAATGTTTACTAAAGTAATGGGAGTTCCTCCCACTACGTATAAAGAAAAAAGAATTCATTAATTTATATTCCTCATTTCATTTTATAAACAAGATAAAAACCGTATTAATAATTTTTGATTTTTATGCAACAAATAAATTAGCCAATGCCTTCAAATCTTCTATAAAATGGTTCGAAATGTACCTTTGAGGGTCACCTTAGATACATTAATACAATAAAGTAGTAAAGCGTTTTTTAGTGTTTAAGGACTTTGGTAATGATTAGACTACCATCAATCCAACTTTTAATTTTCTGGGAAAGATGAATTTAATGAGTTTGATATTATTCCTTTATTTCATTTATTATTGGTTGAATTACTTTAGATAAATACTCTAAAGATTCCAATAAATTCTCGTTCCCGCTACACATGGTAATTTCATCGAAATCTTGAGAGGTTGCTCCACAAATAGCAACCTTTTTTCTTTTAGAATTAATAAGTTATGCGATTTCTGCCTTTTAATAAGTTTTTAGTTCACAAAATCATTCTCACCTGGTAAAATCATATAGCGAGTTTTAATGTCGAGCCGCTATTACAAATACTTTTTTCTAATGGCAGGCATATTATTCCTCCTCTGTCCCTTCAGCTATTCGAATATAATAGGCATTAATGTCAATAAAACAAAATTCTCTTAGCCCGTAGGGATGGGTTTTTAATGTATCTGCGATTTCAATATTTCTAACCTGAAATTCTGAAAATATTTCGTCGATATTATCAACAAACCACATTAATGGCAAACGATTTTTCTTATTGTTAACTGCATCTATGAATTCCGGCTCTTCTCCAAAAAGAAGTCGCATATCGTCTCGTCTGATACCGCCATCTTTAATATCTCCACCTTTGTTTGCCCATGTCCATTCGTCATAGAATCCTAAAGTGTCACGATAATAGTCAAGTGTTTCCCGTAAGTTTCTTACTGGCAGATGAGGATTGCTTCTGATAAATTTTTTTATTTTCATAGCTTTTGCGTTTTATTAGCGTGTCAATATACGGCTTCAGATTTTTTTACTTTTTACTGCTAGATCTTGAGTTGCCAAACTATAGTGCTATGTCAAACATAATTTGTTATATTTTCAACCAAGACATAAAAGGCCACTAAGTATTGCTCTTTGTGAGCCTGGTGACTTTGTGGAATAAAATTAGTAACGACATAATTAAGTTTACACGGCACTATTAATTTGATTCTTTTTCTGTTGAAATTTGTCTGCCAGGAAACTGATAATGCCAATGTCTTTTTAGCTTTTTGCTAAAAGTGCGCTGTCACCGAAATGCTTGCTACATAACGTTCTGTATTTACGATGACGTGGCATTCATTGAACATTTAGCCGGTATCTCGCACGTACGGGACCGATTAAAAAATTTTTTATTGAAGATAAGATTTGTTGATTAAAAGAATTTCGTCATGTGTAAGCAAAAGCTGAATAAAGATTTGCCGCTGTTGTTCAATGAGTAAAACTTATTTGGTAAATGTTGGGCCATAACTTGCCGGTAACATATATTTCGTCACTCGCAGAATCATAAGCAATGCCATTCATTACTTCTGCATTTGGGTTTTTACTTTTTGCTTTTGCACTTAAGGAACTAAGGTCAAGCTGCCCTGTTACTTTTCCATTATGCGGATCGATTTTGACAATATTATTTGTTCTCCAAACATTTGCATAAATAAATCCTTTGATAAACTCTAATTCATTCAACTTTCCAACCGGCATTCCATTTAATGTCACACCAAGTGTTTTTACTGGTTGCAGATTTTCAGGATTTAAAAAAGTTAATTTATCTGTGCCGTCACTCATGATCAAATTCAATCCGTCACTTGTCAAACTCCAGCCTTCCTCATTTGAATAATGAAAGGTTCCCAATTGCTTAAAAGATTTCGCATCATAGATAAAGCCAATTTTGTTTTTATAAGTGAGCTGATATAGTTTATCCTTAAAAAATACGATGCCTTCTCCAAAGTATTTTGTTTTGTCGAGCTCTACTTTTTTATGCATTCTTCCGGTCGTTAAATCTATTGTTCCAATTAGAGACTTAGTTTGAATAAGCTCTTCGGGAGAACCCGTGCTTTCAAATAGTTGTCCATTATGTATTAAAAGTCCTTCTGTAAATAAAGTAGTATCATGTCGAAAATATTTTGGCACAGTATAGTTAATAACAGGAGTCGTAAGTGAAGGTTCAGTAATATTTTGTTCGGGCTCTTTGGAGTTGTTGCCGCAACTATACAAAATACTTGTTAATGCCAAAGTTAAAAGCAGCCTCATTTTATAAATCATGTTTTGTAATATAGGTGTATAAGATATTAGAACTCTCTCAAGCCACAAACAAAAATTTCATAAGGATTTGTTGGTCGTTGATCATCTGGTGCTTCCTGCTATTGCAAATTATTTTATTAACCGCTTGTATATTGAGCTATGTATTTTTTAAGTTTTTAATGGTTATCCAAAAAGATTTTAAATTATTATTTCTTTTTCTTTGTCGAAATACTTTTCCCTTCTCTCTTTGCAGATGAAATAGATTTTGTAATTGTTGCTCCATGAGGAATTTGTTTTTTGTCTTTCACTTTTGCAAGCGAGTTAGCATATGCCTCTTTTAAAAGTTTCTCTATGTATGTCTTTGGAAAATCATCCTTGTTTTTGACGAGAATGTATCTGTACTGATTGCCTTTTCCAAGAAGTAATTTGTCCGGGTCTGCGATTTCAGAACCCCAATAAAAGCCAAAATGAACATTCTTACTTGTCCTGCCAATAGCGATAGAACAAAATGTATGTCCTACTCTGTCAGTCGGTGACCAGCCAAATGCCAAAGCATTATAATTGTCGTAGATTAATTCATTTGTTTTTGGATATAAGTTCCAAACAAGTTCTCTTAACCACAAGGCTAATTCTTTTATGTCGTCATCAAATGGTGTCAGAAATTTTATTAAGTCTTTTGTTTGATCTTTACTCATGTACTGAAAGTTTTGAAGTGTT
>Ga0137374_10003431_pt1 | contig 18766 bp, 14 predicted proteins | sample SagtaG_20_FD_104811 | JGI IMG/M metagenome (GOLD analysis project Ga0137374, IMG submission 104811) | Vadose zone soil microbial communities from Sagehorn Ranch, Mendocino, California, USA - Sage1_R_100_16 metaG | ecosystem: Environmental > Terrestrial > Soil > Vadose zone | place: USA...
CGGTGGAGCCCTTGCGGAGGCGGCCAACATGGGGATGAACCTGTTCATCATCAACAACGGCCGGTATGCCATCGTCGACAAAGGCCTCGAGGTGGTCATCCCCAACGTTGAGAAGGGCCGCTATCACGGCGTGCTGCCGGACATCGATTTCGTGGCCGCCGCCAAGGCGCATGGATGGGACGGCTACCGCTTGCGTCCGGACCTCGGCAACCTGGAGCAGATCCTCGACGCCTGCTACGCGGGCGCGGGGCGATCGATCGTGGTCGACGTGCCGATCGATGCCGACCAGGTGATCGGGCTGAACCCGAGGCTGTACAACCTCACGACTGATACGTACCTGTAGCACCCACGTCTTAACGGCCGGCCTTGTGGTTTCGCCGCGTCGTTGGCACGCTGTTGCGATGCCCGGGTGGAAGCACAACCACGCATCAGCTCGCGTCAACCAGGCACCAATGGTGCAACTGGAAGCGGCCTGGCGACGCCTACCACCGACCGCGGTGTTCTCCGGCCTGACCGCGGCGTGGCTCCACGGGCTGGACGTCGATCCTAGCGATCCGATTGAAATCACCGTTCCAAAGGAACTCGGCGTCACGACACGATCCGGCATGGTGGTGAGGCGTTCCGCGCTGAGCAATGGCGAGATCGTCAAACGTCGCGGTTTTCACACGACCTCGATCCTTCGCACGGTGCTCGATGTCAGCTGCAGGCTAGCGCTTACCGAGGCAGTTGTGGTCGCCGACATGGCGCTGCACACAAAGCTCCTCAAGCCGGACCAGCTGATTGCCGCGCTTGAACGGTACCGCGGCATGTGGGGCATCACGACGCTGCGCCACGTCGCGCGCCATGCCGAACCGGCGGCCGAGTCACCAGTGGAAACCCGGCTGCGGATGCTACTGGTTCTCGCGGGACTCCCACGACCCCATGCCCAGGTACCGATCCACGACCGTTCGGGAAGGTTCCTCGGGCGTCCTGATCTCTACTACCCGGAAGGTCGGTTGGGACTCGAATATTCAGTAGCCAGCCAGGGTGGGTCGAGGCAACGAACACGACGACCAAGGATGCGGTGCACGCGAGGCCGTTCGTGCATTTCAGTCAGGGGTAACGGTGTCGCTCCTCGATGGTCTGTTCCCGCTTGGCCACGCTTGAACCGCCGTTGGAGTGAAGTCCATTCGCCACATTGAGCTGTGAGGTTGAGCCTCGGAAGATAACAAGCGTCATGGACTGCGCTGGGGTCGGAGTCCGCGCGCCGCATTGACGGAAGAGGTCAGGCCTCGGTATTCGAGAAAGCGTCGCGGAGTCCGAGATCAAGTGAATGCCGGTGAGGGTCGTAGGGCTGCTCGCTGCGAAGGCAGAAGAACAGCACGGAGATGAGCTTGCTCGCGAGGTGGCCGACCGCCACATTGCCCTTCATGTTTCGCTCGCGGAGCCGTTCGTAGTAGGTGCGGAAGGGCGTTGACGGGCATCGGGGTGAGATGAGTTGCATTGCCCAGAGCCAAATCTCGCGTCGAGCGAGACGGTTGCCGCTTGAGCCTAAGTGCTGGCTGAAAACACTCGTTCCTGACTCGCGGGTTTCCGGGTACCAGCCGAACAGCTTTCGAAGCTGGCCGTCGTGATGGAACCCGGAGATGTCGCCCATCATTGCGATGAGTACGGCCTGGCGAAGTTTGCTCATGCAGGGAAAGCTGTTGAGGACCTTGCGCTGACTCTCGGGCCAGGTTTCGACCACACTCTGAATCGTCTTCTCGAGGTGGTCGACCTGCTCGTCGACGAGGCGTAGGTTCTCAAGCAACCACCTCTGCGTTTGAAGCATCGGTTCGAGGCCGGCCGTCAAGCCGGCTGAGCCTCGCGCCAATTGCTGAAGCTCACCGATTCGAGCTCCGTGTATGTGGGAGTGCGCCTGGCGAGCAACCAAGTCGAAGAGCTCCTCTTCAGAGGCGGCGGCAATGTCCGCAGGAGTCGCGAACCGCTCGAGAAGCCGTCGAGCCGCCGGGCCGGTGTTGCTGTCCTTGAAGAAATCTTTGAGCTCGGGGAACAGGATGTCCTGGATCTGGGTCAGCTGGTGCCGATACCGTGTCCGTTGAGTGACCAGCCGAGCTCGATTCCGGACCAGCAGCCGAAGACCGTCGGTCGTACGGGGCGGCCGTCCGAGGAAGCCCTTGGTCTGGCCATGGCATTCGCGCTCGTAGAGCAAACGGGCAATCAGTCGGGCGTCAAGCGCGTCGGTCTTGGTCTGCTTCCCGATGGCAAGTCGCCGGCGTTCATGTAATGCCCAGTTCTGGAGCCAGCTCACCCGGTAGCCGTGTCGCTCCAGGAATGCGACCAGGGTTTCCGCGCACCAGCCGCCGGTGGGCTCGCAGCCAATTCGGACTTCGTCCGGACTGGCTCCAAATGCCTGGAGCCATTTCAGCATCTCCGAGAAACCGGCGCCGTTGCTCGGCACACGTCGCGCGCCGGCGCGTTCCCAGCTGCCGTTCTCCATTCGCTCTTGGCCAATGCCGACGACCACATGGTGGCGACGGCCGGCATCGATTCCGATATAGAGAGGGACGCCGGCCGGCTCCGTGCCGCCACTGTTTTCAGTCAAGGCTCGAGGGTGGACCTCTTTCCCAATGGTCTTCATGTCGAGGGTCTGGACTCCGGTTTCCGACCGGCGCCAACAGCATCGCCCGCATTCGATGACGAGCCAAGGCCGCGGCGGGTGGATTCGCGACCAATCGACCATCGACGACCTGAAAGCTGCGGCTCCATCGCTTCAGCACCGAAGCATCGAGCTGGCCCTCGGCCGTGCACTTCTCCGCGGCTCGTTCCCAACTCTGGCCCACCCGCCGCAGCTCCAGGCCTCGTCTGATTACGTCCTCCGAGTAGCGATGTCGGGGCACGACACCCTCGGCGTACTCGGTGACCGTGGTTCGACAGCCCTGACATCGCCAACGTTGCTGCTGGACCGCTACCTCAGCCGCATATTCCCGGAGTCGCCGTTCACGACGCCCATGGCGTCGCCACGCACTAATCCGACATCGAGGGCAAGCATGCGACCACGCAAGTGCTAGGCTCGGAGTGCTTCGTTAAGGCCCTTGGAGAGGTGCTGGCTAAGCTCGGCTCCAGGGGTCTCTCCTTTGTCAGGAGTCTATCGTCGGCTCAGCTCACGACAGAGCATTGACGGAGGCACGCATCGAAGCACGCTGGCTGAGGACAATCGCCGCCAGAATCGCCTGGTGGAAGCGGGGATTCGTTTGCTGCGCTTCACGGCGGGCGACATATTCAACGCACCCGATTCGGTCGTCGCGTTGGTGCGCACACACACGAGTGTGCACACAACGTAGTTCGTACCGGGTAAAAGCCCGGAAGTGTGCACACTTTCCGCGTTTGTCGCGGGTTCTAGGTGACCGAGATGTCGATCGCCGGCCGCATCGCCGACAGGCGATGCAGCACCTCGTGCACAGGGTGCGTCAGGAAGTTCTCCGGAAGCTCGTTTGGTGTCGCGTCACGGTCGGCGAGGGCAGGAAATGCGACCTGCTCCAGCATCGCCTGGAAGCGCGGTCCCCACTTGCGCGTGCCCAATCGCGCTGTCGTGGAACAGTTGTCGACCATGTAAGCGACACCGCGAGCGTGCATGTAGGGCAGCAAAGAGTCCACCGCCTCGATGATCGACTCGTTCGCGATCTCCGAGTAGGGATGGCCGTGCTCCACGAGCACGTCGACCTGAGCCATCATCGCGCCGGCGAACGTGCCGGCGGTGAAGCCGTCGACTCCCGTCCTGACCTGTTCCCGGCGTCCCCTGACCACATTGCCCACCGCCCACATGGGCGACCCGTCGATCGTGGTCAGAGGGTAATCGCGAAAACGACCCGCAGCCATGACCACGCTCCTGACCTCGTTTCCGCTGGCCACCTCGTCGTAGATCTCAGCCATCACGCCTTTGCTCGCTGCATACGAGGCGTCATAGGCACGGCGAAACTCGCGCCTGCTCGTGGCGTCGAGGTGCTCGTCGAGCCCGATCAGCCCGTGCTTGGAGATCGTCTCGCGGATCGGCCCTGTCAACGATTCGCAAGCGCGATCGAATGCAGCCTCGGGTGCCGCTCCTTCCCCGAGATAGCGGTGATACAGCGCCTCCACCATCCCGTGCACGGCGCCGAGGAGGATGCTGCGCTCGCCGAACAGGTCGGAGACCACCTCTGAGCGCAGCGTCGTCTTGAACGTGTACGGAGCTCCCAGCGCGACTGACCATGCCAGCGCCAGGTCCGTGGCTCTGCCATCGAGGTCCTGCTCGACCGCGAAGCTGGTGTTGATGCCCGCGCCGTTCACCTCTCGGCCCTGCTCGTAGAGCCGGCGCACCGAGGGGCCCATGCCTTTCGGGCAGACCGCGATCACGTTCACGTTCGCCGGGAAGCGTTCGCCGATCGTGTCGAGGTACGAGAGCAGGAAACCGTGCGACAAGCCGAGCGTCGCCCCAGGCCGCAGGGCGTCGAACACGCGCTTGTGCAGCTCGGCCTGGGCCGCGTCGGAGATCAGGAGGATGGCGAGATCCGAGCCGCGGATCACTGCGAACATCTCGCCCAGAGTCCCGTCGGCCTCAGAGAAGCCGGCGGCTTTCGCCTGCACCATCGATTCGGAGCCGGGGCGCAGTCCGACTGCAACCTTGATCCCCGTGTCCTGCAGCGACTCCTTCAGGTTCTGCGCCTGCGCGGGGCCCTGCGAGCCCCAGCCGATGACGCCGATCTGAGACACCCCCGCCATTGCTTTGGGCAGCAGTGGAAAGAGGTGCCGTCCGCCGCGCAGGAAGCTTTCTTCGACGCCATCGAGAACGATTCGCTCGACGTTGAAGACCCTCGATTCGAACAGGTTGGGATGTCGCTCGGACTGGATCACCGCGCTCATTCTCGGCCTCAGTCGCCGGCCGCCGGGTAGGAGCCGAACAGCTTCATCTCGGTGGCGTCATGCTGAAGCGCCTCCAGCGCTGCGGTCGCTGCCTCAGGGTCGCTGATCTCGAAGTCGACGTAGAAACGGTACTGCCACGGCTTGTTGGGCACCGGCCGCGAATCGAGTCGGGTCAGGTTGATCCCGCGTTCGGAGAAGCACTTCAGGGCGGAGACGAGGCTTCCGGGCCTGTGCGCTCCGATGAAGGCGAGCGACGCCTTGTTCAGCCCTGGACCGCCGGGCAGCGCGCTCGGACCATGATCGACGATCACAAAGCGGGTCTGGTTGGACGCGTCGTCCTGGATGCCCTCGGCGAGGATTTTCAAGCCGTAGCGGCGCGCCGCCGCTGCGCTGGCGATGGCGGCGCTGCCCACCACCATGCCTTCGGCGACAGCTCGTGCTGCAGCGGCGGTGTCATGGAAGGTGACCGCCTGGATCTTGCGCGCGTCGAGGAAGCGCCGGCACTGCAGCAGCGCCTGCGGGTGCGAGAGGGCACGGACGACGGGCTCGCCTCGGCCCAGCAGGCAGTGACGGATGGGATGGATGATCTCCGCGCTGATGCGGAGGTCGGAGCGTTCCCAGAGGAGGTCGTTGACCTCCTGCACGATTCCGCCCAGCGAGTTCTCGACCGGGAGCACCGCGGCGTCGACCTCACGCGTTGCGAGGGCATCGAAGACGCGCGAGAAGGTGGCGAAACCCATGGTCTTGGCATTTGGGAGGATCGCCATGGCCGCCTCTTCCGAGTAGGCGCCGGGTTCCCCCTGGTAGCCGACATGACGCCAGGCGGCCGCAGACTCCATGAGGATCGGGATCATACCGAGCCTCAGACGGTGGGCGGGCCGAGGCCCCCGGGCGAGGCGGGCTGCGCTTCGTTGGCGCCCGGCCATGGTGGCGAGGTGTAGCACAGGAAGCGCAGCGGGCCGTCGGGCGAAGCGCGGAACTGGAACGACCAGCCAGCCGGGATCACGAGCGCATCTCCCGGCCTGACCGCCAGCGCCTCGACGCGGGCGGCGTCGGTATCCGGCGGGCAGCGCCATACCTGGCCTTCCCCTCGAGGAAGTACCAGATCTCCTCGACCTCGCGGTGCCTTACCGGGCGGGAGGCCTGTCCGGGGCCCAGTTTCGCCTCGCACAGGCTGGCCCGGCTGGCGCGTTCCCGCTCACCAACCAGGAGGCGGATCTGGGATCCGTCCGGCGCGGGGTAGGTGTCTTCTGAGAGGCGCCCGATCGGTGGAGGGATGTCACCCGGCACGACGGCATCGTAGCCGCGATCGGATGCCACCATTGAGCGCATGGGCAGGTGGAGCGATGTAGCGGCGGCCGATCCCGTCTTTGCGGAAAAGGTGCGTGAGCTGTTCGACGCTCACCGCCACAAGACGCTGGCGACCCTGCGCCGAGACGGCTCGCCACGCATCAGCGGCATCGAGATGCAGTTCGCGAGGGGCGAGGTGGTCATGGGCATGATGCCGGACTCGATGAAGCTCAAAGACGTTCAGCGCGATCCGCGAGTTGCCGTCCACAGCGCCTCGGACGATCCTCCGAAGGACGACCCGAGCGAGTGGCGCGGTGACGCCAAGATCTCGGGCCTGGCGGTGAAGTCGCGCCGCAGTGGCCGGATTCGCATCGACATCAAAGAGGTTGTATTGACCCGCGTGGGCAAGCCCGCGGATCACCTGGTCATCGAGTCGTGGCACGAGGGGCGTGGCATGCATCGCCGCGAGCGGCGGTGATCGGGGTAGAGACCTTAAGTTGGTCGTTAACGACCGGCCGGCACGTGACATACTCGAACCGCATCAACTCCCTCGGCCGGTCTCGTTTTGATTGCGGCCTTGGGAATGCATGGTGGGAAACAGAAGGGAGAAGGGATGGCCGTGAGAAGACTTTTTGCTGCACTCGTCACCGGATTCGCGCTCGCCCTCGCCTCGTCTTCAGCTGCGTACGCGGGCGACGTCAAGGTTCGCGACAGCGGCTCGCTTGACTCTGGTACCTGCGGCAACAGCTGGGCGAACGACACCTTCACGCGCCAGTTCGACGTTCAGGCGACAGGCGGAACTTTCTACCTCACCGAGTTCTTCAAAGACGGCCATTTCGTGACCATGGCCGGCTCGAGCCCGGGCGCCTGCGAGACCGACTCCGATCACGGGACACTCATCGCCGCCGGTGTCCGTGGGAGCTTCCATGGCTACCTCGCGGGCGAGGTAACGGGTGGCACGTATAACCCCGACGCCACGTGTCCCGACCCCTGCAACGGCGATACGTACGTGGCGGCCTTCTTCGGCGCGACAGCGGTCTGGAACATCACGACCGACTGGTTTTTTTCGTATGAGGCTCAGGGCGGCGGTCTGCTGCTCAGGCGATGGACGAATGCCGGCTCCGGCAACCTGGGCGACGTCGCGACGAGCTGAGCGCGCCTAGACGGGTCGGGAGCGCACCGCCTGTGCGCTCCCGGCGTTCGTTCGCGATCTGGGCGGCACAGGCTTCTGCGAGCGACCGAGCACCGGATCTGAAAGGAATCCGATCGAAAGCGCCAGGGAGGTCCAACCCAGCCCGAGCGCGAGCCCCCCGATGACGTCGCTCGGCCAGTGCTCGCCGAGGTAGAGACGCCCCACGCATGCCGTCAGCAAGAGCAGCCCGGCTGCTATCCAGGCGACGGCGAGCAGCCCTTTCGGGATGCGGCCCCACAGCAGGCACACGACCAGGAGCACGCACATCCAGCTGAAGAAGGCGACGTGTCCGCTCGGATAGCTGTAGCTGCCCGTGTGCCTGATCACATGCACGAGATGCTCATCCGGCCGTGGGCGCTGGATGAGGGCCTGCGTGATCGAGTAGATCGGCCCGCTGAGTGAGCCGACGAAGATGAGCGGAGCAGCCTTCGGATTGAGAAGGAACACCAGCACGATGGCGGCGATGCCAAGCGCCAGCTGTCTGGTGCCCTCGACCTGATCGAGAAAGCGGAACACCGGAAGCAAGGACTGGATCGGCAGTCCCTGCACGAGACGTTCGACGGGGATGTCGAAGCCGAGGTATGGCTGCCGCGCCGCCTCGTAGGTATCGATGGCGAAGACGGCCATCCCCGCGGCGCCCAGCCACGCAAAGACAGGGCGAATTGTCAGAAATCGCGTCAACCTCTGCTCCCCAGCAGGCGCCCCCACCTGGCGAGGGCAAACGAATGAAGCCCAAGAGCCACGAACCCGAGCGCCACTACGCCCAGGAGCAGGTGGCCGTACGGCTGGCTGAGCAGGAACGTGAACGCTCCGCTGTAGCCATGCGCCCCCGTGGGATTGTGATGCAGGCCGGCCTCGAGCACGAACCAGCCGACCAGCGTGAACGTCACGCCTCGGGAGCACATGCCGAACCGGCCGAGCCAGACCGCAGCTTTCCTGGCTGCCGGCGGCATCTCCTGCCGCTTCAAGTCGTTCCTGAAGATCGCCGTGTCCGCCTCTGCGAACTGTCCCAGGCCGACGCCGATCGCCGCCATGCCGATGAGCGATGCCAGGAGCGAGCCCGCGGGGTAGGAGAGGATGGTCCGGACGAGGGCCTGGGTGCTGTCGGTCGCGGCAGGCTTTTCCCCACCGGCCATGAGGTTGAGCGCGAACAGAGCGATCGCCGCCCACGCGAAGCCGCTCCACATGAAGCCGAGCCGCTCCGCTATGCCGCCGGCGTCGGAGCCGCGGTGCAGGGGATCGAAGATCGCGCGCACAAAACCCCAGACCGAGTACGCGGCGAGGCCGAGCACGACAACCACCAGGAGCGGGCGTCCGAGCGGATTGCCGGTGATCGCGACCAGGCTGCCTGACGGATCTGTCGCGGTGCCGCCGATGCGGAGCGCCAGGCCGAGGGCGAGGAGACCCATCGCCGCGTAAAGCAATCCGCGGACCACATATCCAACCCGCTCGAGCAGCTCGAGCCAATCGCTGGCGGCCGCCCGCCTGACGATGCGCCGACCACGGCTCGCTTTGAGACCGGCCGAGAACGCCATAAAGGTAGAACGCCGGCCTTCGATAGCGGACCCAGGCCGCGTCCGCTCACAGGTGCGCCTGGCGGGGTCGATATCCTGATGCGGTGACCGCGAGGACGAAGACGCGGATCCTGGTCGTCGAAGACGATCCCGCCAACCAGATGCTGGCAAGGACCGTGCTCGAAGAAGGGGGCTACGAGGTCCACGTCGCGACCACATCGGATGAGGCGCTGCACATCCTTCAGGCGCTGGTCCCTGCCTTGATCCTGATGGACGTCGAGCTGCCGGGCAGAGACGGGCTTTCGCTGACGCGCCTTCTCAAGAGCATGTCGCCGACGACCGGCATCCCGGTGGTAGCGATGACGGCTCATGCCACGCTGCAGCAGCGGCAGGAGGCGATCGCGGCCGGGTGCATCGGATTCATAACCAAGCCTTTCGACGTGCACACGCTTGCCTCGCGCGTGGCCGAGTTCCTCACCGCCTCCGAGGAGGAGTAAGGCTTAGCTGAGCGGCTCGCCGCGCCTGGTCCTGGCGATCAGCTCGCGATACACGTCGGCGGCGGGTGTCGCGATTCGCTGCAGCTGGGGATCGTCGTCTAGCTCGATGTGATACAGGCCGAAATCGGTGGCGGCATCTGACGGCCGGCCCCACTCGCGGTTGGAGGTGATGCTCCACCATACGTAGCCGCCGACGTTGACACCGTCCGCCGCGGCCCGTTCCAGCGCCGCAAGGTGCAGCCGCAGGTAGGTGGCGCGATCCACGCCGCCAGCCTCCGTCACGCATCCGTTCTCGACCACGACCACCGGCAGCCCAGGGAACATGATCGAAGCGTGCTGCAAGGTGTTGTAGAGGCCTTGCGGATAGACCGGCGCATGATCGAAGTGGCCGGCGGCGGCGTCCATCAGCTGGTGCAGCCGGTGCAGCCGGATGTGGTCGAGACCCCAGTAGTAGTCAAGCCCGACGAAGTCCTGCTGGCCCTCACAACCGGGCGGGCACAGGAAGGTTGGCAGCGCGCCGGCCATGCCGAGATGCCACCAGTTGGCGTTGAACGCTGTGCTCAGCGCAGTGATGTTGCGCAGCGGAACGTCGAACAGGCGCGTGAATGGCCGGAGCAGCGTCGTGCGATGGTGATGGCGCGTCAGCTCCTGGAAGTGCACCCGAGTGGGGTCGCCGAAGATCTCGTCCGCCACCGCGCGTGCCAGCTCCACCTCGAGCCCTGACAGCTCGTGCGTCGTCGGATCGCGGTAGCACATCCCCGGCTCGCCTACGGTCACGCCGACTTTCAGATACCCCCGCCGCAGCGCCTCGGCCAGGACAGGTCCACGGCGGTGCGAAGTCTTGCGCTGCTGCGTGGTCAAATCGCGCCGATCCGTGGAAGCCTGCGCCTCGACGAGGTGTTCGAGAGACCGCACCACGTGGCCTGGGGGCTCCACGGCCGGATGCTCCGGGAAGTGGCGCCGGTGGCTGGTCACCCACGCCCCAGACCGCTTGAACTTGCGGACCGCCCGCTCAACCGCCGCCAGCAGGTCGTTGTTGCCCTTGGCGACGGCCGCCCCGTACGACTCGTGGCCGAGCTTGCGCAGCGGCAGCAGCCGATAGCGATTCGGATCGCCTTTCTCGAGCTCACGCAGCGCGAGGTCGTGACCGAGCACGCCTGACACCTCGTCCTGCTCGAGCATCCTCATGGCCGCTGCGTAGCTCTCCGCGGCGCGGACGCCCACGCCCTCGATCGGCGCGGTGACGGTCTCGTGCAGGATCGGGCCCTTGACGACCGCGACCGGCCTGCCGGTGCGACTCCAGTCGGAAGCGTGCTCGTGCTTGACGAGAAGCGCGTAGCGGACCGTGAAGTAAGGCTCAGAAAAGTCCACCTGGTCGGCGTGCGATCGCGTGATCGGAAGCGAGGCCAGCACGACGTCGATCCGCCCTCGCTCCGGCATCGGGTGCTCGGCCATTCGCTGACCGTGCTGGGCGAGATGCTGGTGATCGCGGATGGCCACGGCCTGGCTATCGAGATGCGCCTGCACCATCGGCGGCATGCCCAGCAGGTAGGGGTTGACAGAGACCATCGCGTCTGGGTGGAGGCGCTTGATCTCTTCGCGCGCCAGGCGATTTGCCATGAACAGGTTGGGGATCAGCTTTGCGAGCGCTTCGGTCTGTTCGAGCGGGCCCGCGTCCTCGCCCATGCCGGGCGGCAGCGCGTAGTCCCGCTGCCACCATGGCTTCATGTAGCCCCCGATCAGGATCGACGGCTCGTTGATCGTGATCCAGTAGCGCACCACATCCCCAAGGTTGCGCACGACCTCGGCCACGAATCGCGCGAATGTCTTTGGAAACTCGGGCGCGATCAGGTGCCCCCGCTTCTGAACGTGGATCGGCCAGTTGAAGTGATGCAGCGTGACCATTGGCTCCATGCCGGCAGCCCGGATCGCCTCCGTGAGCTTGCGGTAGTGCTTGAACACCTCGGCGTCGTACTCCCCGGGCCGTGGTTCGGCGCGCGCCCAGGCGATCGAGAATCGGAACATGCTGCAGCCAAGCCCCTGCGCCAGCTGGATGTCCTCGAGGTACCGGTTGCGAAAGTCGGTGGCTGCACCCCGAGGCGTGCGCAGGTGCGACTTTTCCCAGTAGTCGTGGATGTCCTCGAGCGCGGCCTCGTACGCCTCGCACTGATGGTCTGCCGTCGCCACCCCGAAGAGGAAGTCACGAGGCAGCACCGCTTTCATTTCCGGTCGATCCTAGTCGCGCGGCGTGAGGCTGGACAAGCCGGACATGAGAAAGTAGCCTGCGGATGACGACCTCTGGCGAGCTGCGGGAGGAGGATCACCCGCACCTCGAGAACCCTCCAGCGCTGGACCATCCCGCACGAAGCCGCGCGCTGGCGGCCGTCTGCGATACCTTCCTGCCAGGCGGTGGCGGCCTGCCTTCAGCTTCCCAGATGGGCGTCCCCGCACGGATCCGGGCCGAGCTCGAGGCACTCGGACGCCCGGCCATGGTCTCCGACCTCGACCGGCTTCTGGACACCCTGGAGTCCCAGCTCTTCAACCTGGCCTCCACCGGCCACAACGAGCGTTTCAGCCAGCTGGGCCGCGGTCAGCGTGAGGAGTACCTCAAGCGCTGGGCCGCAAGCCCTATCGCCCTGAAACGCAGAGGGTTCCAGGTCTTGAAGCGCCTCACCCTTCTCTACGCCTGCGGAAGCGATGCCTCTCCCTACTGGCGGCTCATTGGTTTCAGGCTCCCCGAGCTGGATCCTGTGGCGGAACCTCTCCCGCTGCGCTTCCGCCGCCTGGGGCTGGGAAAGCCGGTCGACGACTACGACGCCGTCGTCATCGGCAGCGGCGCGGGAGGCGGAGTTGTCGCGGCACGCCTGGCGGCCGCGAACAAGCGCGTCCTCATCCTCGAGCGGGCGCGATTTGTGCCGGAGAAGGACATGGACTGGCAGGAGCTGCCGGGATATGCCTCGTTCTACCTCGACCGTGGAATCGCCTCCAGCGAGGACCGGGCGGTCGCCGTCCTGGCCGGGAGCGCGGTGGGGGGCGGGACGCTCATCAACTGGACGACGTCGCTTCGCCTTCGCGAGCCGGTGCGGGACGAATGGCGTCAGCATGGCATCGACGGCCTGGATGCCTTCTACGACGACGTGCAGCGCCGTGTGCACATCGATACCTTCGAGACCGCGATCAACGGCCCCAACTCCAGGCTCCAGCTGGGCCTGGACCGCCTTGGTCAGTCCTACCGGGTCACCCCACGCAATGTCAACGGCTGTGGTGACTGCGGCATGTGCGGCTTCGGGTGCCGGCGAGGCGCCAAGCAGTCGACCGCGCGCACCTACCTGGCGGACGCGTGCGCCCGCGATGCTGAGATCGCCGACGGCTGCGAGGCCTGGAGGATCGACGTCAAGGGCGGCCGCGTGACCGGCGTCGTGGTCAGGCTCGATGGCGGCGAGGTGAAGGTTCGCGCTCCTTTGGTCGCGCTTGCGGGCGGCGCGATCCTGTCACCCACCGTGCTGCTGCGCTCGGGTATCGCTGAGGGACGCGCCGGCACCAACCTGCATCTGCACCCGACGACGGCGGTGGTGGGGATCTACGAGGACGAGGTGCTCGGCTGGACGGGCCCGCCGCAGTCGGTCGTCGGCGACCAGTTCGCGGACATCGACGACGGATATGGCTTTGTCATCGAGTGTCCATCGGCGCCGCCCGGCATCCTCGCCGCATCGCTTCCCTGGTGGGGGAGCGAGCAATACCTGGAGTTGCTGTCGACTTCAGCGCGGATGGCGGCGTTCATCGCGCTGGTCCGTGATCGCGAGTCCGGCCGCATCGAGATCGACCGTGATGGCGCGCCTCGCATCCACTACTCGCTGGGTGAGATGGAGCGGCGCCACCTCGAGCGCGCGATGATCGAGGCGGCGCGCTTGCACTTCGCGGCGGATTCTGAGCGCGTCCACACGGTCCACACGCCCCCTCTGTCTGCAGAGCCTGAAGACCTGCCCGCGCTGGAGGCGGAGATCCGCCACCGCGGCGTAGCAGAGAACAGGCTGGGCCTTTTCAGCGCGCACCAGATGGGCACGTGTGCCATCGGCACCAGAGCGCATTCGTCGGTCGCGGACCCCGACGGCAAGGTATGGGATGTGCACGGCCTCTACATCACCGACGCCAGCGCGTTTCCGACTGCGTCAGGTGTCAACCCGATGCTCACAGCCATGGCCCTCGCCATGCGCACAGCAGAACGAATGGCTTAGGGCGACAACGCGGCAGCGGGTTTGGAGTCGGGCGCCAGCATCTCTCGCAACGCTGCAATGTGAGGGCGAAGCGCAGGGTCGACGTACTCGTACGCGACTACGCGGTCGCTGACCTCCCAGAATCGCTTGCGATCGCTCGACAGCATGCGATCCAGCAGCTCGCCCGACCATTCCGCGGGCATCGTCCGAACACCGTCGAGCCCAGCGGCGAGCAGGTCATTGCGTTCCTGGTGCGCCGCCCACAGGCACAGCTTGAGCACGCAGTTCAAAGCGCCTTTCTGCGCGACGGCGCTGCCGGCGGTCCTCAGCTCCGCAAGGTTCCGCCCCAGCAGATTCACGAGCTCGAGCGCGAGCTTGCCGTCTCTCGCGGCCTCGCACAGCTCGCTCACATCCTCATAGGCGGTGGGCAGCGCGAACGGCATGCCGGCGGCGTCGAACGCGCGGCCATATTGAATGAGGTGAGCCGCGATGGCGAGGGCAAGCTCCGGGCGTTCCGATGCGACCGTCTCGGCGAGCCTGCGGTACTCGTTCATGGCCGCGTAGCCAAGCGGCGCGGCACGCTGATTGATCGATGCGCGCAGGAACGTGTTGAAGAAGCGCACCACCAGCTGCAGCAGCTCCTCGTCTTTGTGATGCAGCGCAGACACCCCCATGTCGCGGGTTGCCCGCGCGATAGTGCGGATGACCTCCTTGCGATAGGGCTGGACCTCTCCGATCAAGTCGACGAAGCGGCTCAGGATCTTGTACTCGACCCAGGTCCGGCTTGCATCCGTTTCGGCGATCACCTGATCGGACGCGCCCGCCAGGTCGTATTGGCCGACGCGAAACCAGTCCGCCGGAAACTTGCCTTTGTGAGGGATGTACTCGAGGACCATCAGCTGGCATAGAGAGTCGATGGCCGCCAGGCCTACCTCCGCGTCACCTTCCTCTATCGAGCCGAGCGCGATGTCCGTGATCTGGTCGATCGCCAGGGCAAACTCATGACGCAGGCCCATGTCGCCGCTGGCGACAAAGTGGCGCAGGAGGCGGGTCGCTCGCTGGTGGATGGTTGCGATCACCACCTCGCCGCGCATGAATCCGAACAGGTGACGCAGATAGGGAAGCAGAAGTGTGAAATCGATGAAGCCCAGAAACGCCGCGGTGAGCACACCGGCCTGCGGGATCTGGTCCTCTTTGAGCTCGATGCTGACCCAGACCGTGTAGAGCATCGAGCCCAGGAACAACCCGATGACGGCGGTGTTCATCCTGTCGCGGACGAAGATCTCGATGATGCGTGGTGAGTACCGATCGGCGCTGAGCTGCACCCCGACCACGACCACCACGATGACGATGGCGATGGCGACGCCCTCCGCGGTGCCGATGAGGATGAGGGCTGTGGACGCGCCCAGCTTGTCGGCCTGGAAGAGTTCCAGGGGCGAGGTGGTCAGGTGCGTGTCTATGACCACGGTGATCAGGAGCACGACCAGCGGTATGACCGCCAGTGCGGCGGCGGTGACGACCATGTCGAGCGCGCGCCGTTCAGGCGTTCGCGCGAGCAGGCGGCGCCGTCTGGCGGCTGGGTGGTCTTCGGTGAGTGCGGGTGTGTCCATCAGGTCCTTCAAAGCCGCGCCCCCCGAGGGGCGCTGCGTCGCGCGCGGAGCATGGGCATGCTAGCTCGCCTCGGCTGTGAACGGCAAGCGTCGACAAGCGTCCGGCGCCAAAACATCGATCGGCACAGCGCTCCGAAATCAGTTACTTTCCTCGTGCTCGTTCCAGACGTACGCCGCGAGGGGCAAGGGCTGGACCGGGCGCAGTTTCTCGTCCTTACTAGATGCAGGAGCCTCGTTTGAGGGAGGGAAGGGCTCGGCACCAAGGTGCCGAGATGCCCGCCGCCGGCCAGAAAGGCCGAGGCGGACGTTGATCGGGGTCGTGGAAAGCCGCGCCGCTGCGCGACTGGGCGCGTCGGTGGCCGGCTGCGCGGCCGGGCTGGGACTGGTGGTGACACTGGTTGTCCAAACGCTGGGCACGCTGCCGGACGCTGTGATGGGCCCCGGCCAGGTAGCCCCCGTCCGACCGACATTCCAGGCCGTTGAACCGCGCATGCTCGGCGCACAGCGAGTCGGCGAGACCCAGGTTGTGGTCCAGCTGCCGCTGTTCACGCCCGTCGATCAGGCGGCACAGTTCGGCGATCGATACGGTCTCGGCCTCGAGGACTCGTTTCCAGCATTCGGCAACTACGTCTTCAACCTCCCGCAGATCTCGGTTCAGCCCGGGACGCAGCCGGGCACGGCCGTCATCTACTTTCCCGCGCAGGCGTCGCTCGCCGACATCCACGACTATCTGACGTCGAACCGGCTCACCGTGCGGCGCTGGTATCACGTCAACGATGGTGGCGGACAGACGCCGGCGAAGGCCGCGCTGGTTCTGCTGCCGCGGGTGAGGCTCGAGCTGGTCAACGCCGCCCGGGGCATCTGGCGCGCTACGCTCCCGGCTCACCTCGACCTGGCCCGACTCAACGAATGGGCAGCCGGCGTCGGCATCCGGATCATCCGCTACGACGCCGGCACCGGAGTCGTGCTGATCAAAGGCCCCGCGGTGGCCAGGCCAGCGAGTGTGACTCGAGTCGTGCGGCGCGTCATCTCGCGTCCGGCGATTGCGACGCCAAAGCCGAGGACCGTGTCGCCCCCGGCCGGGACAGCTCCGGGTACGAACCTCAGCCCTTCTCCGTCTTCAGACCAGCCGCCCGTTGCCACGGTTGCTGAGCCACCCACCCCCGATCCAGGCATCAACCTCAGCTCTTCTTCATCTTCAGACCAGCCGCCGGCCGCCACGGTTGCTGAGCCGGCCACCCCCGATCCCAGCACCGTAACCAGCCCTGCCGGCTCTCCTGACCAGACGCTGACTTCCGCGAATCCATCTGACCCCCCAGTGACGAGCTCCAGCCCGGCCGCCCCAGCGACAGCATCGGACAGCGCAACGGCTGCTACGGCCGCGGACGGAACGCCGGTAGCGAATGCCTCGCTCGCCGACGGCTCAACCGCCAACGCTTCCGGCGGTGACCCATCGGGGGGCGGAGGCGGCGCGGCTGCGTCAACGCCGGCCCAGCCGCCGGCGCCGCCCGGCCCCGGCACCGGATCCGACAGTGTCCCGAACACGCCGACGGCCGCCAGCGAGCCGTCCACGACGACGTCGGTCACTGACGCCGACCCCACGGTGCAGGCCGACGTGTCGATCACGAAATCGGGACCGGCGACCGCGGTGGCCGGGAGCCAGATCACGTACTCGATCACGATCACCAACTCGGGCCCAGACGCGGCTGAGAACGTCGGTCTCAGTGACATCCTGTCGCCCGGGATGACGGTGATCTCCTTCACCCAGGACTCGGGACCGGCGCTGGGCGGGACGCTCGCGATGGGGGAGATGATGGCCTTCACCATCGACGTTTTCGTGAACGGCGGGAACGCTCCCGGGACGATCCTGACCAACTCGGCTTCTGTGTCCTCGACGACGGTCGACCCGAACCCGGGCAACAATTCGAGCACTGCAACCACCACCGTGGTCGAAGTCGCCACCGACCTGGTGCTGACCAAGGCCGGTCCGGCGAGCGCGAACGAGGGCGGCAGCGTCAACTACATGCTGAGGTTGACCAACGACGGGCCCGCGGACGCCGTCAACGTGGTCCTCCTGGACACGCTGCCGCTGGGGCTGTCGCCGACCCTCTTCAGCCAGCTGTCGGGTCCGGCGGCGAGCCTGAGCTTCGACGGCGTGCGCACATTCATTGCCAGCTTCAGCAGCCTGCTGGCGGGCGCCAGCGCCGAGTTCCAGGTCGGGGCCACCGTCAACACTGGGACCGGTGGCAGCACGCTCACCAACACCGCCAGCGTCGGCAGCGACACCTCCGACTCCGTCCCCGCCAACAACACGGCTGTCGCCACGACCGCCATCTACGGCGCGGACCTGGCACTTACCAAGGCCGGCCCGGCGAGCGCCAACGAGGGCGGCAGCGTGTACTACGAGCTGACGCTGACCAACCTCGGGCCCGCCGACGCCGTCAACGTGGTGCTCGCGGACACGCTGCCGCTGGGGCTGACGCCAAGCCTGTTCGGGCAGCTTTCGGGTCCTGGTGCGAGCCTTGCCTTCGACGGCATTCGCACCTTCACGGCCGCCTTTGGCAGCCTGGCCGCGGGTGCCATCGCAATATTCCGGGTCGGGGCCACCGTCAACACTGGGACCGGTGGCGGCACGCTCACCAACACAGCCGGCGTCGGCAGCGACACCTCCGATCCCGACCCGGCCAACAACACAGCCTCGGCGTCCACCCCCATCGAAGGCGCCGACCTGGTGCTGACCAAGGCCGGGCCGGCAAGCGCCAACGAGGGCGACAGCGTGTACTACGAGCTAACGCTGACCAACCTCGGGCCCGCCGACGCCGCCAACGTGGTGCTCGCGGACACGCTGCCGCTGGGGCTGACGCCAAGCCTGTTCGCGCAGCTCTCGGGTCCTGGTGCGAGCCTTGCCTTCGACGGCATTCACACCTTCACGGCCACCTTTGGCAGCCTGGCCTCGGGTGCCATTGCGATGTTCCGGGTCGGGGCCACCGTCAACACTGGGACCGGTGGCAGCACGCTCACCAACACAGCCGGCGTCGGCAGCGACACCTCCGACCCCGTCCCCGCCAACAACAGCGCCAGCATCGACATCACCGTGTCGCCTGCAGCACCGCCCGCGCTGTCGGCGCCCGACCTTCTTGCGGCTGATGACTCCGGCGTCTCGAGTACCGACAACCTGACCAACGTCACGACCCCGCACTTCGCGGTTCATGGTCTGCCACTGCTGCGAATCGCACTGCTCGAGGCCGCGGTCGAGCTTGGTTCAGCCTTCGCTGACACGCTGGGCGACGCGCTGATCGAGGTCGCGACGGCGCTCAGTGATGGCTTGCATCCGATTTACGCTCAGCAGTTCGCGGCCGACAGCACCCCGAGTGATCCCTCCGAGTCGCTCACGGTAAGGATTGACACCGCTGCCCCCGCGGCGCCGCTGCTGGACCTGCCCGCGGCCGAGGACTCCGGGGTCTCCAGCTCCGACAACATCACCAAGGTCGACGTCTGGCACTTCTTCGCCGCGCCGCCGACAGAACAGACGGTGACCGCGATCACGGAGCTGGCGCCCAACGGTCGCCTC
>Ga0137374_10003452_pt1 | contig 18738 bp, 11 predicted proteins | sample SagtaG_20_FD_104811 | JGI IMG/M metagenome (GOLD analysis project Ga0137374, IMG submission 104811) | Vadose zone soil microbial communities from Sagehorn Ranch, Mendocino, California, USA - Sage1_R_100_16 metaG | ecosystem: Environmental > Terrestrial > Soil > Vadose zone | place: USA...
ATCGGCGTCTACGGCGTGATGACTTACAGCGTCGCCGAGCGCACGCCGGAAATCGGCATCCGCGTGGCGCTGGGCGCGCAGACCAGCGATGTGCTGCGGTTGGTGCTGCGACAAGGGCTGACGGTGACGTTGGCAGGTGTGGGATGTGGTTTGCTCGCCGCGCTGGCGCTAACGCGGTTTATGCAAAACCTGTTGTTCGGCGTGAGCGCGACTGACCCACTGACATTTATTGGCATCGCACTGTTGCTACTGTTCGTGGCGCTGCTTGCCTGCTGGATACCGGCGCGGCGGGCGACGAAGGTGGATCCGATGATCGCTTTGCGGTCTGAGTGAGTTTTCTTTCTCCGCACGCTATGAACACATCGCTTCTTTACGGCAGTTTTATCGGCACGCTGCGCCGCGAAGTCGAAGCCCACGGCTTGCGGCTTCGGCGAGGTTTTAGATTTGACCGATGGCGAGGTCAGCAAACACACGCACGAAGACGCGCACTTCTGCTTCATCGTGCAAGGCGATTACATCAGCCGCGTCAAAGATCGTGAAAGCGTCCGCGCCGCCTCGACCATGCTGTTTCATCCGGCGGGCACGACGCATCGGGATCGTTTTCATCAGCGGTGCGGGCGCTTCCTGACCGTCTCGATTTTCACGAAGGTCGGCGACAATCCCGACTATGAAAAGTTTGATCAAAATCCTTCCGTTGCTTCTTCTCTCCGTCGTGATCGCCGGAGCGCCCTCACAGCAGCAATCTCCGGAAGCCGCGGCTGAGCAGACGTTTCTCAAACTCGTTCAGGAAGAAGGCGTCGAGAAAGCGCATCAAGTCTTTGCCGGAGCGCGCCGGCGCGATCCGCGCGCCGCGCTGTTCAGCGAAGCCGCGCTGAATGCGCTTGGGTACAAATTTCTTTACGAACGCAAACAGCCCGCAGAGGCCGTCGCCATCTTTCGACTCAACGTCGAGGCTTATCCCGCCTCGGCGAATGTCTACGACTCCCTGGCCGAAGCTTATCTGGCGATGGGAAACAAAGACCTCGCCGACCGGAATTATCGCAAGTCGCTGGCATTGAACCCGCGCAACGGCAATGCGATTCAGATGCTGGCGCGGATGTGAGTGAGGTTGCCGAAAGACGGTTGGCGAGATCGCTCGCCGCATCGCAGCGATTTCGTCACCGCGAACGGCGTCCGGCTGCATTACCTCGATTGGGGCGGGCGCGGCGAGACGCTGCTGTTGCTGACCGGGATGGGCAATTCAGCGCACATCTTCGACGACCTCGCGCCGAAGTTCACCGCTCGCTTTCGCGTGCTGGCATTGACGCGGCGCGGACACGGGCAATCGGACAAGCCGCAGACGGGTTACGACACCGACACGCTGGTCGAAGACATTGCACAGTTTCTCAGCGCCCTGAAAATCGAGCGCGCGTATCTGGCCGGGCATTCGCTGGCGGGCGATGAATTGACGCGCTTCGCCGGACGTTACCCTGAGCGCGTGGGCAAGCTGGTTTACCTCGACGCCGCGAATCACGACGCCACGCTGACCGATCAGGACATCTACCGGCGCATCCCCGAAGTCTTCGCGTTGCTTTCGCCGTCGCTGGCGGACGTGGTTTCTTACGAAACCTACCGCAATTGGACGAAGAAAAACCGCTTCGGCTTCTGGTCACAGGCGCAGGAAGCGGATTTCCGCGCGACGAATTTTGGCGAGAACGGCGAGTTGAAACCCGCGCTGCCCGGTTACGTCGTCACGGCGCTCGATCAAAGCGCGCGGCAATTCGCGCCGGATTACGACAAGCTCAAAGCGCCCGCGCTCAGCTTTCACGCACTGTATTCGATGAAGACGGCCTTCCCCTGGCTCGCGCCCAATGCCGACAAAGAGGCGTGGCGCAAAGCGCAAGAGTTTTTGACGCTGACCTTGATCCCGCATCAGCAGAAGCTGGCCGACCGCTTCCGGCGCGAAGTTGCGGGCGGGCGCGTGATCATCTGGCCCGCGACGCGCCACTACCTCTTCATCACCAGCCGCGCGGAGGACGAACGCGCGATGCGCGAATTTCTCCTGCACAAGTGATGTTTCGCCGGGTGCGCCGCGCGGCAATCCCGGTCTTGACGCCGCCTTCACGGCCTCGCTCGATCAACTCTTCCCGCCCGAAAAGTTTTCGCGGGCCGCAGCCCTTCCGTTGACGCGCCATAGTCGGCTACGTAATATGTGTTTATGTCATCTATCAACACTCAAAAATTTGATCGTGAATTGAAGAAGGGCGGCGCGGAATTGCTCGTCCTGTCTCTGTTGGAAGCGCGGGCGCGGCACGGTTACGAGATACGCAAACTGATCGAGACGCGCTCGGACGGCGTGCTCAAGTTCAACGCGGCGTCGTTATATCCGCTGCTCTACCGCTTGGAAAAGCGCGGCTGGATCGAAGGCAGATGGGTCGAGCAGGCCGGGCAGCGGCGGCGGCGTTTTTACAAGCTGACGAAAGACGGCAAGAAAGTGCTGGCGGCGCAACGCAGCATCTGGCAGTCGTTCGTCGCAGCCATCAATCGTGTGACTGGGCTTGAACATGCCTGAGTGGAAACCGGAAATCAGACGGCGGCTGGCGGGCTTGCCGCTTGCGCCGGTGCGCGAGAACGCGATTGTCGAGGAGCTGTCGCAATACCTCGATGATTGCTACGAAGAGTTGCTCAGCGGCGGCGCGACGGAAGCGGAAGCCTATCAACAGGCGCTGGCGGAATTGAGCGAAAGCGAATTGCTGGCGCGGGAACTGCGGCGCGTGGAGCGGCAGGTCGCGCTGGAACCCATCGTACTCGGAACCAATCGGAGGACAAAGATGATTGCAGACCTATGGCAAGACCTGCGGTTCGGCGCGCGGATGCTGTGGAAGAATCCCAGGCTGACAGCGATTGTGGCGCTCTCGCTCACGCTCGGCATCGGCGCGAACACCGCGATTTTCAGTCTCATTGACGCGTTGCTGTTGAGGACGCTGCCGGTCGCGGAGCCGCAGCGACTCGTGCTCTTCACCATAGCCGGGCAGCGTGGTAACGATGACAGCTTCTCTTACCCGCTTTACCAGCAGTTCAGCGACCAGCAGCGGTCGTTCGCCGGTGTGCTGGCGTCCGCCGGAGTAGGGCCGGTAAGGATGGTGACGAGCGAGCCGGGCGATGGAGGGCAGATCGAGACGGCGCAAGCCCAGGCCGTGTCCGGCAGTTTCTTCACAGTGTTGAAGGTGAACGCCGCGCTCGGCAGAACTTTGCTGGCAGAGGATGATCGAACTGGTAACTCGCAAGCCGTTGCGGTCATCAGCTACGGCTTCTGGCAGCGCCGGTTCGGCGGCGCTCCGGTAATTGTGGGCAGGCAGATTACGCTTAACGACGCACCGTTCACCATTATCGGCGTCGCACCGCAGAAATTCTTCGGCATCGAGGTCGGTAGCAATCCCGATTTGTGGTTCCCCTTGCAAATGATTCCGCAGGTGAATCCGGGAAGCCAAGCGCTGAGCCAGCGTGGTTCGTGGTGGCTGCGAGTGATGGGGCGACTGAAACCGGAAGTTGAGCTGAGGCAGGCGCGCGCGGAGATGGATCTGGTGTTGAAACAAATGCTGACCGAGATGGCCGCCGCGCGTGGCGACAGATTTACGCCGACCGAGAGGCGCGACTTCCTGGAACGCAGCATCGAATTGCAACCGGGCGGCGCCGGGCGGACGCCATTACGCCAGCGATTCAGACAGCCGTTGCTGATCCTGATGATCGCTGTCGGGCTGGTACTGGCTGTCGCGTGCGCCAACGTCGCCAATCTGTTGCTGGCGCGGGCGGCGGCGCGGCAAAAGGAGATTGCGGTGCGGCTGTCGCTCGGCGCAAACCGCTTCCGGCTCATTCGCCAACTGCTCACTGAAAGCGCATTGCTCGCCTGCCTGGGCGGCGCGTTGGGACTGCTCTTTGCGTGGTGGAGCGCGCGGCTGTTGCTCGCCTTCCTCGGTAATTCCGTCGCCCTCAATCTCGATCTCGACGCCCATGTCCTCGGTTTCACCCTTGGCGTCTCGCTGGCGGTCGGGCTGTTAGCCGGGTTGGCGCCGGCGCTGCGGGCGACGCGGCTCGATCTGACTTCGTCGCTCAAAGAGCAAGGCGGGCAGGCGCGCCCGGGTCAGTCGCGGTTGTCGCTCAACAAAATTCTGGTCGTCGCGCAGGTCGCACTTTCACTATTCCTGCTTATCGGAGCGGGATTGTTCGTGCGCAGCCTGCGGAATCTGAAGAACCTGGATGCGGGTTTCAAGCGCGAGAATGTCGTGCTGTTCTCGCTCGATCCTGGCAGGGGCTATGACGCGGCGCGCCGCGTCAATCTGCACCGGCAGTTGCTGGCGCGGTTGGAGGCGCTGCCGGGCGTGCAGTCGGCCAGCATGTCGAACTTCGGTTTGCTGAGCGATAACAATTTTACCGATAAGGTCACGGTCGAAGGTTACACGCCGCAACCTGACGAAGACATGGTCTGTAGCGGGATGGTTGTCGGACCGAGGTTTTTCGAGACGATGGGCATCCCGCTGCAGTTCGGTCGCGATTTCAGCCCGCAAGACGAGCAGCCGCCGGCAACCGCGCAGACCGCGAATCAAGCGGAAGCGCGCGGCGCCGGGAACGCTGCTCGATCCATGCCCCGCGTGGCAATGGTCAACCAGGCGATGGCCCGTTATTTCTTCGGCAACGCGAACCCACTTGGCAAACACTTCAGCCTTCCTGCCCCGCCCGACAAACCGCCGGAGCCAATCGAGATTATCGGGGTGGTCAAGGACACGAAGTATCGCGACCTGCGTGAGCCATCGCACCGGATTTTTTACCTGCCGTCCTTCGGGCGCCTGGGTTCTCTCGGGATGACCTTTGAATTGCGCACCAGCGTAGAGCCGTCCGGTTTCGGCGCGGCTCTTCGGCGCGTCGTCCAGGAACTTGATCCGAAAGTTCAGGTGGTCAATCTGCGGACGCTCAATGATGAAGTGAACGGTACTCTCGTTCGGGAACGCTTCATCGCCCAACTGGCTGGCTTCTTCGGCTTGTTCGCCCTGTTGCTTGCCTCGATGGGGCTGTACGGCGTGATGTCTTACGCCACTACGCGCCGCACCAACGAAATTGGTATTCGGATGGCTTTGGGCGCGCAGAGCCTGGACGTGATCCGGTTGGTGATGCGGGAGATGATGCTCCTGGTCATGGCAGGAGTGACAATTGGCCTGGGGGCGGCCCTTGCCGCCACACGCATTGTTACCGGTCTGCTCTTTGGCCTCACCGGCACTGACCCGTTGACGATCATACTGGCGGTGCTGGTAATGCTGACCACCGCCTTGCTGGCCTGCTGGATACCGGCGCGGCGGGCGACGAAGGTTGATCCGATCATTGCGTTGCGCGTCGAGTGACCGATAGCGAATAACCCAACTATGCCTGATTGGAGACCAGAGATCAGACGGCGGCTGGCGGGCTTGCAGCTTTCGCCGGCGCGCGAGGCCGCCATCGTCGAGGAACTCGCGCAGCACCTGGATGACTGCTACGCGGAGTCGCTCAGCGGCGGCGCGACGGAAGAGGAAGCCTCTCGCGCGGCGCTGGCGGAGTTGAGCGGGAGTGAATTGCTGGCGCGGGAACTGCGGCGTGTGGAGCGGCAGGTCGCGCCCGAACCCATCGTGCTTGGAACAAACAGGAGGACAAAGATGATCGCAGACCTTTGGCAAGACCTGCGCTTCGGCGCGCGAATGTTGAGGAAGCAGCCCAGATTTACTTTGATCGCCCTTCTGATACTCAGCCTGGGCATCGGCGCGAATACGGCGGTGTTCAGCGTGATCAATGCGCTGATGTTGAAAATCCTGCCGGTCGCTAACCCGCAGCAGCTTGTGTTTTTCACTATCGCCGGGGCGCAGGGGAGCAGCGAGAACTTCCCTTACCCGTTTTACGAACAGTTCCGCGACCGCACGAGCGCGTGCTCTGGCGTGATCGCTTCCGGCGGGGCGGATCGAATGAGGATGCGCGTGAGCGAAGCGGGGAAGAGCGTGGTGCCGGAAGCAGTGCTGGCAGAGAAAGTTTCAGGAAATTTCTTCTCGACGCTCGGCGTACAGCCGGTCGCGGGCCGGCTGCTAACCGCAGACGATGATAAGCAGGGTAATCCGCAGGCGGCGGTGGTCATTAGCTACGGCTTCTGGCAGCGCCGATTCGGTATGGACCCGGTGGTGGTGGGCCGCCAAATCACACTCAACGACGCGCCTTTCACCATTGTCGGCGTTGCGCCGCCGGGCTTCTTCCGCTTCGTTGTGGACCGAAGGCCTGACCTGTGGTGGACATTGCAGATGCTGCCGCAGGTTGAACCGGGCAACAGGGATTTGCGGAACCAGGGTTCGTGGTGGCTGCGGCTGATGGCCCGGCGGAAACCAGGAGTGAGTTTGGAGCAGGCGCGCGCCGAGATGGACACGATCTTTCAACCGCTGCTCGCCGAAATGGCCGCCGCTCGCGCCGCCAAATGGACGCCGACCGTGCGGCGCAATTTTCTGGAGCGCCGAATCGAGCTGCAACCCGGCAGCGTGGGCTGGACCTGGTTGCGCAAAAGCTTCAGCCAGCCGCTGCAAATCCTGATGGCGGTGGTCGCGCTCGTGCTGCTGCTGGCCTGCGCCAATCTCGCCAATCTGCTGCTGGCGCGCGGCGCGGTGCGGCAGAAAGAGATCGCCGTGCGGCTGGCGCTGGGCGCGGGAAGAATGCGGCTCATCCGCCAGTTATTGATGGAGAGCGTGTTGCTGGCGCTGGCAGGCGGCGCCCTGGGCATTCTCTTCGCCTACTGGGGCGCGCGCGCGCTACTGACTTATCTGCCGCAGCAAGTCGTGGCCGGCCTCAATGTCAGTCCCGACTCGCAGGCGCTCGGTTTTACGATGGCAGTTTCGCTGCTGACCGGCGTGATGTTCGGCCTGGCGCCGGCCTGGCGCGCCACGCGGTTCGACTTGATTGCGGCCTTGAAAGAGCAGGCTGGCGGCGCGATAGCAGGCCGGTCGGGTCTGGCGTTGAACAAACTATTAGTCATCGCGCAGGTCGCGCTCTCGCTGTTTCTGCTCATCGGCGCGGGACTGTTTGTGCGCACGCTGCAAAATTTGAAGAGCCTAGACACGGGGTTCGACCGCGAGAACACGCTGCTCTTCGATCTCGATCCCGGCAAGGAATACAATCGGGCGCAGCGCATTCAACTCTACAAGCGATTGGTGGAACGGCTGGAAGCCTTACCCGGAGCGCGCTCGGCCAGCCTGTCGAGTCGGAGTCTGCTCGGCGGCGGCCACTACGAACAGGGAGTCGCGGTTGAAGGATACGCTCCGCAGCCCGATGAAAATATGTTCTGCTACGGGCTGTACGTGGGCCCGAAGTTTTTCGCCACCATGGGCATTTCGCTGCTGGCGGGACGCGACTTCGGTTCGCAGGACGAGCAGCCGTTCGAAGCGCCGGCCAGTCAGAGCGAAGAGGCCGCCGCGCCGCGCGTCGCTGTGATCAATCAGACGATGGCGCAATACTTCTTCCCCAATCAGAATCCGGTGGGCCGCCGCTTCTACCTCGGCAAAGAAGCGAAGGGGCGGCCCGTTGAAATAATCGGCGTGGTCGAGGACGCCAAGTACGAGACCCTGCGGGAAAAGACGCCGCGCACTTTCTACCTGCCCTATTTTCAGCAATCTGATGTCGGAAGCATGACTTTCGCGCTACGCGCTGGCGGCAATCCGGCCAGCTTCGCCACGTCCATTCAGGGATTGACTCAAGAGCTTGCGCCGAGCTTGCAAGCGCTCAATCCGCGGACGATGAATGATGTGGTGGACGCCTCGCTGGCGCGGGAACGTTTTCTCGCACAGCTTGCCGGGTTCTTCAGTCTGCTCGCGCTGCTGTTGGCTTGCCTCGGTCTGTACGGCGTGACGTCGTATACGGTGACGCGGCGGACGAATGAAATCGGCATTCGCATGGCGCTTGGCGCAACGGTGCGCGCTATCGTGCAGTTGGTGATGCGCGAAGTCATGCTGTTGGTCGTGCTGGGCGTTGGCATCGGCTTGACGGCGGCGTTGGCGACCACGCGCTACGTTTCCAGCCTGCTTTTTGGGTTGACGCCGACTGACCCGCTCACCATCACGCTAGCGATATTGCTGCTGATTGGGGTGGCAGCGTTGGCGGGTTTTTTGCCCGTGAGAAGAGCATCACGGGTTGATCCGATGGCGGCATTGCGAACCGAATAAGCCACAGCAAGCAATCTGACCATGCCTGACTGGAAACCAGAGATCAGACGGCGACTCGGAGGCTTGCATCTTGCGCCCACGCGCGAAGCGGCCATCGTCGAGGAACTCGCACAGCACCTGGATGACTGCTACGCGGAGTCGCTCAGCGGCGGCGCGACGGAAAAGGAAGCTACCCGCGCGGCGCTGGCGGAATTGAGCGAGAGTGAATTGCTGGCGCGGGAACTGCGGCTCGTGGAGCGGCAGGTCGCGCCGGAACCAATCATGCTCGGAACCAGTCGGAGGACAAAGATGATCGCGGACTTGTGGCAAGACTTGCGCTTCGGCGCGCGAATTTTACTCAAGAACCCCGGCTTCACCTTGATTGCCGTCATCACGCTGGCGTTGGGCATCGGCGCGAACACGGCGATCTTCAGCGTGGTCAATGCCGTGCTGCTGCGGCCTTTGCCCTTTAACGAGCCGGCGCGACTCGTGACGGTCTGGGAAGAGGCGGCGCGCGATGGCGTAGTGAAACAGCGCGTGGCGCCCGGCAACTATTCCGATTGGAAGGCGCAGCAATCGAGCTTTGCGCAAATGGCCGCGATTGCCGACAGCGAACTGAACCTGACCGGCGAAGGCGAACCGGAAAAGCTCGAAGGCTATGCGGTGATGACGGAGTTTCTTGCGCTCCTCGGTGTGCGGCCTGCGCTCGGACGCGACTTCACGCCGGAAGAAGGCCGGCATGGAGCGCCGAAGGTCGCGCTCATCAGCCATCACTTTTGGCAGCGGCGGTTCCACGGCGAACGGAGCGTGATCGGCAAAGAATTGCTGCTCAATGATGAGAAATACACCGTCGTCGGCGTGTTGCCGGCGGGTTTCCAGTTTCTCAACCCGGAGGCCAGCTTCTGGGTTCCGGCGGCGTGGCGGCCACAGATGCTGGCCTATCGCAGAGGCCATTACCTGACCGTCATCGCGCGGCTGAAAACCGGCGTCACGCTCGCGCAAGCGCAAGCCGACCTCGGCGCGATTATGGAGCGGATTCGGCGCGAACATCCCGACGAGACCGGCAGGCTGGGCGCGTTGGTCGAGCCATTGCGTGAGCATCTGGTTGGCAATGTGCGGCGGCCATTGCTGATTCTGCTTGCCAGCATTGGCTGTGTACTGTTGATCGCCTGCACGAACATTGCCAGCCTGTTGTTGGCGCGCGCGGCAGGACGGCGCAGGGAGATGGCGGTTCGCACGGCGCTCGGCGCGCCCTCGTGGCGCATCGTACGGCAACTGCTGACCGAAAGCCTGCTGCTGGCGATGGCGGGCGGGTTGAGCGGATTACTGGTGGCGCAGTGGGGTTTCGCCGTCCTGCAACAATTGATCCCGGCAAACCTGAATTTGACTGCCGTGCCGCTGCTGGACTGGCAGGTCTTAGGCTACGCGCTGGGGCTGTCGCTCGTGACCGGCTTGCTCTGCGGGCTGGCACCCGCGTTGCAAGCGGCGAAAGTGAATGTCAACGAGGTTTTGAAACAAAGCGGCGGACGCGCGAGCGTGGGCCATCATCGTTTGCAGAACGCCATGGTGGTGGCGGAGACCGCTCTGACGCTGGTGTTGCTGATCGGCGCTGGGTTGTTGATTCAGACATTTTATCGGTTGCGCACACTGGATGTCGGGTTCCGTGCGGAGAACGTGCTGACGATGCAAATCCGGCTGCCGCGCAACAAATACCTTGATCATCCAAAACGCGAGGCGTTTTACCAGCAAACGCTGGAGCGGGTGAAAGCGCTGCCTGGCGTCGTTTCCGCCGGGTACACGAGCAACTTGCCGCTGGTTTGGATGAGTGGGATTTATCAGCTTGAGATCGAAGGCCGCCTGCCGGAACCCGGCATCGTCCGCGACGCCGTGCATCGTCAGATCAGCGCCGATTACCTGAAAACCATCGGCATACCATTGCGACAGGGACGATACTTCGACGAACGCGACACCTTGGCGACACAGCCCGTCGTGATCATCAACGAAACGATGGCGCGCCGTTACTGGCCGCATGAGAATCCGGTCGGACGGCGGATCAGGCTCAGTGATGGTGATGCCTACCGCGCCGAGCATTGGCTGACGATAGTCGGCGTCGTGGGCGACGCCAAACAAAATGGGCTTGAGGCCGCTGTCAAACCTGAAATGTACTTGCCTTCCAGCCAGGTCACGTACAACTACTTTTCCATTCCAAGTTGGTTGACCGTGCGCACCACGGGCGCTCCGCTGAAGCTGGTTGAGGCTGTGCAGCGCGCGGTCTTTGCCGTCGCGCCTGACCTGCCGGTGTCGGAACTCAGCACGCTGGAAGCGCGGCTCGCCGAGCAGACGGTGCAACGGAGATTCGGGATGACGCTGCTGACGGCCTTTGCCGCGCTGTCACTGCTGCTGGCCGCGCTGGGGATTTACGGCGTGCTGTCGTACTTCGTCGCGCAACAGACACGGGAGATCGGTGTGCGGCTGGCGTTGGGCGCGCACATGAGCGATGTACGGAAGCTGGTTTTGAAAAGAGGGATGACGCCGGTGCTGATTGGCGTCGCGCTTGGTTTGTCGGCGGCGTTGGCGCTCACGCGCTTGATGAAGAAGTTGCTGTTTGGCGTGAGCGCAACTGATCCGCTGACCTTTGCCGTAATTGTTTCGTTGCTGATGATCGTCGCGCTGTTGGCCTGCTGGCTGCCGGCGCAGCGGGCGACGAAGGTTGATCCGATAGTGGCGTTGCGAGTCGAATAAGCCACAGTGGGTAATCCAACGATGCCTGAGTGGAAACAAGAGATTCGACAGCGGCTGGCGACCTTGCATCTTTCGCCGACACGCGAGGCCGCCATCGTTGAGGAACTCGCGCAGCACCTGGATGACTGCTATGCGGAGTCGCTCAATGGCGGCGCGTCGGAAGAGGAAGCTACCCGCGCGGCGCTGGCGGAGTTGAGCGGGGGCGAAATCCTGGCGCGGGAACTGCGGCGCGTGGAGCGGCAGGTCGCTCCGGATCCCATCATTCTCGGAACGAATCGGAGGACAAAGATGATCGCAGACTTGTGGCAAGACCTGCGCTACGGCGCGCGGATGTTGCGGAAGCGGCCCGGCTTCACGCTCGGCGTCGTGCTTTCCCTGATGCTCGGCATCGGCCTCAACACGACGATCTTCAGCGTGGTGAACGCCTTGTTGCTCGCACCCTTGCCGGGCGTGGCACAGCCGCGGAATCTGGTCGGGATTTACAGCACACGGCAGGGCAGCGGGTATTTCAACCTGGCCTATCCGGACTTCGCCTATTTTCAGGAAAACAACCAGTCCTTCTCCGGCATGGCCGCGCACTGGCACACGCCCTTTGCGCTGGGCAGCGGCGGCGACCCGATCAAGGTGGACGGCGCAATCGTCACCGGCAACTATTTTGCGACGCTCGGTCTCAACCCCGCGCTAGGACGCTTTTTCCTGCTGGAGGAAGATCGCACGCCGGGGGCGCATCCGGTCACCGTTGTCAGTCATAGGCTGTGGCAACGCCATTTCAACGCGGACCCGGAAGTAATCGGCAAGACCATCGCGCTGAACGGCCAAGGCTTCACTGTGGTGGGCGTTGCGCCTGCGGGTTTCAGCGGGATGTTGACGGGACTGGCGGCCGAACTCTGGGTTCCGCTGATGATGCACAAGGTGGCCCTGCCCGGCGAAGGCGCGCTCGCGCGCGGCCCGAATATGCTTTATTTGATGGCCTTCGGACGGTTGAAACCAGGCGTCGGCGAGGCGCGGGCGCAAGCTGAATTGAACAGCTACGCCCGCCAACTCGAACAGCAATTCCCCGACACGAATAAGGGGCGTGGCGTGAGCCTGGCGTCCGCTTCGGGCGCGCATCCGGCGCTACGCGGCGTGCTCACGGCGTTCCTGGCGATTCTGATGGCGGTGGTGGTGATTGTGCTGCTGATCGCGTGCGCCAACGTCGCCAATCTGCTGCTGGTCAGCGCCCCCGCCCGGCGCAAGGAGATTGCCGTCCGCCTTTCGCTCGGCGCAACCCGTTGGCGTCTCGTGCGGCAATTGCTGGCCGAGAGCATGTTGCTTTCGCTCGGCGGCGGCCTGCTGGGGATTTTCCTCGCCATCCGGGCGACTACTTTCTTCCTGTCGTTGTTGCCGCCGATGGGCTTGCCATTCGCGCTCGACCTGAGTCCGGACTGGCGCGTCCTCGGCTTTACGTTGTTGCTTTCGCTGCTGACCGGGATCGCCTTCGGGCTGGCGCCCGCGTTGCAGGCGACGAAGCCTGATCTGGCGCAGGCGCTCAAGGATGAAACGGCCGCGAGCGGCTACCGGCGCGGTCGTTTGCGCAGCGTGCTCATCGTCGCGCAGGTCGCGCTCTCGGTGCTATTGCTCCTTGGCGCGGGGTTATTGATTCGCAGCTTGCGGCGCTCGCAAACGCTCGATCCCGGCTTCGATCCGGAGCGGGTGCTGACGCTCTCCTTCGACACGCAGTTGCTCGGCTATGACGCGACGAAGAGCGAGACGTTCCAGCAGGAATTACTGAGACGCGTCACCGCCTTCCCCGGTGTGCAACGGGCGAGCCTCGCGCGCTTCATCCCGCTGGGGCCGGCGGGCGACAGCTTGCCGGCCGCGCTCGAAGGACAGCCGCCGGAGCAGGCGATCACCATCGGCTATAACCTCGTCGGCCAGGATTATTTTCAAACGCTAGGCATCTCCTTGCTGCGCGGACGCGGTTTTTCGGCGCAGGATCGGCGGGGCAACACAAACGTGCTGGTCGTCAATGAGGCTATGGCGCAACGTCTTTGGCCGAATGCCGAGCCGGTGGGGCAACGCTTACGGATCAGGAATGAAAGCTTCGAGGTGGTCGGCGTGGCGAGTAACGCCAAATATCGTTCGCTTTCGGAAGAACCGCGCCCGTTCCTCTACCTTTCCGTGTTTCAACGAGAAGCGGCGCGCATTCCGGCGGGCGACCTGAAACTGCTTGTGCGCATCGCTGGAGATCCGGCAGGCGTGGTTGCCGCCATCCGGCAAGAGGCGCAGGCACTGGATGCGAACCTGCCCATCTTTGACGTGCAACCACTGAGCGAGGGGATGCGCTTCGCACTGATCCCGACGCAACTGGCCGGAACGCTGCTCGGCGTGGCGGGCGCGTTGGCGCTGGTGCTGGCGACCGTGGGGATCTATGGCGTCGTCGCCTACACCGTAGAACAGCGCACGCGAGAAATCGGCATTCGTATGGCGCTCGGCGCGCGGGGCCAGGATGTTCTCAGGCTGGTCATCCGCCAAGGCTTACTGTTGACCTCGATCGGAATTGCGCTGGGGCTGGCCGCGGGGTTGGCGCTGACGCGCGTGCTGTCGAGTTTCCTGCTGGGCGTGAGCGCGGGCGATCCGCTGACGTTTGCCATGATTGCGTCGTTGCTGGCACTCGTTGCATTGCTGGCCTGCTGGATTCCAGCGCGCCGGGCGACGAAGGTTGATCCCGTGGTCGTGCTGCGCCGCGAGTGAGCGGCGGTTACACGCTGCTGCAACTTCTGATCGAAGAGGTCAGCGGCGAGCCATTTGCTGAGTACGTGCGGCGTGTGATCTTCAACCCGCTCGGCATGGCGAGCGCAGGATATGAGTGGACAACCGAACTGCAAGCCGCAGTCGCCACGCCTTACAAACCTGACAGCAGCGCCTGGCCGCATTACCAGTTCATTGAACGCGGATCAGGCGGCGCTTACCTGACGGCCGCTGACCTGGCACGGCTCGTAGCGGCCTCTGTTGGCAGGCGAAAAGAACCGGCGGGGTGAGGTGTGCTGAAGCCGGAAACGGCGCAAACGATGATCGCGTCTGCCGCCGGAACAGAAGGAAAGTACGGCCTCGGATACAAATTGATGCCGCTGGCGAACGAGACGCTGCTCTCGCACGACGGCGCGAACGAAGGCTGGCGAGCACTGTTCCTGCTCCATCCGCACACTGGCGATGGCGCGACCATACTGACCAACAGCGACCTGGGCGGCAAAGTGATGGGACAGATTGCTTGTATTTGCTTCACGCGCACGAAGGTAAATATCGCGTCGCTCTGCGCGGGTGCGATGTAGCGGCCTGGGCGGGCAATCTCTATTGAACCGCCCTTGAAATTAGCGATGAGGTACAGAAGGGATAGAAAACGTGCCTGACTGGAAATCAGAAATCAGACGGCGGCTGGTGGGCTTGCAACTTTCGCCGACGCGCGAAGCCGCCATCGTCGAGGAACTCGCGCAAGATTTGGATGACTGCTACGCGGAGTCGCTCAGCGGCGGCGCGGCGGAAGAGGAAGCTACCCGCGCGGCGCTAGCGGAACTGAGCGAGAGCGAATTGCTGGCGTGGGAACTGCGACGCGTGGAGCGGCAGGTTGCGCCCGAACCCATCGTGCTTGGAACAAACAGGAGGACAAAGATGATCGCGGACCTGTGGCAAGACATGCGCTTCGGCGCGCGAATGTTGATGAAGAATCCTGGTTTCACATTGATTATCGTCCTTACGCTGGCGCTCGGCATCGGCGCGAACACGGCGATCTTCAGCGTAGTGAATGCGGTGTTGCTTCGGCCGTTGCCCTACCTCGATGCCGAGCGGTTCGTTGTTATCGAATCGGGCGATCGCACGAAGGGCGCAGAGCAGATGGGCGGCATCGCGCCAGGCAACTACTGGGACATGCGCAAATCGATCCAGAGCTTTGAAGAATTTGTTGGTTTCATGGGTTCAGGCTACAGCTTTAAGGATAAAGAAAATCCGGAGACCGTGCCTGGCTTCATGGTGACGCCGAGTTTCTTTCAAGCATTACGCGCGCGGCCTTTGCTGGGACGGACGATAGAGGAGCGCGACACGTGTAACGGCTGCCCGGGAGTGATGGTGTTGAGCCATCGCCTGTGGATGCGGCGGTTCGGCGGCGATACGAGGATCATTGGCAGGACACTGGCGGAAAGTGGCGTTCAGGTGATCGGCGTCATGCCGCCCGATTTCAGGTATCCGGCAAATAGTGAAGTCTGGCAGCCATTATGGAACGAGTTGCAAGCGCAAGACCGGGCCAGTCGCTACTTTTATGTTTACGGTTTGCTGAAACCGGGCGTGACCTTCGAGCAGGCGCGCGCAGAATTGCGGTTAATTGCCGCGCGGTTTGAGAAAGAGTTTCCGAAAGAGAACAAGAACCTCGGTTTCGCGCTGACGCCGTTTCGTGAACGGTTGACGCGTGATGTGCGCACTTCACTGCTGGTCTTGCTCGGCGCGGTTGGATTTGTGTTGTTGATCGTATGTGCCAATGTCGCCAACTTGCTGCTGGCGAAGGCGGTAGCGCGATGTAAGGAGTTGGCGATACGCGCGGCGTTGGGCGCCAGCCGCTGGCGGCTTGTTCGGCAAATCCTGAGCGAGAGCTTGTTGCTGGCGGTCGTGAGCGCCTTGTTGGGATGGTTGTTCGCAGTGTGGGCGCGCAAGGGACTGTTGCAAATTTTGCCCAAGACCTACTCGTACTTGCAACTGGAAGGTCATTTGCAACTCGATTGGCGCGTTCTGGCGTTTACCTTGGGCGTGACGATGGTGACGGGCTTGCTCTTCGGCCTCTTGCCCGCCTGGCAAGTGTCACTGTCAGAGGCCGGCGAGTTCCTTCAAGACGGGCAACGTGGCACGGAAGGCGCGCACACGCGGCGCGTCCGCAGCCTGCTTGTTGTGACGGAGGTCTCGCTAGCGCTCGTCTTGCTCGTCGGCGCAGGGCTGCTCATCAACAGTTTCCTGCGGTTGCAACGCGTGCAGTTGGGCTTCGATCCACAGAACGTCTTCGCCGTCAACCTGAGTGTGCCGGGGAAAATGGCGCAGGCAGAGAAAGCGCAGTTTATTCGCCAATTGCAAGAGGCTGTCGCCAACGTGCCCGATGTCGAAGCCGCGGCCGTGACCACAGGCTTTAACATCTTCCCTTACCTCAACTTCCAATTGAACCGCCCGGACAAGCCGCTGCCCGCGGATGAACCGGTGATGTACGACGTCATCAGTCCGAACTATTTCGTGGCGTTGCGCGGAGCGCTAGTCAAAGGGCGCTACTTCACTGCGCAGGACACCGACACAACCGAGCCAGTTGCCATCATCAACGAAAGGCTAGCGCGAAAATATTTTGTCGACGAAGACCCGCTCGAAAAAACCGTAACGTTGAATTACATCGGCAGACTGCAACAACGCCGCATCGTCGGCGTCGTGCGTGATATGAGCCAGGGTGAGTTGGTGAGATTGGCGCCGCAACTCTATGTGCCATTCACCCAGCAGACTTGGTTCGGCGCTTCGTTAGTCGTGCGGGCGCGCACTTCCCCAACTGCTGCGAGTCGTGCCGCGCAGCAGGCGTTATGGGCGATCGATCCAAAACAGGCCGTTTCCAAGCTGCAAACCGCTGAGGAGGCGCTGGGCGAAAAACTGGATGAGCCGCGGTTATACACCACGCTGCTCGGCTTGTTCGCCGGACTAGCGCTCGTCTTGGCGATGGTTGGGATAGTTGGGGTGTTGAGCTACAACGTGGCGCAGCGGACGCACGAGATCGGTATCCGGATGGCATTGGGAGCGCAGGCGGGCGATGTGTTGCGCCTGGTGATCGGCCAAGGGATGCGATTGGCGTTGGCGGGTGTGCTCGTTGGCTTGCTCGCGTCGTTCGCGTTGACGCGCGTGCTAAAGGGCCTGCTGTTCGGCGTGGGTGCGACTGACCCGCTGACGTTCACAGTGATTGCGCTTGTGCTGGTCGTAGTGGCGTTGCTAGCCTCCTACGTACCGGCGCGTCGGGCAACGAAAGTAGATCCATTAGCCGCCTTGCGCACTGAATAATTGCCGGGCGTTTTCAAAGCTGTTGCGGGTTGTCGGCGATCGTATTTTATGCTCTGCAGAGCATAACTGATGATCGCTGACACGGGTTGTAAGAAAAACCCGATCAGCAGGATTTCTACAAGCGCACTGCAACTCCGCCGAGGCTTTAGGCTTTGCCGAAAAATAACTTGACGATTTGCCGAAAAACGCCCAAAAACAGGCGAAAAATCGATTACCCTCAAACCAAAATCGTCAAGTTATTTTTCGGCAAAGCCTTAGTCACTTACTGTGTTGGTTCTCTGCCGCGAGCGCCTGTAGGAGATTCAGCCGACAAATCGAATCTCCTGACGACTCTTCGCGGCCCATCAGGGGATCAAATATGAATTCTTTAGTAATTATTCAACCAAATTTGATGCAACTGTCTTCACCGGGTCGCGACCAGGCTGGGTGATAAGGGAGTGTAGAAGCCTCTCTCGGCAGTGTTCACGACCCAAAATCGGAAAATCGTAACAACGGGCGAAGCTCTAAATGAGTCGCGCCCGGAGGGAGGGTCGTATGCAATGCCATCGCATCTATCTAACCGCGCTGCTTCTGTGCATCTTCGCTTCGGTCGCTGAGGGACAATCGCCGCGAGCGGCGGTGGAAGCTTACAATCGCGCCGCCGCTTGCTACAAGAAAGGCGACATTGACAGCGCCATCGCCGAATTCACCCGAGCCATCGTGATCAGTTCGCGTCCTGGCATTCCCCTGCGCGGCGCCACAGGCGTGTTCAATCTCGATCAGGTTAAGGTCCTCAATCCGCTGACGGCGGCGGCCTATTCGAATCGCGGCCTGATGCGTTTTCTCAAACGCGATTTCGACGGAGCGATTGACGATTGCACGCGCGCCCTGGAGATCAATCCGCGTCTGGCCGAAGCCTATAACTATCGCGGCATCTCGCGCTCCGCCAAGGGGGATTTCGACGCCGCGCTGGGCGATCTCAACCGCGCCCTGGCGATAGACCCGCGCAGCGCCGAAGCTCTCAACAATCGCGGGGTCGCTCATACCGCGAAAGGCGACTACGACAAGGCGGTCGCCGATTTCGACCAGGCCATCAAACTCAATTCTCGTCTCGCCGAAGCTTATTACAACCGAGGATTCGCGCTGCGGGAGAGAGGAGATAAAGATGGGGCGTTGCGGGATTTCGACCGCGCGCTCGCAATCAATACGCGACTGGCGATGGCGTATTACGGCCGGGGACTGGTTTGGCGCGATCTGAAAGACTTGGAACGAGCGATACCTGAGTTCAACCGCGCGATTGAACTCGACCCGCAACTGGCCATAGCCTATGCGAATCGCGGATTGGCGCTGCTGCGACAGGGCAAAGATTCACAGGCCGAGCAGGACATCGGCCACGCTCTCGCACTCGATCCCTCGCTGAAGACTGAACTCGAACAACGGATCGCCCTGGTCAAGCGAGAAGGACAGAAGTAAAAGCCTGCCACGAGCGCGCGAGCCGCGTGTGATTCAAGCAAAGAATAATTCCCTGCCAAACTATGCGCCGCGCCATTGACAATTCATAGTTGCGCGACTATATGTGGCGACACAATATATGGAGGCGCTCGCTATGCTGGATAATGAAGTCAAACGCGGCAGTACGGAAATGTTAATTTTGGCGCTGGTCGAAGACCGCCCGCGTCACGGCTATGAAATCGCCAAGCTGATCGAAGAGCGGTCGGACGGCGTGCTGCAATTTCACCCGGCCTCGCTTTATCCGCTGCTCTACCGGATGGAAAAACGCGGACTGATCAAAGGCACG
>Ga0137374_10003461_pt1 | contig 18698 bp, 19 predicted proteins | sample SagtaG_20_FD_104811 | JGI IMG/M metagenome (GOLD analysis project Ga0137374, IMG submission 104811) | Vadose zone soil microbial communities from Sagehorn Ranch, Mendocino, California, USA - Sage1_R_100_16 metaG | ecosystem: Environmental > Terrestrial > Soil > Vadose zone | place: USA...
GAAACCGCGCTGGCGCAATTCCTCCGCACAGGTCGCAATAATCTCGCGTGTCTCATCCGTTGAATCGTCCAGCACCTGGATTTGCAGAAGATCCTGCGGATAATCGAGTTCGCTCACGGAACGGAGCAGCCGCTCGGCGACGTAGACTTCGTTGAAAATCGGCAACTGCACCGTCACTGTCGGCAGTTTCTCAAAGTAACGGGCCGGAACTGGCGGCCGCTTACGGTTTTTCAAATACAAATAAATGATGAAATAGCGATGGATCCCATAAGCCGAAAGCCCGATGAGCACACTCAGGTAACAAGCCGACCAGATAATATGTCCGATGCTTTCTTGCATGGAGATTGCTATGGCTGCGAATGGATGACGCAGTCAGGCCGACATGATGCTATTTTCATCAGATGCGTCAATCCAAAAATCAAACGGTTGCCTGTGAAACCGCCGTCACATCGTGTTGATATACAGCAGTCTCTTAGCGGTTCGCAATCGCGACGCCAGCCGGTTTGGCGATATCGCTGTGCGCCGGACACTGTGAGTCTGAAAATCGGCTCCCTCTCTACGGGAATTCCTTCTTGCCTGAGACGAGCAGCAGGTTAACGGTGACTCAGTCGGTTTTCTGCTAAACACCGGCATTTTATTGGAAAATTTCATGACGAAACGAAGGCGCGAGCGTTTCGAGCGTTCGAAGATCATTATTCCGATTCTGCTGGCGGGATGGATCCCCTCAGTCCTGACGCTGATCGTTTCCTACACGATCCTGCGCGACACATTGGAATCACGCATTTTGCGAGACCGGCAAACGCTGGTGCAATTGCTTGGCCATGTGGTCGGAACCGATCTCAACCGTAGCAGCGCCATCATTAATTATTATGAGAGCCTGCCTGAAGTCGCCAGGATTCTCAGTTCGCCGAATCCTGCACCGGCCGCCCAACAGTGGGTTAACTCCGCCTTCTATTCGCATCCAAACGTTGATGGGATGTTCCTGGCTGCACCGGATGGCGCTTTGCTCGGCTCAATCCCGACGACGCCCGAATTGGTAGGCAAAGACTTTGGGGCGAATCAATGGCGCGAAGAATCAACTGCATCGGACCAACCACTCGTGTCCTCGGTTCATCCGAGGTTCTCCGATGGCCGCCTCATCACCGACATTGTCGCCCCTATTCGCGCGCCTGACAGGACGGTTCTTGGATTCGTTGGCGACTCGGTCCTTATAGAACGAATTGGCAAGCGATTGTCCACTATCGAGTTTTCCGATCGCTTCGTTTTCCAAGTTCTCGACCAAAAGGGTGCAGCGCTTTTCGCCAACGATTTCAAACCAAATCCCCGTGCCACTTCACCTGAGAGCGGCGAGCTGCTCAACAAGATTCGCCAGAGCAAGAATGGGCATTTCGAATACCGCGACAACCTTTATTCGTTCAGTCATATCGAATCGACTGGTTGGGTGGCATTGGTGGAGCAACCGCTCGCGGTAGCCTACAAACCAGTTCACGATCTTCTCGGGCGAATGACGGTCCTAACAGCCTGGCTGGTTGTTCTGACCGCTGTGTTCGCCTGGCTGGGCAGCCGCTTCTATCAGCGGCAACTGGAATCAAAGCAGCAACTCGAGCGTGAGGTTATCTTCAACGAGAAAATGCTGGCGAACATGCCTGGTGGGATCGCTCTAGTCGATCCTGTTTCTCGCCGGTTTCTGCATGCCAACGATGCATTTGCCCGGATGGCTGAACGTTTCGGAGACTTGCGGCCGGGTCGCGACATTACCGAAATCACCTGTGATGATGTAAAGATTGCGCCACCCGGGGCAGTTGAGCGGGTCCTTAACTTTGGAACGCCGTTTCAACTGATCGAGCACCCGTTGAAAAATAAGTCAGGCGTAACGCATTTTCTCGACATCAACCTGCTCCGACTGCAAGGGGCGAAGGAAACGGTCCAAGGCGTGCTTTATCTGGTGGAAGAGAAGACGCGCGATGTCACGCTACGTCAGGAGTTGATTGCCGCAAACGCAGCGAAGGACCAGTTCCTGGCGCAACTATCTCACGAGTTGCGCAGTCCTCTCACGCCCGTGATCGCCATGGTGGGAGAACTCGAAGCCGAGGTGCCGGATTCCAAGCCCGTCAAGGAAGCGCTTGAGGTGGTCCGCCGAAATGTCGAATTGGAAGCACGCCTCATCGACGATTTGCTGGACATCACTCGCATCTCGAAAGGCAAACTCCAACTAAGCTTCGAACCTATTTCCATCCATCAAATCCTCCAACGCGCTTACGATATATGCCGTGCCGAAATCGAGGCAAAAAACCTCGAAGTGAACTTTGGATTTCGCGCCGTTCACACCTATGTGGAAGGCGATCCAGCACGCTTGCAGCAGGTTTTTTGGAACCTGATCAAGAACAGCGTCAAGTTTACTCCGGAAAAAGGCCGCATTAGCATCGAAACTCTGAATCCGGCGTCGGATAAAATCGAGGTACGAGTTATCGACACCGGCATTGGCATTGAATCCGAAACAATCGATAAAATTTTTGACGCGTTTGAACAGGGACAGAGTGATATCACCCGCCGGTTTGGAGGACTCGGGCTTGGTCTGACGATTTCAAAGACGTTGATCGACGCGCATGGCGGAAACATTCGCGTCCAAAGCTCCGGGAAAAATCAAGGCGCCATTTTTACAGTCGCGTTAAACACCATTGAAAGTCCGATTGAGCGCGATGGGCAGGGGGAGGATCGACCAACTGATCGGAAACCGGATGGTGTTGTTGCGAGTCACCGGCGCGTCCTGCTGGTTGACGACCATTACGATACCTGTCTCAGCATGAAGAGAATGCTGGAACGTCGCGGCTACCAGATAACTGTCGCCCATTCCGCAGAGCAGGCTGTGGAGAAAGTTCGTACACAGGAATTCGACTTGCTCATCAGCGACATCGGATTGCCCGATCGCAGCGGCTACGAGTTAATGCGCGAAGTGCGTCTCAACAAACCTTTACCGGGGATCGCTTTGAGCGGTTTCGGCAGCGAACAGGATGTAAACCAAGCCAGAGAAGCAGGTTTCGCTGAACACCTCACGAAGCCGATTAATTTTGAGCGCTTGGAGAAAACGATCCAGAGCTTGCTCTCCGACTCGTGAGGAGTGACAACCGGTCCTGTGAATCTGGGTCACAGGCGTAATCGTCCGCTCAGATCCAGTTATTCGTCAGCGTGCGCGCCGACCTCTGCCTTAACCTTTCGCTCTTCCGCTTCTTTTAATTGGCGAGAGAGCTTTTCCACGCGTTGCCGCATGACTTTACCCGCTTTGAACTTCACCGTCGCACGCGGGGGAATGACGAAACTGCTACCCGGTTGATTAGGGTTTCGTCCGATCCGCGGCCTGGTAAGGCGCGGTAAAAACACGCCGAAATTTCTCAACTCAACCGGAATATTGTTGGCCAGGCTGTCGGTGATTTTATCGAGGGTCTTTTGCACCACATCGAAGACCTGATGCTGCACCATCCCGGTCTGATTGCTGATCGACACCACAATGTCGCGCTTGGTTAATTTCGCCATATCTAATTTAGTAATCGTTCCTTGTGACTCTGCCGGTGGCCAAAGAAGCACAAAAAAGCAATTTTTTGAATCCGGTATTCAACTAACGTTTGGGGAGGTGCGCCGTCGCCAATCTTCGCGAGCTGGCGGCGCGGCGTAATGCTCCGGAGCAATCTCATGCGCGGTGCGGAAATGGACTTTCGCCACTTCGCGCAGTGCCTGTGGCCCGTTCAGTTCGACAAGTTTTCTTGCAGTCTGTTTTACCCCGGGAGATACGCCGCGTTCCAATCGCATACCAAGTTCTTTGCCTTTGCGTTCGAGCCAATTGATGAATCCCTCACGGGCGATGATCGATGCCGCCGCCACCGCGATATCGGATTCCGCTCGTGGCCGTTGCTCAAGGACAATGTTGCGCCCATGTCTCATCAAGGATTCCTTGATTATTCGGGCGTCGGCGAACTGGTCCGATAACGATCGCGGGGAGCCCGGCTTTCGCGCCAGCAAATTCTCGATCACCCGTGCGTGCCCCCATCCGAGAAGCCGATTCAAATTGCCGAACTTCTCGTAAAGCTCGTTGTACTTGGCCGGGCCAATCAAAACCGTTTCCACCAAACCTTGTGAAGTTTTCCGAATCGTGTCCGCCAGCGCGCGGACCCGCGCATCGGAGCTGATCCGCTTGCTGTCCACGACGCCGGCGTCGAGAAGCTTGCGCGCGATACCGCGATCAACGTAGACTCCCGATGTAACTAAGGGGCCGAAGAAATCGCCCTTCCCGCTCTCGTCCACACCGAAATGCGGCTCGAACATTTCAGGCAAGTGCACTTCTTCGTAGCCTAGTTTGGCTTCGCCAAGAATCTTCGGCTCGAGTTCGAACTGCACGAATTCCTCCACCCCCCGGCCCTGCACCAGCACCTTTGGTCCTTTCTCGTAAACCGCCACGCTCAGCTTGTTCTTCTGCGCAAAAAAAATAGTCCACTCTTTCGGCGTGAACTCGAACCCCGACTCCTCGAGCAAACTGCGAAGCTTTCTCACTTGCTCGTGAGTAAGTGCGTGCGTGTATGAATTCATTGACGCCACAGATTAACACAGATGAAACACAGATCAGAACGAGTTCAGCAATCCAGCTCAAAAAATCCGTGTTAATCTGTGTGCATCTGTGGCTTTCCAATCAGCCAGATTTCGTCGTCGCCTGTTGAGTTGGTATCGTCGGCATGGGCGCGATCTCCCCTGGCGTCGGACCCGCGATCCGTACGCAATCCTCGTTTCCGAGTTCATGCTCCAGCAAACGCAGGTCACCACTGTCATTCCTTATTATTACAAGTGGCTCGGCAAGTTTCCCGATTTCGCCTCGCTTGCACGGGCTTCCGAAAACCAAGTGCTTCGAGTGTGGCAAGGCCTCGGCTATTACGCTCGCGCGAGAAATCTCCACGCCACAGCAAAAATGGTTATGGATCGACACGGCGGAAACTTCCCGCGGGAAATCGAGCAAATGCGACAACTCTCCGGAATCGGGAAATACACCGCGCACGCAGTGGCCAGCTTTGTCTTCGATCAATCGGTTCCGATCGTCGAAGCGAACACCGGTCGCGTTTTGGCGCGGCTTTTCAATTTGCGTGAATCAATCGATTCCGGCTTCGGCCAGCGAACACTGTGGCAACATGCAGCGAGTCTTCTCCCAAAATCCAATGCCGCGACGTTCAATTCCGCACTGCTCGATCTGGGCGCGCTCATTTGCGTAGCCCGGAAGCCGAAATGCGACCTGTGCCCGGTTAAAGCGTTTTGCTGCGCAAAAAATCCCGCTGCACTCCCGGTAAGGAATTCAAGACCCGAAACGAAACGACTCATCGAAACGCATGCATTAATCGTTAGGCGCGGCCGGATTCTGCTCGAGCAATCCCGCCACCGATGGCGCGGAATGTGGATCTTGCCGCCGTTCGAACTTAACTATTTAGAGCAGCCGCATTTTCAGCGACGGCCAGTTTATGAGTCCGTGTTTCCATTCACCCATCATCGAGTCACGCTTTCTGTTTATCGTCGGCCTGCGCCAAAGCGAATCGGTCCCGGACAGCAATGGTTCGGATCGATCGAGGAGGTCGCAATGCCTTCACCCCACCGGCGCGCAGCGCAAAGCTTGATCCAAACGTTCGTTGAACGTTGAACATTTCTCTGCGATAAGCTTTCGACCTATGCGAAGCATGACTGGATACGGTCGTGGCGAGACCGATCACGCCGGAGCAAAATTTACTGTCGAGCTAAATTCCGTGAACCGGAAACAGAGCGACGTGGTGGTCAATTTGCCGCGCGATCTCGTTGAGCTCGAGCCGCGCATTCGCCAGACAATCAACGAAAATATTTCGCGCGGTCGCACGAACGCGACGGTCAGTCTTCACAGCGGCGCGAACGGCGCGCGGAAGCTAGCGCTCAATACGGAACTCGCCCGCTCGTATCACGAAGCGATGCGCGCGTTGCAAAAGGAATTGGACGCGCCGGGCGAGATCACCATCGCCACCATCCTGCAAGCGCCTGGCGTGATGCGGTTCCCGGAAGAAGAACTGAATCCCGAAGATACATGGCCGGCAGTCGAACGCGCTCTGCGCGCCGCGCTCGCAGATCTGATAAAAATGCGGGAACGCGAGGGCAAACACCTGGCCAAGGACTTGATTCACCGTCTCAAAGCAATTCGAAAAAAACTCAAGGAAGTCCGGGCACTACATCCCGACGTGGTGAAACGGTATCGCACCGCGCTGCTCGATCGGATACAAAAAGCTGGGCTGCCACTGGCTAGCGAGGACGAGCGCGTCTTAAAAGAGATTACATTCTTTGCCGATCGCGCTGATGTATCGGAAGAGCTGACGCGACTTGAGAGTCATCTTGCTCAATTTGCTCATCATTTGCGCAGCAAAGAGCCGGTTGGGCGCACACTGGAATTCATCACGCAGGAGATTTTTCGCGAACTCAACACGCTCGGAGCGAAAGCGAATGACGCTGCAATCTCCCAACGCGTCATCGGCTGCAAGGCCGATCTGGAGAAGATTCGCGAGCAAGTTCAAAATCTTGAGTAACCGATTTAGGAGGCACGGAATTCTTTTCGTCATTTCCGCTCCATCGGGCGCGGGAAAGACCACTCTCGTTCAAGCCCTGAGAAAAACCGGAAACTTTTTTTATTCCGTCTCCTGCACGACACGAGCGCCACGGTCAGGTGAAATTGACGGCGAACATTACCGATTTCTCTTGTCGGCAGATTTTCATGCACGCATCGATGCTGGAGATTTTTTGGAGCACGCGAAAGTGCACCAGGATCTTTACGGCACATTACGCGAACCGGTCCTGACGAATCTGAAAAATGGTGTGGATGTCCTGATCGACATCGACACGCAAGGAGCCGCCACGATCCGCAATTCTGACGATCCGATTGTTCGGCAGGCGTTGGTGGACATCTTCATCATGCCTCCTGATGTTGAAGAGTTGCGCCGGCGATTGATGAAACGCGGAACCGAAACGGCGCAGCAGATCGAGTCGCGTCTCGCCACAGCCATGCGAGAAATGGAATTATGGCGCGATTACCGTTACACTATCGTCAGCGGTTCAGTCGAAGAAGATCTCGAAAACGTCCGCAACATCATGTCTGCTGAAACATTCTTGAGCAAGCGGCTGACGCCAAATTGATCGATATGGCTGCAATTGAGAAAATTTCCAGACGTAAGTTGGAGAAAACCAGTCCCCGAAAAGTGGTGGACATTCCCGCTGCCAGGAAATCGGTCGTGCTCGGTGTCACTGGATCGATCGCGGCATACAAATCCGCAGAGCTTGCCAGTCTGCTGATCAAACAAGGTCACGAAGTTTTCGTGGTGATGACACACGACGCGACCGAATTTATTTCGCCGCTCACGTTGCAGACGCTGTCGAAAAATCCGGTGATCACGAGCTTCTTCGACGAAAAAGAAAACTGGAGACCGGGCCACATTGAGCTTGCGGACCGCGCGAACCTGCTGCTGATCGCGCCCGCAACTGCGCATATAATCGCCGAGCTCGCGCACGGTCTGGCGGGTCATCCGCTCGCGGCCATCGCGCTCGCCACCCGCGCGCCAATTCTGATCGCACCGGCGATGAACGGAAAAATGTGGGCGCACCCCGGGACGCAGGAGAACGTGGAAAAACTCAAAGCGCGCGGCGTCGAATTCATCGGGCCAGAAGAAGGAATGCTGGCGTGCGGATACGAAGGACTCGGCCGTTTGTGGAAAGTGAACGAGATCGCGTTCCGCGCGGAATTTCTTCTTACCCGACACGACAAACTGATCGCGTGACATTTCTCATCACGGCCGGTCCGACGCGCGAAGCAATCGATCCAGTCCGTTACATCTCCAATCGTTCGTCCGGAAAAATGGGCTATGCCATCGCCGAAGCAGCATTGGATGCCGGGCACGACGTGATTCTAATCTCCGGTCCGGTGAATCTCACGCCGCCGCGCAACGCCAAAATCCTTTCTGTTTCTACTAGTGACGAAATGTTCGAAGCGGTATGCCGGCACGCGGACGAGTCGGACATTTGCGTCCTCTGCGCTGCGGTGGCGGATTACAAGCCGGCTGAAGTCTCGCCAGTTAAAATCAAAAAGTGCGCCGCTCAAGTTTCGCTCGAATTAGTTCCCACGCGCGACGTTCTCCAGTCGTTAGGCCGACGACAGGACCGGAAATTTCTTCTCGTCGGCTTTGCCGCGGAAACGGATCACCTCGAAGCAAACGCCACGAAAAAACTGCGCGAAAAGAATTGCGATTTCATCGTCGCGAACGATGCGCGCGTCGGAATGGAGACCGACGAAAATGAGTTGCTGATTCTGTTTCGTGATGGTGAAACGAAGAAAATTTCGCGCGCACCAAAAAAAATTCTCGCGCGTGAGCTGGTGAAAATTTTTTCAAATTCGCAACAAAAAAGTTTGACAAAAAAGATGTGATGATTACTGAACGCACATAAGTGAAGTCATTCCCAACTCTTCACAACGTTCCGCGTTGCGGATTGAAAGGGGGGAATTAGTCGATGGCAAAGAAAAAAGCAGCAAAGAAAAAAACAGCGAAGAAAAAGAGGCACTAAGCCCATCGCTGTATTAACGGCCCCGAATTTCTTCGGGGTCACAACCCTAACTTCAACCCGGGAGGAGAAATTTATTTCCCTCCCGGTTTTTTTTGTACCGGCTAGCGAAATGAATGTGTCATCCTGAGCGAAGCGTAGCGAAGTCGAAGGATCCCGTGGAGTCGCCTTGAGGTTTTGCTGCGGGATTCCTCGACTTCGCTCGGAATGACAATTAGTTAGTGTGTTTTCAATCGTGCACTTTGTATTCTTTGTGCGACGTAATGCTTCCCGATGAAGCATTACCTCGATGCAGCGGAGAACGCCGCCCGCGCTGCCGGTAAATTATTGCGCGAAAATTTTCAACGGCGGCAGCGCGTTAAGGCTGTCGCGGCGCATGACATCAAATTGGAGATCGATGTTCAGGCGCAGGAGTTAATTGGCAAATTGCTTCTCGAAGAATTTCCCGCGCACGCGCTTTACGGCGAAGAAGGGATCGTCGGAGATCAGTCCAGCGACCACCAATGGATTGTCGATCCGCTGGATGGAACGGTGAATTACTTCTACGGCATTCCTCATTTTTGCGTTTCCATTGCGCTGCGCTTGCACAAGGAGATCGTCGTTGGCGTAATTTATGATCCCATTCGCAACGAGATGTGGACCGGACAACGAGGCGAGGTTTCGAAATTGAACAGAACTCCGATCCATGTGAGCGATCGCGCGGAGCTCGCCGAAGCCGTTATCTCGATCGGTCTCGCCAAAACCGGAGAGACGATCAACACGAATTTCCCGCTGCTTCAGCAAATGATTCATCGCGTGCGCAAATGCCGCGTGCTCGGGAGCGCGGCGCTCGACATGACGTACGTAGCGTGCGGACGACTCGATGCATACATTGAAACGGGAATCAGCTTGTGGGACATCGCCGCGGGTTCGCTCCTGGTTGAAAACGCGGGTGGAACTGTCGATCTTCGCCCGCGAGAGAACATGAAAGACAAATACAGCATCGTCGCGTCAAACGGTCTGATCGATTTGAAACTGTAATGAATGACTTCAGCAGAGAACGGAATTCGTTAGACCGTTACATCGTTACATCGGATTTGCGGTTCAACGATTCAACGATTCAACGATTTAACGATTTAACGGGGCGAAGCCCATGATCCGCTCCGGCATCGGTTACGACATCCATCGTTTCGCCGATGGACTGAAACTGATTTTAGGCGGCGTCGAGATTGCCCACCCGCGCGGACTGGAGGGACACTCCGACGCAGACGTTCTCTCGCACGCGATTGCCGACGCGTTGCTCGGCGCGATCGGCGCCGGCGACATTGGCCAGCATTTTCCAAACACCGACGAATCGATTCGCGGGATTAGCAGCATGGAGATTTTGAAGCGCGTGGGCAATTTGCTAAACGAGAGAAACGCGCGGGTCATCAATGTTGACGCAACGGTGATCGCCGAGGCACCCAAACTCGCGGCGCACGGTCCGGCGATGCGAAAAAACATTGCGGCAGCAATCGGTGTGAGCGAATCCGACGTGAGCGTTAAAGCGACGACGAACGAAAAGCTCGGCCCAATCGGGCAAGGCGAAGGCATCGCCGCAATCGCCATCGCCACAGTCGAATTGGACTAATGGCCATTCGCTTCTTCGATACCTACTCGCGCGAAATTGGGGAATTCGAGCCACGCGATCCGACCGCGCGTCCAGTCAGAATGTACACATGCGGGCCGACCGTTTACAGCCGGGCGCACATTGGAAATTTCCGCGCGTATATCTTCGAAGATTTGCTTCAACGCCACCTTGAGCTGCGCGGCTACGACGTACATCGAGTGATGAACATCACCGATGTGGATGACAAGACGATCCGCGGCGCGCGCGAAGCCAAAGTGCCGCTGGCCAAATTCACCGAGCAGTTCAAACAGGCATTCTTCGAAGACGCCCACACGTTGCGTATCAAGCGCGCGGACGAATATCCGGCCGCGACCGACCAACGTTACATCGACAGAATGATCGAGATGATCAGTGAGCTGATTTCAAAAAGGCTCGCTTACCAGGCCGACGACAAATCAGTTTACTTTCGCATCAACAAATTTCCGGATTACGGAAGGCTCGCGCACTTCGATCTCACGCAATTGCAATCGACAGGCCGCGTGAAGCATGACGAATACGACAAGGAACACATTGGCGATTTTGCGTTGTGGAAAGCTTGGGACGAAGCAGACGGCGACGTGAAATGGGACTCGCCCTGGGGACCGGGTCGTCCAGGCTGGCACATCGAGTGCAGCGCGATGTCCATGGCATTGCTGGGCGATCAGATCGACATCCACAGCGGCGGCGTCGATAACATCTTCCCGCATCACGAAGCGGAGATCGCGCAGAGCGAAGGCGTGACTGGAAAGAAGTTCGTGAATTACTGGCTGCATTGCGCGCATCTGCTGGTGGACGGCCAGAAAATGGCAAAGTCGTTAGGCAATTTTTACACCGTGCCCGATATTGTGGCCAAGGATTACACCGGGCGCGAGCTCCGTTACGCGCTTTTACGTGTGCACTATCGCGTGCCGTTGAATTTCACCTGGGAAGGAATGAATGAGGCCCGCGAGTCGTTAGCCCGAATCGACGAGTGGCTGGCGCGGCTAAGAGAAATCGCAAAAAGCGGAAACGTCCAACGCCCAACACCCAACGCTCAATGTCCAACCATTACTTTTGAAGACGCGCTGGATGACGATCTCAACATTTCTGCTGCGCTCGGTTTTCTATTCGAATCCATTCGCGAAACCAATCGCGCGATGGATCAAAACGAAATGGACGCGGCTTCGGCAAGTACATGGCTGGACTGGTGGAAACGGATCAACACCGTCCTTGATCTTGAAGCTGAGACTGACGTCACCATTCCGCATAAAGTGGAACAACTGGCAGAACAACGCGAGAACGCACGGCGCGAAAAGAATTGGAAACGCAGCGACGAACTGCGCGAGCGGATCTCTGCACTCGGCTGGGAAGTGCGCGACACGAAAGACGGACCAAGGCTCACGCGCGGCGCTGGAGCTGCGTAACACATTTTGCGTTCATTGCTCTTCGAACGTGTAATCAAATCGCTCGATCTCCGGAGCGAACCGGTTACGCACCAATTCGCGAAGTTCTTCATCATAATATTTTGAGTAATGCTCGCGATTTGAGCGGTTGTATTGCGGCAGGGTTGATGGCGAAATGCCAATCGCCGTGCACACAGCGCGAAAGTCGTCGGCAAGATTTTCGAACCGCATGATGTAATCGACGTTGGCTAACGGGTCTTCTTCGCCGTTGTCCAGTCGCAGATAGTCAGCCACCGACACAGCTTTGGAAATTATCCCGTAGAATTTTTTCCGGTTCCAGGTTTCGGGATTTTGCGTGGGCGTGAAATAGTACGAGACCATTCGATCCCACGGATTCCGCACACAGGTGAACTTATACAGATTCCGAAATTGCTCGCCCCCCAAGGCATCGCGATACTCGCTCAGCGTCGAGTGTTTCTTGAGTTTGTACTTTGGATTGCGCAGTCCGAAGCGCTCGATCCCGTCCTGCTCTTTTCGTAGAGCAATGAGTTGATCCTCCGAGTAATCGCGCAGGACGCTCTGTATCGAATTACCGGCTGTTTTTGGAATGTGAACGAATAGGAAACGTTTCTGCAGCGAGATCATCCTAGCCTCAGTCTACCTCATATTGCTTAGGTCTTGCCACTAAGCCACGCGTTACTTATTGTGATTCACACGTGAAAACAGCGCCGGTGCCCCCTCGCGGCGAGGCGGAAAGTCGGTATGAATCATTCGCCTCGACTCGTTGGTCAATAGTCCTCGAAGCGGGCAATTCGGCGACGGTCTCCGCTCACGCATTCAATGCGCTGTCGGAACTATGCCAAATTTATTGGCGTCCGCTCTATTCCTTCTTACGCAGACAAGGATGTGGCCCAGAGGATGCCCGGGATTTGATCCAAGGCTTTTTCGCTGATCTGATCGAGACTCGCGCGTACGCGCGCGCCGATCGCGAGAAGGGACGGTTCCGTTCTTTTCTCCTCGGCACACTGAAACATTTCGTCGCCGATGTGCATGATCGAGGACGGGCTTTGAAACGCGGCGGCGGTATGATCCTTACGAGCTTGGACGATCAAGCTACCGCAGAGGCGGAGATGCAAATCGCGCGAACAACGAAATGGCAACCGGAGGAAGTCTATGACCGTGAGTGGGCAGCCTTGCTTTTGCGGCAAGCGGTGGATCGGCTGACGAAAGAATGCGCGCTTGCGGGCAAAGCAGACCTTCTTAGCCACTTGATGCCATATCTTTCAGCCACCGAAGAATCAGCGATCCCGTACGAACAGATGGCCCAACGAACGCATCGGCCAGTCACTACGTTGCGCAGTGATGTTGCTCGATTGCGCAAGCGCTATCGCGCGATTCTGCGCGAAGTCGTGCGCGACACGGTCTTTGAAGTCGAAGACGTGGACGAAGAACTGCGATATTTGTGCCGCGTCCTGGCCGCGCGGTAGCGGAGCGTGCAATCAAGCGTTAATTCCGTGCCAAAGATTCGGTGCTTGGACGTGCCTTAGAATCTGCGTCCATAGGGACGTTCTAAGGCGAGAATACACGGCCTTCCTCTTAATGGTGGGGCACGACTTCGTTCCCTTCTGCGATCCGATAAATCTCTTTTCGCTAAATTTTCTGCAATATCGCGCCGGATCTCCCGAAGTACGTCAGTGGAGACGAAAATCACAAACCGCTGAAAAGGAGATTTTAGTTATGAAAACTTTTATTGTTTACGATTTAGATACGGGATTACCCATCGCAGTTGGCGAAGCGATTAAAGCAGATTGGGCGCGTGTTGAAACGGCAGAGGAAACAAACATTCGCGCCGAAAATTTAATCGCAGAGGAAATTAGCCTGGGAAAGGAGTGCGAACTTCAATGAAGATGAAGTGTGCAGTAGTGGCTATGCTCATTTCGCTTGCGTTTGTATCGCAAGCATTCGCGGTATTACGACCGCTGTTTCCAGTCAAACCCGCGGCGCCATTTAACGGTGAACTCATTATCATAGGAGACGAGTTGGTGCTGCGATCCGCAAAAAAGCCTCTAATGCATCACCGGCTTCAGGCACACTAGCCAGTGCCTGGACAGACAGCTTTCGCCCTTGCGACGATAGCTGTCCTTTCGTGGGCTAGGCAAAGAGCTTCACGCGCGCGAGACACGGCATGATCTAGACGCACGAGTAGAAGGGCGACTTCGTCGAGGCTTCAGGCCTTTCGGCGTCGCCAGCTTTATTCTCGACATAGGCTGGCAGCGGGCTTATGAGAGACCTTGTCGTCAGACAGCCCACATGGCCCCCGAAGCGCAAGAAGAGATTGAGCGCAAGATCGGGCAATCGTTGCCTCGGTCTGGCTTGACCTCTTAGCTCAAAGCAAATGCAACTTTCTTCGCAGCAGTTTCTGATCTGTCCGACCTGCGGCGCTGCGCTTGAGGAAACATTCGGTGGCGGAGGCGGCTGCATGTTTTGTCTGTTACAGGCGGGAATCGGCAGCGAAGAAGAAGGGGCGCAAGATTCAACTCCGGACGCTCTCGGGGGCAGCACGCGCTTCGGTGTGTATGAAATCGATTGTCACGCGGATGGAAGTCTCTGCGAGCTTGGCCGCGGAGCGATGGGCGTTACGTATCGCGCCACCGACACGTCGCTCCAGCGCAAGGTCGCCTTAAAGATTATCAAAACCGATATCGCCGAGCGAAGCGCCGACGCGCGCGAACGCTTTGTCCGCGAGGCGCGCGCGGCTGCAGCATTGCGGCACGAACACATCGCCACCGTTTACCAATTCGGAATGCGGCTTGAGACAGGACAATATTTTTATGCGATGGAATTAATCGAGGGCGAGACCCTTGATGAACGCGTTCACCGCGGCGGGCCACTCGATGCGCGTACCACCATCGGAATTGCAGACCAAGTCACCTCGGCCCTCGCCGCCGCAGAAAAACATGGGTTAGTCCACCGCGATTTAAAGCCAGCAAACCTGATGCTCGTTAGTCCGGACGATCCCGAAGTGATGGGGAGCGATCAAGCCCTGTCCAAGCGAAGTAAAATACGCGCGCTCCGCAAGAGCGGGATTCCGGTGGTGAAAATCATCGATTTCGGTTTGGCCAAAGCTTTTCACACCGCAACCGATCCGAAGTCGCTGACCCACGACAGATTTGTCGGCACGCCGGCATTCGCCAGTCCGGAACAATTTGAACATTCTGCGCTCGACGTGCGCTCCGACATTTATTCGTTAGGCGAAACGCTCTGGTTCGCGCTTACAGGAAAAACGCCATTTGCCGGCCGTACTCTGTCGGAGATCCACCGCGCTCAAAAATCAAATGCGCTTCCCACGGAACAACTCAAAGCAGCGCACGTTCCGCATCGCCTGAAATCGCTGCTTGGATCGATGCTCTCATTCGAACCGGCCTCGCGACCCGGCACTGGCGAGTTAGCAGCGCGCCTGCGACGTTGTTCCCCGGAGGTACGCAGCGTGCGACGCACGCGCGCCGCTCTCGCAGTCGCAACCGCCATCGTTTTCGGCGTGTCTACACTTTTCCTCGCATATCGATCACGAGTCGAAAATGCGGCTTTGAGTGCCGCGCCAGACAAAAGCATTGCAGTGCTGCCGTTTGAAAACCTGAGTCGTGATCCGGATAGCGCCTATTTCGCCGATGGGGTGCAGGATGAAATTCTAACCCGGCTTGCCAGTCTCGCCGATCTGAAGGTGATCAACCGCACCTCGGTGATGCAATACAAAAGCGGGGCCGCGCGCGATCTACATAAGATCGGCCAGCAACTCGGTGTCGCGCGTGTAGTGGAAGGAAGCGTCCAGCGAGCGGGAAATCGGGTGCGCGTTAACGCGCAATTAATTGATGTGTCCACCAATTTGGCGCTCTGGGGGCAGACGTTTGACCGCGATCTTGCTGATGTATTCGCGATTCAAAGTGAGATCGCCACTTCCATTGCTCACAAATTGCAGGCCAGCCTTTCGCCACGTGAAAAGACTGCTATTCAGCGAGCTCCCACAAATGATATCACGGCCTTCGAGCTCTACGCTCGAGCCAAGGATCTTCTTGCGGGCAGGAACGCGAAAGCCAATTTGCTCGAGGCGACTGATCTGCTGAACCAGGCCGTTGCGCGTGATACATCATTTTTCAAAGCATATTGCCTACTCGCTTCTTCTCACAACCGCCTCTATTTCCTCGGTAGAGACCATACTCCCGCGCGCCTGGGATTAGCCGAAGCGGCAATCGAAGCGGCATTTCGCATTCATCCAGATGCCGGTGAGGCACACCTCGCACGCGCCCAAAATCTTTATCGAGGCTACCTCGATTATGGCGGCGCTCTGGCCGAATTGGAAATTGCCGCCCGGAGCTTGCCTAACGATGCCAGTGTTTTCGAGCTGAAGGGTTATATCGAGCGTCGTCAAGGCAAACTAGAAGAGGCGGTGCGCAGCCTGGAACGCGCCATGGATCTGGATCCACGCAACAGCTTTGCGCTCCAGCAGATTGCCCTCACCTATCGTGACCTGCGTCGTTTCGCCGAGCAAAAATCGGCTTTGGACCGCGCGTTGGCTATCGATCCAAATAATCTCGAGATCAAACTCGAGCGCGCGACCGCGGAATTCTATTGGAAAGCTGATACCCGCCCGCTTCACCAATTGGTCGATTCAATTCGAGCCACAAATCCCGGTACCACTCGAGACGTCGCCGAGTATTGGCTTTTTTACGCACTGGCCGAACGCGATGCCGCTGCCGCAAAAAATGCCGTGATCGCGGCAGGTGAAAACGCGGCTTTAACCGACGACGCCGTCGCTTTCAGTCGGTCCTTCATGGAAGGAGTTATTGCCCGTATGACGAACGACCAGGCAGGCGCACAGGCGGCTTTCACTGCGGCGCGCGCGGAGCAGCAGAAAATCCTTCAAGCTCCCGAAAGTTACGGCCCGGCCCTCTGCGTGCTGGGTCTGATCGACGCTGGACTGGGACGGAAAGAGGAAGCGCTGCGGGAAGGCCGACGTGCAGTTGAGCTAATTCCCGTAGAAAAAGATGCAATTTACGGAATCGGTATGGTCAAATACTTCGCGATGATCGCCGCATGGGCTGGTGATAAAGACCTCGCCTGCGAGCAGCTTACCATCGCCACCCGTCCTCCGACCCGACTTCTCTATGGCGAATTGAAGCTGCTGCCGTTTTGGGACCCACTGCGTGGCGATCCGCGCTTCGAAAAAATCATCGCCTCTCTCGCACCGAAGTGAGGCTTAACGTTTAGACATCTTCGTAAACCCCTAAGACGCCATGAAGCGCTTTATCGGGGTCGAGCCATTCGTTCAGGTTAGCCGATTGTTGAGCCGTAAGTGTGTTCAAACCAGTTTTGTGTTTGTCTTCTTCGGTCATCAAGTGCTCGATCCGTTTACCCCTCTCGATGCTTATCGTGACCACGAAAAGACCGTAATCTTTGGTAAGAGTTTTTTTTTGCTGATTTTTCATATCTATTTTTCTTCCTGTTCTTTTCGGGTACAGGTGGCATGGAAAAATCTTGCGTGCGCATGGTGGCGATCCGGCTTCGATCAGGGTCGAGCCATGCGTTGAGTTCAGCCTTTTGCTCATCCGTGAGGCTTCCGACACCAGTATCCTCTAGCTCACCCTCGGTCATCAACTGCTCGATCAATTTGTTCCTTTCAAATGTTAGCTGGATCAGTTTTTCATCCCTAATAAGACTTACCCTCATAATGAAAAGAGCGTCAGCTTCAGTACGAATTCTTTTGGGCTGATCTTTCTTGTTCATTTCTTCCGGTTCTTTATCGGGTAGAGGTGGCATGGAAAAATCTTGCGTGCGCATGGTGGCGATCCGCGCTTCGGAGGAATCGTCGCCTCTCTCGCCCCCCGAAGTGAAGTATCATGTTTAGGCATCTTCGTAAACCTGTAAGAAGGCTAGAATCGCTGAGCGCTACAGCATGGACTAAAGCTCACCCAGTCCCATGGGTTTCGTACAGCAAATCCGAGTCCCACCGACGAGCCTTGAACGTGGCAGTGCAGTCCGCTCATTCGTTTAGGACGGCGGAAGCAAAGCGGGCCTATTAACGGGCCGGAGGTAAGGCTTACTCGTGTCCTGGCCCTGGAGCAATCACTTTGTCAGGATCGAGCCATGCGTTGAGTTTAGCCCTTTGTGGATCCGTGAGGCTACCCACACCAGTATCCTCTAGGTCATTCGGGGTCATCAACTCCTCGATCAATTTCCCTCTTTCAAACGTTAGCTGGATCAGTTTTTCTTCCCTTAAAAACGCTACCCTGACAATGAAAAGAGCTTCATCTGTAGTAGGTGGAGGTGGCATGGATCAAATCTTGCGACCGCGTGCAAAACACGTCAAGAAAATTGTGTTGCAATGCGAGCCCTCGGTGCGGTTTACTGATCAACGAACCCCCTTCTGGCGCCGTTACTTAGAACCTGGAGCTATCTATGCCAACCAACGACAAAAGCATCAAACTGAGCGTGACCGTGAAATCCCGCCTCCAACGCAAATACGCCCCAGCCGACCTCCAGCAAATTAATGACAAGGTTAAATGGTGGATTGCGGCAGATGTCAAACGGGGTATCCAGACCGTGCACGTACATGTGGATGATACTAAGGAAATGGATGATCTTGGCGTGAAGCCGGTTTCAGGGGAAGCTACCGCTGAGAAAATCAAACAGGCCATCGAGGATCTATGGGTCTCCGACAAGCTTCCGGCTACGCCGCACTACCTCGTCCTCTTCGGAGCCGAGGATATCGTCCCCATGTTCCAGGTCCCCAACCCATCGTATGACCCGAATGGAATAGACACTGATCAAACCGTGCCCAGCGATAATCCTTACGCCACGCCTTTGGCCTTTGAGCCCTTGGACCCGACAAACTCATACCTAATTCCGCAGCGGGCAATCGGTCGCATCCCCGATATGGTGTCTGACCCTGGCAAGGGTGATGCGGCGTGGCTCCTCGCCTATCTTGAGACCGCTACCAAATGGGAATCGCAAGACAAGAGTGTTTACAAAGTTCCGTACGCCATTTGTACCGCCGAAGCCAGGTTCGCAGGCAATGAGTTCATGCAAAAAACGTTTGACGA
>Ga0137374_10003469_pt1 | contig 18679 bp, 16 predicted proteins | sample SagtaG_20_FD_104811 | JGI IMG/M metagenome (GOLD analysis project Ga0137374, IMG submission 104811) | Vadose zone soil microbial communities from Sagehorn Ranch, Mendocino, California, USA - Sage1_R_100_16 metaG | ecosystem: Environmental > Terrestrial > Soil > Vadose zone | place: USA...
CGTTTCATTGGCTTGCCGGCGATCTTCCAGTCTTTCGGATCCTTGAGCTTGATGGCCTTGGGGTCCGGCGCCTCGAGCTTGGCGGCGGCGGCAGCGAGCTTGCCATAGCTCAGCGAACGCCGCGATGCGCCGTGGGTGACGACGCCCTCAGCGACCGTCAGTTCGCCGACCGGGACCTTCCACTCCTCGGCCGCGGCCTGCAGCAGCATCATGCGCGCGGCGGCGCCACCGCGGCGGACGTAATCCTGCGAGACGCGGATACCGCGGCTGCCCCCAGTCGACATCTCGCCCCAGACGCGCTTGCGGGCGAGGTTTTGCCCGGGCGTGACCTGTTCAGCCTTCACCTTGTTCCACTCGCACTCGAGCTCTTCGGCGACGAGCTGGGCGAGGCCCGTAATCGTGCCTTGTCCCATCTCCGAGCGCGCGACACGGATCACGCAAGTGTTGTCGGGCTTGATGAGGACCCAGGCATTGACCTCGGCACCGTCATTGGCGCTCTGCGCCACGGCGGAATCGACCCAGGAGGGCAAATTGAATCCGAGCGCGAGCCCACTGCCCGCGGCGGCGGAGCCGACAATGAACGTTCGGCGCGAAAGCTTTGCGGCTCTGCCGCGGATCATTTTTTTCACGGCGGGCCTCCCTAAATTCTGGATGTGTCGTTGGCCGCCATGTGCACGGCAGCTCGGATGCGCTGATAGGTTCCGCACCGACAGATGTTGGTCATGGCCTCGTCGATGTCCTTGTCGGTGGGCTTCGGGGTTCTTTTGAGCAAGGCCGCGGCAGCCATGATCTGTCCCGACTGGCAATAGCCGCATTGGGGCACGTCGATCGCCGCCCAGGCCTTCTGCACCGGATGCGAGCGGGTGGCGGAGAGCCCCTCGATGGTGACGATCCGGTCGCTCGCCTTCACGTCTGCGACGCGGATGGAGCAGGAGCGCTGCACCTCGTCATTGATGTGCACGGAGCAGGCGCCGCATTGGGCGATCCCGCAGCCGTATTTCGTGCCGGTGAGGCCAACCTGTTCGCGGATGACCCACAGGAGCGGGGTGTCTGCCTCGACCTCCACGTCGCGGATACTGCCGTTGATGTTGAGCTTTGCCATGAGCGTCCTCTCGCGAGTTGGTTCGACGCGATGTTGTCGCAGCTTTGCCGGCGGCGAATGAAAAAGATTTGAAAGTGCGTACTAGGCTGTCGTTGAAGCATAGCGCATTCGGCGCCAGCCTGCCTACGGCCAGTGCGGGCCTGTGACGCGCCTGGTGGATCTACGCCTTCGATGGTCGGCAGTGCCTGGATGCCCAACGCCGGACGAGATAATTGAAGACGTTGATGTGCAGATCGGTGCGATTGGCCCGCTTGCTCTTCTTCGTCAAATCCTCTCCGTCGGCGAGCAACTTCGCTCCGCCCGCCGCCTCGGCCATAAGCTGCACGCGGCAGGCGCGTTCAAGCTTCAGCGCGAGCCACACCGCCTCCTCGATGCTGCGGCCGGCGGTGACGATGCCGTGGTTGCACAGAATGAGTGCCTGATGATCGCCGAGGCAGCGCGCAACCGCCCGGCCGCGCGCTTGATCGATGATGAGGTCGGTCGTCTCCGAGAACACCGGCACGCCGGCGCAGAAGATCGCGCCGTCGTTTCCCACCGGCAGCAGCGGCCGGCCGAGCGACGAGAACGCCACCGCGTGCGGCGGATGGGTGTGGACGACGGCGGCAATGTCGGATCGCACCCGCAAGATTTCGGAATGGATGAAGACCTCGCTATGGCGCGGCATGGTTCCGGCGACCGGCTCGCCCTCGCGATCGACGATAATGATATTGTCGGGCGTCATCTCCTCGAGACCGATGCCGGCGGGCTTCATCAAAAAGCGCCCGTCGCCGTCAGGCAGGCGCAATGTCACGTGTCCGGCGACGTAATCACCTTGGTCCTCGCTCACGAGTACGCGGCCCGCTTGGACGAGTTTTTCGCGCAAAGCATCGGTCATGTTGCAACGCTCTTTCGAGCTCTCCCGTTGTGGCGGCCTGCCGCCATGCCTACATTGCATCCGAAAAGGGCACCAGCGCGAGGCGGCCATGAACCAGCGACCCGGACCAGGGACCGAGCAACCCCGTGTCGAGCCGGAGATCATCCCGCCCGGCGACGTGCGTTCGCGCCGAGCCGACGAGCGGATGTCATTCGATGGCACGCAGCGGGTTTATGTCGCGAGGGTCGGGCCGTTCGGTTTCGCGATGGTCGCGCTCGCGATCGCAGCGCTGGCAATGCTTCTTTTCCTGTTGGTGCTGGGCGCGTTCGTGATCTTGATACCGCTGGCGGGCTTGCTGCTCGCGGTCATCATCGCTGTCGGCCTGTTCCGGATGTTGATTTGGCGGCGGCTCTAAGCTGCCGTGCGGTTATCGTCACCCTTCGAGCGCAATATGCTTGTGCGGCCGTAGCCCAAAAATTATCGGCGGGCTGACACCTGAGGCGCCAGCCCGCCGGGCCTGATCATGGACATTAAGCGGTGAGGGCGATCGTCCGAGGGACAGCGGACGCCGCGATCAGAATGCGTGCACCCCCGACTGCTTGAGAAGGTCGGCCATCTTACTCCGCGCATAGAACATGCGGGTCTTCACTGTCGCGGCGGGCACCCCGACGATCCGCGCGACTTCATCCACCGACTTCTCGTGATAGTAGACGAGGTCGATGACTTCGCGGTGCGCCGGCGAGAGCTGCGTCAGGCACTTCTGGACGATGGTGCTGCGGTCCTTGTTGTGCACCACGGTCTCGGGATCATCGGCGGGGTCCTCGATGGTCGCCGCCATATGATCGTCCAATTGCTCGTCGGTGCGGCGGCGCAGCGCGGACAGCGCCTTGTAGCGCGCGATCGCGAGCAACCAGGTCGACACCTGGGATTTCGATTCGAACGCCTCGGCCTGCCGCCACACGTCGAGGAACACCTCACTCACGAGATCCTCGGCCAGCGACTGGTTGCCCGTCAGGCGGAGGATGAAGCGGTAGACCCGAACATTATGCCGGGCGTAGAGCACTTGCATGGCGCGCTTGTCGCCGTCGGCGATGAGGTCGATCAGCGCCTCATCCGACGTCTCTTGCGCAGGAGCCTTGAAGTGCGGCGACGCGACGTCGCGCAGCACATACTGATTTTGCATGACGATCCCCTGTTAATCAGCCCTTAACTGAGTTGACTAGCAAAGGCCTGTTGCTTCGATGTTACGTGAAAGGGGAAAAATGGTTTCGTCGCAGACTCAATTATTTCGTGGGCGGTGCAGCGACGAAATAAAGGTAATTTACTACCGTCAATTGTTTCGTCCGGTGAGACAATTTTGTCTCAGTCCAGCGCCGGTGCCTCGCCGGTTGGAGAGAACAAATATCCGCCGCCCCGGACGGTCCGGATCACCGAAGGCCGGGCGGGATCGGGCTCGATTTTCCGGCGGATTCGCATGATTCGCAGGTCGATCGCCCGATCGAAGGCCTCCGCATCGCGGGCATTGGCCAATTCCAGCAGGCGATCGCGCGAGAGCACCCGCTTGGGGTTGGCGGCGAAGACCTTGAGCAAGCCGTATTCCGACGCCGTCAGCGGATGCTCGTTGCCCTCATCGTCGCGCAGCGCTTGCGCGTCGTGGTCGAGCCATTTGGTTCCAAACCGCACCCGCGCGCTCGCGGGCGCCGCCGGCGCGCCCGCCGCGGGTTGCGCCGCCGGCTGAACGGTACTGCTCCGGCGCAGCACCGAGCGGACGCGGGCCAAGAGCTCGCGCAGCTCGCACGGCTTGGCGAGATAATCGTCCGCGCCGAGCTCGAGGCCGACCACGCGATCGATCGCGCTCGCCGTTGCGGTGAGCATGATGATCGGCACGCTGGTGCGCCGTTTGAGATCGCGGATGATCGAAAGACCGTCCTCCTCCGGCATATTGAGATCGAGGACGATCAGGTCCGGCAGCTGCTGCGCGATGGTCTTGCGCAGGCTGGCGCCGCCGTCGCACAAGCTGACGCTGAAGCCGTGCATGCGCAAATAGTCCCCGACCATTTCGCGCGCGGGCTGCTCGTCATCCACCACGATGATGTGCTGCGCTTGGGTCATGTCACCGGCAATACCATCTTGAACGTCGCGCCCTTTCCGGGGCCCGCGCTTTCAACCGTGATCTGCCCACCATGCAGATCGACGATACGCTTGACGATCGAAAGGCCGAGGCCGGTCGAGGTTTCGCCTGCGGTCGGCTTCGCCGAAAGCCGTTGGAAACGGCCGAACAATCGGGAAATGTCCTCCGGCGACAGGCCCGCCCCCTGGTCGCTGACTTGCACGAGTATACCGCCTTCCTCCTGCGTCACCAAGAGGTCGATGGCTCCGCCGATCGGGCTGTATTTGACGGCGTTGCTCACGAGGTTGTCGATCGCCTCGCGGATGCGGTCGGCGTCGCATATGGCGGCGTGATTGGGGGGCGCGGTGACCGTGATGGTCTGTTCCTTGCGCGCAGCGAGCGGCCGGTTCGCCTCCGCCACTTCCTCGACCAGCAGCGAGATATCGACGGGCTCGCGCCGGATGGTGATGTCGAGGGCATCGGCCATCGCGTCCGCCACGAGATCGTCGACCATTTCGGTGAGCCGATTGGCCGCGTCGCGGACATAGGCGAGCTGCACCTTCACGTTCTCGTCGAGCGCGCCGGCCCCGGCGATCATCTCCCGCAATATTTCGGTTCGGCCGAGGATCACGCCGAGCGGGTTTTTCAAGTCGTGGGCGACGGTGCCGAGGATCTCGCTCTTGAAGGTGTTGGCCTGCCGGAGCCGCGCCCATTGCGCGGCCAGCCGGCGGTTGGCGGTAGTCAGATCTTGCGTGCGCGCGGCGACGCGTTCCTCGAGCCGCGTGTTGGCGCGCTGCAGCTGCTCGTACAGAATGACGTTGTCGAAGGCGATGGACAGCCGGCTGCAGAAGATCTCGACCAGCGTGCGGTCGGTGCTGGAGAGACGGCGCGCCGCCTCGAGCACGACGACGACTTCGCGGCCGCTCACCGTCCTGATGTAGAGAACCGACCGGCGCGGCGAGAACTCGTGATGGCGGCGGGCGAATGCCTCGTGGACCAGCTGGCGTAGGTCGTGCTCGAGGATTTGCGAGACGTCGCTGCCGATGAAACGGCTGTAGCAGCCCGAACCGGCGAGCACCGAGAACGTCTCACGGGCGTTTTGCGCTTCGCGCAAAACCAGAATTCCGGCGCACTCGACATTGAGCAACGACCCGATCTGGGTGAGAACGCCTTCGGCCAGCCGCTGCATCGACTTGAAGTCGAACAAAGTCGATGCCGCCTCGATGATGATTTCGAGCCCGCGGCGCGTTTCCACCATGCGCTGGAGCTGCTGGTAGCTGCGCAGCGCGGCGGTCAACGACGTGAACAGCTTGTCGGCCGTGAGCTCGGTCTTCGCTTTGTAGTCGTTGATGTCGTAGTCGACGATGACGCGCCGTTCCGGCGCTTGTCCCGGTTGACCGGTGCGCAGGATGATGCGCACGGTCTCGTTCTTGAGATCGTTGCGAATGAATTCGACCAAGCCCAGTCCGGCGGTGTCGCTCTCCATGATGACGTCGAGCAGCACGACGGCGATGTCGGCATGGCGGCGCATGAGCTCGCGGCCCTCGGCCGCCGAATAGGCGGAGAGGATTTCAAGGCCTTGTCCGTTCAGACGATAATCACTGAGCGCGAAACGCGTGCCGTCGTGCACGGCCGGCTCGTCGTCGATCACCGCGATCTTCCAACGCGGGCCTTGTTCCGGAGGCCTGCCGCCCGGATCGTCGATCAGATGGACGATGTCGTCCTCAGCCATGCGCCTTGTCCGTCATTGTGCAGCCTGCGCCGGCTGAGCTTCGCCGGGCGCAACGCGGGGGAGGGTGATGCGAAACCGTGTACCCCAGCCGAGCCGGGATTCGAAGGCCAGTCGGCCGCCAAGCTGCTGGGTCACGAGATTGAAGATGATGTGCAGGCCGAGGCCCGTTCCGCCCTCGTTGCGGCGAGTGGTGAAGAAAGGGTCGAACGCGCGACGTTGGATCTCCTCGCTCATGCCCACGCCGTCGTCGGACACGAAGATATCCACGTCGTCGCGGACCTGCCGCGCCTCGACGATGACGCTGCCGGCGCGGCCGTCGGGAAAGGCATGGACGACGCTGTTGAGAAACAGGTTGGTCAAGACCTGGCCATAGGAGCCCGGGTAGCTGTCCATGATGATGCCGGCCGGCACGTCCACGGTCAGCGTGATCTGGGACTTTTTGAGCACGGGGCGCAAGCTGGCGACGATTTGATCGGTCGATTCCCGCAGATCGAACGGACGCCGATCCGCGTGGCTGCGGTCGACGGCGACCTGCTTGAACGATTGCACCAGCTCGCCCGCCCGCTGGAGATTGGCGACGAGCTGGTTGGCGGCGTCTCGCCCGCCCTCGAGAAATTCGTCGAGCCGCGAGCGCCGCAGCGGGCCTGCATCGACCTCCTTTGCGAACTCGTCGCATCTGCGGGCGAAACTTGACGCTACCGTGAGGCTGATGCCGATGGGATTGTTCACTTCGTGCGCCACCCCGGCGACAAGGCCGCCCAGCGCCGCGAGCTTTTCCGCGGCGATGAGACTTTGCTGCGCCTCGCGCAGGTCGTCGAGCGCCTTCTCCGCGCGATCCTTGGCCGCCCGCAACTCGTCCTCGGCCTTGCGCTTGGCAATGGCATTTTCGCGAAAGACCGCGACCGCGCGCGCCATCTCGCCGATTTCATCGCGGGCATGCGTTCCTTGAATGGGCTCGTCGTATTTCTCGGAGACGACGGCGTGCATCGCGGCCATGATCTCTTTGAGCGGGAGGATGATGCTGCGGGCGATCAGCGCCCCGATGACCACGATCAATGTCAAGAAAATCACCGCGACGAGGGCCACGTTTTGATAGATATTGGCAAGCGTGTGGTCGAAGCTTCCTTGCGCCTGCAATTCGCGCAGCGTCATCTGGGCGGAGAGCTTGTTGATCACCGCGATCATGGCAGCCTGGTTGTCGTCGATCGCGGTTTTCAGCAGATTCGTCCGCATCGCGAATTGCTCGGCCAGCGTCTTCAAGCCGTCGCCGAACGCGGCGGCGCGCTGTGCCAGCGCGCTCAGGGCGGCGCGCTGCAGGCTGTTCTCCGCGAGATCGATCATCACCGGGATGGTCTGCTCGACGGTCGTGATGTTCCTGCGGGCCTCGTCGGCGGCGTCCGAAGCCAGCGATAGATAGAAGGCATTGGCGGCGACGAGGCTCGCGGTGAACGCCTCGCGCGACTTTCCGAGCGAAGGCAACAACAAGGCGTCGCGCGCGCCGATGGCGCCCTCGATGATGGCATAAAGCCCCGCCATCTCCCGTGCCGGCTTGAGCACATCGTTCTCGTAGGTGTGCGTGATCGTGGTCTGCAGCGCGCGCACCTCTCCAAAGCCCTGAAGGAACCGCTCGGTCACGGTGCGCAGCTCGTCGGCCGAGCCCGATAGGATGGGATCCACCGCGCCGCGGTTGCGCAGGGTGCTGAGAACCTCGCCATGCAATCCCAGAATTTCGGTAAGGACCTCTTGGCTCGGCTGATTGATGTAGCGATGGATCAGGTTCTGCAGGCGGCTGGCCTCGCTTTCCAGCAAAACCAGAAGCTTGTCGGATTCGCGCACCGTTCGCACGTCGTCCCAGGCGCGGCTGAGAACATTGGCGCCGTTCCAGATAAACGCGGCCAGAATGAAGGCGACCGACGCATTGAGCGCGGCGATCAAGAACAGGCGCCACCTGATCGGCAGCACCCGCACAACGCTTTCGGTCTCCAGATCAAGGCTTCGCCGCGGCCGCGCGTTTCGCGTGGCCGATTGTTCATCCTTGAGGGCGACCAAATCGAGGCTCATTGAACCTTGCGAATACGCTCGATCAATTGGCGCAGGCCCGGATCCGACACCGTCTTTTCATAGATTGTATTCATCGCATGCTCGAACGGCTTGCGGTCGAAATCCGCGATGATCGTGTTGCCGGCCGCGCGCGCCTGCTGACGCGAGCGCTCCTCCAACCCACTCCACAGCTCGCGCATGAACATGCTCGACTTTCGCGCCGCGTCGCGAAAGATCTGCTGGTCCTCGGCCGACAGGCTTTCCCACGCGCGCGGCGACATCACAAGTACTTCGGGGCCCATCGTGTGTTCGGTCAAGGTATAGTATGGAGCGAGCTTGTAATGGCCGGTCGTGACGTAGGAAGGCCAATTGTTTTCCGCGCCGTCGATCAATTTGGTGGAGAGGCCCGTCGACACCTGTCCGTAAGGCAGTTCGATCGGTTCGGCGCCAAGCGCCTTGATCATGTCGACCATCAGCTCGGATTGCTGGACCCGAATTCGCAAGCCCTTCATGTCCGCCAGCGTGCGAACCGGCCGCATGACGTTGTAAATCGACCGCGATCCGGAGTCGTAGAAGGTCAAGCCGACAAAACCGTGGCGCTGGGAACTCGCCAGAATCTCCTCGCCGATGGCTTGATCGAGCACCTTGTGAAGATGATCGAGCGAGCGGAACAGAAACGGCAGCGCGAGCACGTTGGCCGCGGGGATCAATGCGCCGATCGGCGCGACATTGGTGCGGTTGAGATCGATGGCGCCAACCCGCGTCTGTTCGATGGTGTCCTTCTCCTCGCCAAGCTGACGCGAATGGAATACGCGAATGTGGTGGCGTCCGCCGGTCCGCTCCTCGACCAGGCGGGCCATGAACATGAGCGCCTGCACGGTGGGATAGTCTTCCGACTGGGTATCGGCGACGCGGAACTCGCGCGCGCTGGCAAGCGGAAGCGCCGCCAAGGCTGCGACGCAGACGGCCACCGCTTTGCAAAAATTCGTTCGCGAAATGAAGGACATGACCCGTGCCGGTTGAAGCAGGCGGGCGGAGAGTATTCGCATCGGCCGAAGGCCGTCAATCGACTGTCGCCGTCGGTGGCGGAAGGTCGGAGCCGCATGAGGGTCGCAGAATAATTGATGTTGAGGCGCTGGAACAAAGCGCGCCAAGATGGCTGCGCGCTGCGGGCGCGCGCTGCGGGGTCAAACGGCAGCGCCGCGCGCAGCGATTGCTCTTACAGCGTTGTCCGGCGACCCGCCCCGGCCGGCAACATCCAACGCCACTTGCTCGTGCGCGACGTCCCGGCGCGGATGTCGGCTGCCAACTGATGCGCGACGATTTGGAGAACGACGATGGATGAAGCCTATGCACGCTTTTCTCGGCTGTTGATCGATCGGCCGCATCCGCGGGTGCTCCGCGTGGTCATGAACCGGCCGGACAAGCTCAATGCCACCGATGGCGAGATGCACTCCAACCTGACCGAGATTTGGCGCGTTATCGACGCCGATCCGAGCGTGAGCGCGGTCTTGCTGACCGGCGCCGGTAAGGCCTTTTCGGCGGGCGGCGACCTCGATTTGCTGGACGAGATGATTGCGGACGTCGACACCCGCATGCGCGTTTGGAAGGAAGCGCGCGACATGGTCTATAACCTGATCAACTGCAGCAAACCGGTTGTCGCGGCGATCAACGGCGCGGCGGTGGGCGCGGGGCTGGCGTTGGCCATCCTCGCCGACATCTCCATTGCCGCCGCATCCGCGCGCCTCATCGACGGGCATACCAAGCTCGGCGTCGCCGCCGGCGATCACGCGGCAATCATCTGGCCGCTGCTGTGCGGCATGGCCAAGGCCAAATACCATCTGCTGCTGTGCGAGCCGGTCACTGGTGAGGAGGCCGCGCGCATCGGCCTCGTTTCGCTCGCGGTGCCCGACGAGGAGCTGCAGGCCCGCGCCATGGACGTGGCCGTGCGCCTGGCCGAGGGCGCGCCGACCGCGATACGCTGGACCAAGTACGCCCTCAACAATTGGCTACGAGCGGCGGGGCCGATCTTCGACGCCTCGCTCGGCATGGAATTCCTCGGCTTCAGCGGGCACGAAGCGCCGGAAGGCGCGGCGGCTTTGCGCGAAAAGCGCGCGCCGAGATTTCCGCGCGACGCGGTGTGAACCGCGCCCCGGCAAGCGTTGCTCAATGCATCACGGTCCCGCCATCGACGGCGATCGTTTGTCCCGTGACCAGCTGACTTGAATCGGATACGAGCCAGTGCACGGCGCCGAGCAGATCCGACGGCGTCAGATTTCTCGCGATCGTCTGGCCCGTCCTGATGGTATCGAGCGCCTTGTCCGTTTTCTGGGCGAAGAATTCGCGCGTTCCCTCGGTCAAGACCGCGCTCGGTGCGATGGCATTGACGCGTATGTTGTCGCGGCCGAGCTCGTGGGCTAGACCTCGAGTCAGCCCGAGCACGGCGGGCTTGGACGGCGTATAGTGCAGGCCGTACGGCATCCCGTAGGTGGCTGCGAGCGAGGCCATGTTGACGATGCTGCCGCCGCCGGCCTGTCGAAGGGCCGGCACCACGGCCTTGCAGCAGTTCCAGATGCCTTTGACGTTCACCGCCATCGCAGCGTCCCAATCCGCTTCGGTGATCGCGTCGAATCGGCCGCCTGTGAGGCCGCCGTAAAGCGCGGCATTGTTGATGAGGGCGTCGATGCGTCCAAACGCGTCGAGCGCGGTGCGCGCCATCTCCATCGCCGACGCGGCGCTCGCGACGTCGAGCTTGGTGCAGACCGCGGTGCCCTTTTCGCTCCGCACCAGCTCGAGCGTCTGCGCGCAGTCGTTGATGTCCGCGATCACGACACGCGCGCCGAGGCCGCCGAAATAGCGGGCGTATTCCTGCCCGATCCCGCGCGCGGCACCCGTGATCACAATGACCTTTCCTTCTACCTTCATGGCGACATCACTGCATCGGCTTGATGCCGAGATCCATGGCAATCGCCGCGATCTTCTCGCGTTGCTCCTCGGTCGCCTGCGCGAACTCGGCCGGCCCGCCAACGTTGAGGAGTTGGCCGGTGGCGGCGAGGCGGTCGCCGATCACCGGATCGGCAGCAACGACCGCCCGAATATCCGCGGCGATGCGCTCGCGCAGCTCTTTAGACATCTCCGGTGGGCCGAACAGGCCGGCCAGGCCATCGAATGTGAGCTCGGGATAACCGGCCTCCTTGACCGAGGGAACATCGGGCGCGGCCGGGGCGCGGACGCTGTTCGTGACCGCCAGCAGTTTGATTTTTCCGGTCTGAAGTTGCGGCCGCACGATCGCCAGCGCCGACATGTACATCTGCACGCGTCCCTCGGCGAGATCGTTGGCGGCCTCGACCAGGTTGCGATAGGGGACCTTGGTCATGGTCAGGTCGTTGCGCTTGAGAAAGCCGGCGAACAGAAAATCGAGCGCCCCGGTCACCCCTGCCCAATTGAGCTTGCCCGGCTGCGCGCGCGTCAGCGCGACCAGTTCCGCGAGCGATCCGATATTCAACGAAGCGGGCACCGAGATGGTTATGAGCGTATTGGACACTCTGGCGATGGGCAGGAGATCACTCGGTTTGTACGGCAGGTTCTCGTGCAGATAAGGGTGGGCGGTAAATGACGACGTGGGTGACGCCAGCAGGACGTGATCGTCGTGGGAGCCGACGAACGCGCTGATCGCGACGATCCCATCGCCGCCGGGTCGATTCTCCACCACGACCGGCTGGCCCCACCGCGTGCTCAGCCGATCCCCTAATAGTCGCGCACCGATGTCCACTCCGGAGCCGGGTCCGAGCGGCAGCAGGAATTTCACCGTCCGCTGCGGCCAAGTCTGCGCCGCCGACGGCGGCGCCCCCAGCATGAGCGGCGCGAGCAGGCCTAAGGCAAGCAACGAGCGCTGCACGTTGCGCATGGACTCCTCCGATCTCGCGTTTGAGAACCAACGCGACATTATCGCACGTTCCTGTGACGTGGAATCAGGGCGAAAACGAATGCGCGTCGCCAGTATGCATCGAGCACACGACAACCCGCTCGCCTGTCGACGCTCAATTCGCTTCGACCTTGATGTTGGCTGCCCGGATGATCGGCCACCACTTCTCGATCTCGGCCTTGTGGAAAGCGGCGAGCGCCGCCGGCGTCTGCTGCTCGCGCGTCGCGATCACTTGGCCGAGATCGGTGAAACGTTGCCGCACTGCCGGATCGGCCAAGGTGTCCAAGACCGCGCCGTTGAGCTTGATGATGACTTCCTTGGGCGTGCCCTTTGGGACCCAGAGGCCATGCCAGAACGAAATGTACATGCCCGGAGTACCGATCTCATCTGTGGTCGGAACATCGGGCAAAGCCGGCCAGCGGGTCTGCGCCATGACAGCAAAGGCCTTCATCTTGCCGCCGCGTATGTAGGTCAGCGTTTGCGACGCCTCGGCGCACATCAGGTCGATCTGCCCGCCGACCAAATCCTGCATCGCCGGCGCCCCGCCGCGATAAGGCACGAATTGGAAGCGGGTCTGCGTCTTGTCCTGGAAATAAAGCCCGCACACGTGCGCCGCGCTGCCAGCGCCGACGCTGGCGGCCGATGCCTTGTCCGGGTTTGCCCTGAGCCAGGCGATCAATTCCTTGGCGTTGTTCGCCGGCAAAGCATTTTTCCCCACGATCAGCATCGGCGCGAACGTGAGCAGCGAGATCGGCTCAAAATCTGTCAATAGGTCGTATGACGTACGGTAGAGCGCGCCGGCCCCGACAAAGCTGGTCCAATTGCCGAGGGTAAGCGTGTAACCGTCGGGCGCCGCCTGGGCGGCGCGGCCGACGCCGATGGTCGACCCGGCACCGGTCACATTCTCCACGATGATGGGCTGGCCGAGCGACATCCGCATGCCTTCGCTCAAAATCCGCCCGAGCGTGTCGGTCGGACCGCCCGCAGGGAACGGCACGATCATCGTGATGGGATGCGTTGGGTATTCTTGCGCCCGCGCGCCAATGCCGCACACGAAGTTGGCGCAACCGAGCGCCGCCGCGAATGCGACGGCACGCGATATCGTCTTCATGGGTTCCTCCCGGTCTTTTGCGGCGACGATGACACGCGCGCTGGCAACGCGAAAGTCAGAAGTGCTGTCATTTTGCCAAGATGACCCGCGACATTTTGCAGCCCGTTAAGGGCTGAAAGCCCGGCGTCCTATATCAACGCTTCCCGCCGCCTTCGCGCGCCAGCACCTTGTCCACCATCTCACCGGCGAGCCCGAGATAGGCGCCGGGGTCGCACATCTTCTCGAGTTGCGCGCGCGTGAGGTGCCGGGCGATATCGGCATTCTGCCCCAACAGATCGACCAGCGGCTCCCCGCTCGCCGCGACCTTGCGGCAAATGTCGTAGACGAGGTCGTGCGCCCGTTGGCGGCCGAGATGCGGGGCGAGCCCCATCATGACGGCTTCGGAGACGATCATGCCGCGGGTGAGGTCGAGATTGGCGCGCATGCGATCGGCGTCGACCTCGAGCCCGGACAGCATGAGCTTGGTCTGCGCGAGCGCGCCCGAGGTCAGCAGAAAGATTTCAGGCAGCGAGATCCATTCGATCTCCCACGGGCCGGTCGAGCGCTCGTGGTCGGCGACGGCGGCTTCGAGCAGCGCGGCGACGTGCTGGCGCACCAGTGCGACGGTCGAGTGGATATAGAGGCACGAGATCGGATTGCGCTTCTGCGGCATGGTGCTCGACGATCCGCGCCCCTCGTGGAAGGGCTCATAGACCTCGGCTACCTCGGTCTGCATCAAAAGCTTCACGTCCATGGAAATCTTGCCGAGCGTGCCGGTGAGGAGCCCGAGAAAGCAGGCGACCTCGCCGATGCGGTCGCGCACCGTGTGCCAGGCGATCTCCGGTTGGGCGAGGCCGAGCTCCTCCATCAGCGCGGCCTGCACCTTGAGTCCGTCACTCCCGAGCGAGGCCAGCGTCCCGACTGCGCCGCCGAACTCGCCGACCAGGACGCGGGGCTTGAGCTGCGCCAGCCGCTCGCGGTGGCGCTGCATCGCCGCGAGCAACGCGGCCGTCTTGAAGCCGAAGGTGAGCGGGACCGCCTGCTGCAGGTTGCTGCGGCCGGCCATCGGGGTATCGCGATAGCGCCGGGAAAGGTCGGCGAGGGCCGTTGCGATCGCCGCCATGTCCTGTTCGACGAGTTCGAGCGCGGCGCGGATCTGCATGATCGCCACGGTGTCGGTGATGTCCTGCGTGGTGGCGCCCCAGTGGCACCATTCGCCGAGACCCTCGGCGCAAAGCTCGACGATTTGCTGCACGATACCCAGGATCGGATAGCCGATGCGCTCGGTCTGCTTTTTCAGGCGGGCAAAGTCGATGTTCTCGATCCGGCATTGGCGCACGATCTCGCGTGCGGCGTTTTCGGGGATGATGCCGAGGCGCGCCTGCGCGCGGGCAAGCGCGGCCTCGAAATCGAGACAATAGCCGGTCCTCGCTTCGTCGGAAAAAACCCGCCGCATCTCCGGCGTGCAGAAGATGTCGCAGAAGATGACGGAATCGAGCGCCGTCGCGGTCATGCTGTCTCTCCGGCGGTCAGCGCCAACGAAATACTGCGATCAGGCGACCTTGCGCCCGCGCGCGAGGCCGTCGAGATGCGCGAGCACCTCCTCGATATGCATGACGTCGGCGTATTTGTGATGCAGATCGAACAGGTTGACCTTGTGGGTGATGAGCGAGCGGTCGTAGGTGCATTCCTCGACCACGACATTGTGGAAGCCGTAGGAATAGGCATCGACGGTCGACGCGCGCACGCAGCCCGACGTGCTTTCGCCGCAAATGATCAGGCTGTCGATGCGTTTTTGTTGCAGATGCGCGATCAACGGCGTGCCGAAGAACGCCGAGGCGCGCTCCTTGTAGATCACGAGCTCGTCCGGCGCCGGCGCAAGTTCGGCCTTGATGGCGTAGGTGTCGTGGGCCTCGCGGCCGCTGTTACGGTTGGTCGAATGCACGCCGCCCGTGTCGACGTGGCGGGTGGTGTAGATGATCGGTACGGCGGCGCGGCGTGCGGCCACAAACAGGGCTTGCGTCGGCGCCATCGCCTTCCAGGCGTGTTCGCCGCAGGAGCCGGAGAATTCGCGGTCGACTTCTTTCACCGGACGGTCGCCGCCGCGATAGGCCTTGTTGTAGAGGTCGATGCCGAGCACCGCCGGGTTGTCTCCGACATAAATCTTGCGGCGATAGGCCTGGTAGATCTGGACGGTGTCGGCATCGATGACGTCCTTCCAGCAATGGTCTTCGAAATCGCGCGCCATGATGTGCTCCTGCTTGAGCGGCGAATCGCGAATGGCAAACGATCTATCCGCCATTCGCACTCCAATTGTTACTCCATCCGCACGTTCTTGGTGAAATCATAATTGGCGGAATGGTCGCATTCGTAAACCTGCACGCGGCGCGCGCGGTCGTAGCCGGGGTCGAGTACGCGCTCGAGAAACGCGAGTTGCAGCGCCCAAGCGGCCTCCGCCTGCGCACGGCGATAACGGCCCGGCATGGTGTCGTTGAGCCAGCCGTGCGGCGCGTCGGCGTAGACCTTGATCGTATAGCTCTTATCGTGACGATCGAGGCAGTCGCGCAAGCGCCGCACGTCGGCGAGCGAGATCACGTGGTCGGCCTCGCCAAAAATGCCGAGAACCGGACATTCGACCGCGGCGATGATCTCGTCGAGCGGTTTGGGATAGCGCGCGCTGACCTGCCATTCGCGCTGCGACGCCGCGCCGTACCAGACGAGCGCCGCGGCGATCGGCCGCTGCGCCGCCAGCACCAGTGGATGGCGCCCGGTCTGACAGACGCCCTTGACGGCGATCCTCGAGGCATCGACTTGCGCCAGCGCGGCGACTTCGGCAATCGCGGCCTCGAGATACGCCACGGCCTCCGGGTCCGTCATGTCGTAGCCGACGTCGCCGCGGTGAAGCGCCGCTTGATCCTGGTGCTTGTGGAAGAAATCCGGTGCGATGCAGACGAAGCCGTCGCGCGCGAAGCGCCCGGCAAGATCGCGCGTGTGCCGCACGAAGCCGTAGCGTTCATGCATGAGCACGATAGCGGGCACTTTGGTATCCGTCGCCGGAACGGCGAGGAAGGCGGGGAGCCCGCATGCGCAGTGTACGGTTCTCGTGGCGATATCGGGCATCGCGGTCAGAGCACGATGCTGGGATTGCGCAGGTTGCGGTCGCAGTCGATGAGGTTGACCTGCCGGACCTGGATTTCCCAACGGCCCGCGCGCTCCACGAAGCGGTGGCCGCACCAACCCGATAAAAAGCGCGTTCCGTCCACCCGAAACTCGCTGATCAGGAAATTGGAGCGGACCATGCGGACGGCGCTCTCCCTGGTGGCGAATACTTCGACATTCGAGATCATCCGCACGGTGCGGGATTTCGGCGCTTGCGACCAGGCATAGCCGGTGCGCAGGCGATAGATCCGGTCCTCCATGCGCCGGCGATCGTCGAACGACACGGCGATCTCGCGGCGGGGATCTCCGCCCTCGGGCGTTCCTGGGACCCAGTAGATGCATTCGGGCGAATACATCGCCAGCCATTCGTCGAAGCGAAGCTCATCGAGCAGCCGCGCTTCGCGTTCGATCAGCAGGCGGAAACGATCGCGTACCTCCGGCGCATCGATCGCCAGCTCCTCGCGCTGCCAATCGGTGAAGTTCTCCACCAGATTCCGATAGAGCTCATCGTTGACGTAATAGGAACTGATCGTGGGATCGTGGACGGTTTGCATGTTCACGCTCACGGCTCGCGCTGAACCACGAGCTTGGGCGTCGCCTTCATCAGCCGCTTCCACTCCTTGATGTATTCGCGCATGAACACCTCATCGGTAGCGGGCGCCGTGATGATGCCGTTCTCGTCGGTCTTGACGCGGCCGGGAATGCCGAGCCCGCGATGCATGTAAATCCACTCATCCTCCTGGCACGCGAGCCCGCGCTGGATTTCCTCGAAATTGGCGAGGTCGTCGACCTCCCCGAAATTCGGGAACTGCTCCTGCGTGCGCATGCGCAGCGCGTTGACCTCGTCGACCGCTCCGCGCAGCGCGTCGTCCTCGTCGACCACCGCCGTGCCGTACCAAGTGACGTTGGTCTCGTCGACCGAGATCGGTTCGAACACCTGGATATGGTTGCCGAGCAGCGAGAAGTTGGGAAACACGTTGATGTTGACCGGCTCCGAGGACGCAAGGTCGAGGATTTCTTCCGCCTTGGCGCCGAAGCGGCGGCGCAGCGCCTCGGCGTAATGCTCGCTGCCCGGGGCCGGGCCTTCCACCGCCCATAAACCGCCGGCGCGCTTTTGGATGTTCGGCCGCTTGTCCTTGAAGTGATGGCCGTTGCCCATATAGGCGATGTACATCGGCGCCGTGTCCGGCGAGCCCTTGTAGTAGGACATGCCCTTGTTGGCGACGTCGGCCTGCCGGTTCTCCATTTCCAAGAGCGAGCGGTGCGAGAACACTACGTGATAACCGTCGCCGGAATTGTCGTAGGCGAGCTTCCAGTTGCCCTTGTATTTTAGTCGGTTCGCCTCGCAGACCCGAATCTGTCCCTTCGGCTGCCGGTCGAGCCATTCGTCGATCGGTTTGGTGATGGCGCCGAGGTAGTCGATCAGCGAAGGGGCGTCGGGGTTAAGCGTGGCGAAGATGAAGCCGCGATAGCTGTCCACGCGCGGCACCTGCGCGACATTGTACTTCGCGTCGTTGAAGTCGCAGGCATAGCCGTCCGGCCACGGCACCGCGCGCAGCTTTCCGGTGTTGAGGTAGCTCCAGCCGTGATACGGGCAGGTGAATATGCGCGCCGAGCCTTTGTCTTTGCGGCATAGCGTGGTGCCGCGGTGCGCGCAGCGATTGAACAGCGCGCGGATTTTCCCCTGCGAGTCTCGCAACAGGATGATTGGTCGCAGGCCCAGCCGCACGGTGATGTAGTCGTCGTTCGCTGGGATCTGGCTCTCGTGGCCGAGATAGACCCAGACCGCGCCGAAGATGTTCGTCATCTCCGCGGCGAAGATCGCCGGGTCGGTGTAGATCAGCCGATGGACGCGGTCCTCCTGAACGAGTTCGTCCCAGTCGTAGAGGTCGGCGCCCTCGATCCGAGACGCGTTGAGCTTCTCCAGCATGGCCTTCGTCCTCTAGAGAATCGGCATTACTCCATCTCCTGTCGTCCCCGCGTACGCGGGGACCCATAATCACCGTCGGAAGTAGTTTGCAGAGCCGGCGGTTACGGGTTCCCACTTGCGCGGGAACGACACCAAGAGAATGGCACAATCGCTCGTTCCGCATCAGACTTTAGCGGTGCCCGCTGCATCCGCCTAGAAAAAATCGAAATACTCGTTCTGCTCCCAGGCCGTCGGCTCATCGCCCTCCCGCGCACCGGTTTGCTTGAGCCATTGCGCAAACCGGCCGGCCTCGTTGCGCTTGAGCTTGAGGAAATAGTCGACGAACACCTCCCCGAGTTGGGCGCGAAACAAAGGTTCGCGCTCAAGCGCCTCCAACGCGGCGGGCAAGCTCGTGGGCAGCATGGGCCGGTCGGCGTTGTAGGGGTCGTCCTCCGCCGGCCCGGGATCAAGCGCGTTCTCGATGCCGTCAAGGCCGGCGATGATCTGCGACAGGATATAGAGGTAGGGGTTGGCGGAGGGCTCGCCTGCTCGATTCTCCAGCCGCGTCGCCTCATCCCCCGGCGCGCCCAGCACGCGGATCATGACGCCGCGGTGGTCGTAACACCAGGAGGCTCGGTCGGGTGCGAGCGAGTTCGGCCGAAATCGCCGATAGCCGTTGACCGTCGGCGTGGCAAACGCGGTCGCGGCGGCGGCATATGTCATCAAGCCGCCGAGAAAGGCGCGGCCGAGCGGCGACAA
>Ga0137374_10003474_pt1 | contig 18669 bp, 18 predicted proteins | sample SagtaG_20_FD_104811 | JGI IMG/M metagenome (GOLD analysis project Ga0137374, IMG submission 104811) | Vadose zone soil microbial communities from Sagehorn Ranch, Mendocino, California, USA - Sage1_R_100_16 metaG | ecosystem: Environmental > Terrestrial > Soil > Vadose zone | place: USA...
CGAGCCGGCCGTGACGGAGCCGAACCACGGCGGTGGCCAGTCTGCGGTGGTGCTCGGGTCCACACGAGGCGACGCGTTCTGGTTCGCCTTGAACGCCAGGACGAGGGTACGCACGGCGTCGGCCTCGGCGGGGCTGAGCTCGTCCAGCAGACGGTGCAGGTCCTCGTAGTTGTGCGCGGCGGCGGTCACCCGTCCAGTGTAGGTGCGGGGGGTGGAAGGATGGGACGCATGACACTGCACCTGGCGCAGGACGAGGCGGCCGACAGGCTGCTGTCCGAGGACGCTTTCGCCCTGCTGATGGGGATGCTGCTGGACCAGCAGGTCCCGATGGAGAAGGCGTTCTCGGCGCCGTACCTGCTGCAGGAGCGGCTCGGGCGGCCGTTGGACCCGGCGGACATCGCGGCCATCGACTCTGACGAGCTGGTGAACATGTTCAGCCAGACGCCGGCGCTGCACCGGTTCCCCGGGTCGATGGCGCAGCGCGTGCAGGCGCTGGCCCGGCAGCTCGTCGAGCAGTACGGCGGGAAGGCCGAGGCGGTGTGGCAGGACGCCGCCAGCGGTAGGGAGCTGCTCAACCGGCTGCAGGAGCTGCCGGGCTTCGGCAAGCAGAAGGCGCAGATCTTCCTGGCGCTGCTCGGCAAGCAGCTCGGCGTGCAGCCCGACGGCTGGCGCGAGGCGGCCGGGCCGTACGGCGAGGACGGCGTGCACCGCTCGGTCGCCGACATCACCGACCCCGACTCGCTGGAGGAGGTCCGGGCGTACAAGAAGGAGATGAAGGCGTCAAAGGCTACTCACGCCCGCTGACCTGTGGGGGAGCGATTAACAAGATCGCCAGGTCCGCGCTCGGTCCGCAAGCCGTGCGAGCTGGTCGAAGCGGTGCCGCGGACCGCGCCGGGAGAACCGGCAGGGTGGGCGCCGGTCCCCGGACAGTCAGCCGACGCCGGTGGCCTCGGCCGCCGCCGCCAGGCTGGGGTAGTCGTCCCCGAGCAGCACCCAACCGTCATGGCCGGCCAGTCTGTTCCTCGGGTCGTTGACCTTGACCCGCCACGTCCCGTCCGGATTTGGTCGGATCAACGCGGCCCTACCTTGTCGGCCGCCGTAGTAGGCGCCGGTAGCCGTCCGTACCAAAGCCATGGTCCTTCCCCTCCGTCGCACTGGCGATCCCGGCTGAGAACCGATTCCTCAGGCCCCCGCGTCGCCGAGCACCGGACCGCGTACACCCCAGGGTACGCACCCGACTGGTCGCACGGCCGCCGCGCCACCAGCCCGCCGCACGCAACCCTGGCTGTTCCGGCAGGCCGGGTCATCCACGCGGCGGCAGAACAGCGTCACTGACCCGCCGGCCGGGACGTCCCGGTGCGGACCGCCTTGTCCTTTGTGGACAGTCCGCGGGATGTCCGCGGGATGTCCACCGCCGGCCAACGTCAGCCAACGGCATATGCGCAGGTCAGACCCTGTATCGGGCGGATCGTGGCAGGTGGGCCGCGTGCCGGGCTCGGAGGAGATGAAGGCGGCGGCCAAGAAAGGCTGAACACCGGCCGGTGCGGGTGGTGGCCGGCGTGGCAGCATGGGGGAGTTGGCCCCGATCCGGCTCCGGAGGGGTGACCGTGAAGCTGACCCGCCATCGCGCCGACGAGCCCGTACTGATCACCGCCGCCGAGCCCAGCCAGGAGGAGCAGTTTCTGGCGCGGCGGCGGAAGTACGCGATCATGATGGGCACCCGCCTGGTCTGCCTGATCCTGGCGGCGTCGTTCTACCACATCAAGATCCTCATGGTGCTGTTCGCGGTGGCCGCCGTGGCGCTGCCGTGGATGGCGGTGATCATCGCGAACGACCGGCCGGCGCGGCGGGCGTTGTCGATCAACATCTTCCGGGGCAGGCGACCGGGGACGAACCGGGTCGAGCGGGTGGACCGGCAGGAGCTGCCGCCGGCATCGACGGACTCGCGGGTGGTGGACGCGGAGGAGTAGCCCCCGGTCAACCGCGGGCCGGGGAAGGTCCCAGGGGGGTGTCAGCCGGGCCCGGTCGGGCACCGAGGCGGCCGACCACCCGGGCCGCCAGCGCCGCGCCGGCCGCTACCGCCTGCGGGCCGGGCACCCCGGCCAGCCATCCCGCCAGGGTGCCGGCCGCCAGCGCGTCGCCGGCGCCGGTGGTGTCGAGCACGGTGGTGTCCAGGACGGCGCGGTCCGGCACGGCGGTGTCCGGCACGGGGCTGTCCGGCACGGGGCTGTCCGGCACGGGGCTGTCCGGCACGGCGCTGTCCGGGACGGTGGTGCCCAGCACCGTGTCCAGCCCGATGGCCGCCGCCGGCGGGATGCTGACCACCTCGCCGCCGGACGCCCACAGCGCACCGGCGGCGCCCAGGCTGACCACTACGGCGCCGTACCAGCCGGCCAGCACCCGGGCCGCCCGCTGGGGGTCGCCCTCGCCGGACAGCAGCCTCGCCTCGTCGGCGTTCGGCAGCAGCAGGTCCGCCCCGCGGGTCCACCCGATGAACTCCGCCGGCCCGACCGCCTCCAAGGGTGCGGCCGAGGCCGGGTCCACCGACACGGTCAACCCGGCGGCCCGGGCGCGGTGCAGCGCCACCAGGGCGGCCGGCCGGGACGGGGCGCGCAGCAGCGGGTACCCGGACAGGTGCAGGTGCCCGCCGGGCGGCGGCTCGGGGAGGTCGGCGGCGGATAGCCTTGCGTTCGCACCGGCGTCCGGCAGCATCGTGCGCTCGCCGTCCGGGCCGACCAGCACCACCACGCACCCGGTCGGCAGCTCCGGGTCGACTGCCAGCGCGCACCGCACGCCGTACCCGGCCAGCTCCGCCCGCTGCGCCCGCCCGGCGTCGTCGGCACCGATCCGGCCGGCCAGGGTGACCGGTACGCCCAGGTGCGCCAGCCAGGCCGCCACGTTGGCCGCCGCTCCACCGCCGCTGGTATGCACCGTGGCCGCGGTGTCGGTACCGGGCCGCAGCGGGCCGCGGTGTCGGGCCACCACGTCGACGGCCACGTCTCCGACGACCAGCACCGGCCGGCTGACGGTCACCGCGCCCCTCACGGTGGCCCGCCCCACGCGGCGGTCACAGCGGCGGTCACAGCGGCGGTCACAGCGCGGCGGCCACCCGCGCGGCCAGTTCGGCGTTGCGCAGGATGATCCGGATGTTGACCGCCTGGCTCGCGCCCCCTGTCTCGCGATGGAAGTGGGCCAGCAGGTACGGGGTGACCGCCTTGCCCTGCACCCCATCGTGGGCCAGCCCGGCAAGCCCCGAGGCCAGCACCCGCTCGTGCAGCGCCGGGTCGAGCTGCTCGGCGGCAGGTAGCGGGTTGGCCAGCACCACCGCGCCGGCGCCAAGCTCGCGGCGTGCCGCGAAGACCGCCGCCGCCTCCTCGGCCGAGTCGACCTGCCAGTCCAGCCCGAAGCCGGAGTCGGTGAGGTAGAAGCCGGGGAACCGCCGGGTGCGGTACCCCAGCACGGTGACCGACAGCGTCTCCAGCCGCTCCAGGGTGGGGCCCACGTCCAGGATCGACTTCACCCCGGCGCACACCACCACGATCGGCGTCGCGGCCAGCGTGGCCAGGTCCGCAGACTCGTCGAAGGTCTCCGCGGCCTGCCGGTGCACCCCGCCCAGCCCGCCGGTGGCGAACACCGCGACGCCGGCCCGGGCCGCGAGCACCGCGGTGCCGGCCACCGTGGTCGCCCCGGACAGCCCCAGCGCCACCGCGACCGGCACATCCCGGGCGGACAGCTTCGGGATGGTCGGGTCGGTGCAGATCCGGGCCAGCGCGGCCTCGTCCAGCCCCAGCCGGACGTGCCCGTCGAGCACCGCGACCGTGGCGGGCACCGCGCCCCCGGCCCGCACCGCGGCCTCGATCCGGCCGGCCACCTCGATGTTGGCCGGGCGGGGCAGGCCGTGCGCCAGCAGGGTGCTCTCCAGCGCGACCACGGGCTGTCCCGCGGCCAGCGCTCCGGCGACTTCGGGCTCGATCCGCACGCACCCGACGGTACTTGCCGGACTTTGGCACCATGGACGGCGTGAAACAGACCCAGGTACTCGAGACGCCGAAGGTCGACGACACCGACACCGGCGACAGCCTCTTCCACTACGTGGACAAGGCCAAGATGGCGGAGAGCGCGGTCCTCGGCACGTTCGTGGTGGCGCTGTGCGGGGAGCGGTTCCCGGTGACCCGGGTGCCGAAGCCCGGCTCGCCGGTGTGCCCGGACTGCAAGCGGATCTACGAGTCGCTGCCGTCCGGCCGCGGTGAGGGATAGGCCGCGACCTCGGCGCTGACCTCGGGGCCATCGTCGGCCGCCCCCGGCGCGGCCGCGCCTGACCCTGCCGCCGCCAGCCCGGCCGCTCCCGACCCTGCCGCCAGCCCTGCCACGCCCGGCCCGGCCGCACCTGACCTGGCCGCCCCCGCCGCGGCCGCGCCTGACCCTGCCGCCGCCGGCCCGGCCGTCCCCGACGCTGCGGCCGGGGGCCCGCCCGCCCTCGACCCGGCTCCGGCAGCTTCGGCTGGAGCGGCGGCGGCCATGGCGGCGGCCTGCCGGCGCTCCCGGCGGGTGGGCTTGGCCGGCCACATCTGGTCGATGGTGGCGTTCAGCTCAGCGCCCATCAGCACCGCGAACGCCAGCAGGTACAGGAACAGCAGCGCGGCGATCGGGGCGGCCAGCGTGCCGAAGGTGAAGGCCCGGCCCACCACGAACGCGATGTACCGCCGCAGCGCGAACCCGCCGAGGATGAACACCCCCATCGCGAGCACCGCGCCGGGCAGCCCCTGTCGCCAGCGCAGCCGCCGCGGCGGGGCCAGGTGGTAGAAGGTCATCAGGCTGAGCAGCAGCAGCACGATCACCGCCGGCCAGTACAGGTGCCCCACCAGCCAGCTCACCTCGCTGCGGACGCCGCCGGGCGCCAACCGGACCAGCTCGCCGGGGCCGAGCACCAGCAGCGGCAGCAGCATCACGCCGATCAGCACGGTGAGCAGGTACAGCCCCAGCGCCAGCAGACGGCTGCGGATCGCACCGCGCTCGTCCCGCATGCCGTACGCGATGGTGATCGTGTTGACGAACGTGGCGGTGGCGGACGAGCCGGCCCACAGCGACAGCACGAACCCGATGCTGACCACGTCCAGCCGTCCGCGACGCAGCACGTCATGCACGATGGGGGTGATCAGGTCGGCCACCACATCCGCGCTCAACGCCCGGCCGAAGACCTCGAGCAACTGCTGCTCGACCCGGTCCACGGTTGCCTGCCCGAACAGCCCGCCGACGTAGCCCAGGCTGCCCAGCATGGCCAGGAACAGCGGGGGCACCGACAGGAGCTGCCAGAAACCGGCCTCCGCGGACAGCCCGAAAATGCGGTCGGCCCAGGCTTTGCTCCAGGTACGGCGGAGCAGCGGGACGGGACCGCGGTGCGCGACCGGCCGCACGGTGTCGCGAACCGTGTCCTTGACGGATTCGACCGTCCGGTCCGCCCACTCGGCTGCTCTCCGCGTCGCCGGGCGGGGCGCGTCCGGCCGCGGTTCCCGCTGGGGCTGGGCGGTCACCGCGCAAGCATGCACTGTCCGGCGCCGTTTCGCCCATCCAGGGGACTCTCCGGCGCGCCGGTGCCCCAGACCGGGCGGCCTTCGGGACCGGCCCGCCACCGGCCCACCGCCGGACCGGGCCCACCGTCGGTCCGACTCACCTCAGACCGGGCCGCAGTCAGACCGGGCCCACCGCCGGACCGGGCCCACCGCCGGACCGGGCCCACCGCCGGACCGGGCCCACCGCCGGACCGGGCCCACCGTCGGACCGGCCCACCCTCAGACGGGCCGCAGTCAGACCGGGCTGCCGGCGCGGCCGGGCGTGGGCTGCCCTGCCGCGCGCAGCCGCTGCGGGTCGTACGCCCGGGCGAGCGCCACGATGCCGAGCCCGAACACGAGCAGCAGCCCGAACGCGACCCGCTCGTTCACCGCCTCGGTGACCAGCCCGATCAGCGGCGCGCCCAGCACGAACCCGACGTAGTTGAAGACGTTGATCCGGGCCACCGCCACGCCGGAGCCGCCCGGGTCGAGCTGGCCGGCGGCGGTGAACGCCTGCGGTGCCACCGGGCACAACCCGGCGCCCAGCACGAAGAACCCGCCGATCGCCACCCACGGGTTCGGCGCCACGGTGGCGACCGCGATGCCGGCCAGCGCGACCAGGCCCCCGGCACGCACGATCCGGACCGGCCCGTACCGGCCGACCAGCCGGTCCGCCGTCGCCCGGCCGAGCACCATCGCCGCCTGGTAGAACGCGTACGCCAGCGGCCCGACGGTGTCGCTGCCGTGCAGTTCGTGCTGCAGGTAGTGCGCGGAGAAGTTCGAGGTGGCCGCGTCCGCGACGTACATGAACGTGACCACCAGGCCGACCAGGATGACCGGGCGCCACGGGATCGCGGCGGCCCTCGGCGCGGCGGCGGCCTGTGCGACCGTGGCCGTGGCGGCGTCCGGCGCAACAGGGGGCGGCGCAATGGGAGCCGGCGCAACGGGAGCCGGCGCAACGGCGGCCACGGCCAGCGGCCGGCCGCGCAACAGCCAGCGCCCGGTGTACGCCGACGCCGCGACGCCGGCCAGCGCCACGATGCCCAGCGACCGGGCCAGCGGCTGGTCGTAGTGGTTGGTCACCGAGGAGATGCCGGCGCCCAGGATCCCGGCGAAGCTCCACACCGAGAAGAAGCCGTGCATGATGTTGCGGGCATACCGCTGCTCCAGCAGCACCCCCTGCATGCCCGCCGAGGCGTCCACCATGCCGACGAACAGCCCGAACGCGGCCAGCGCGGGAAGCAGCGCGCCGAGGTGGTGCGACGCCCCGATCGCCCACACCGACAGGCACACCGCCGGCTGGCTGATCCGCAGCACCGGCGCGCTGCCGTACCGGCTGGACAGCGCGCCGGCCAACACGCTGCCCAGCCCGGCGATGACCGGCACCGCGAGCAGCAGCAGCCCGAGCGTGCCGTCGGAGAACCCGAACCGGTCCTGCAGGGTCGGCACGTGGGTGACCAGCGAGGCGAACACGGTGCCCTGAACGCCGTACGCGGTGAACACGGCGGCGCGGGTGCGGCCCTCGGGCGTCACGGACATGCCGGCGATGGTGACATGTCGCCGCAGCCGGTGGTAGCAGCAAGGCGAGACATTTTCACGTATCCCGCTCGATCCGGCGAATCAGGCGGCGCGGTCAGGGCTCGGACCGCTGTCGCCGGCCCGCAGTGATCGCCACGGGTGGTCGCGCAGAGCGACGGCGCTGACCACTAGGCTGGCGGGCGAGTCGACGGCCCCGCCCGCGGGGTCGTTTCGCTTGCGAGGAGGGTGCGTGAGTACGGCGCCAACCGAGTCCGCCGCCGTACCGCCGCTGCGGGTGTGGCAGCGGCGCGCGCTCACCCGCTACCTGGCCGGCCGCCCGGCCGACTTCCTCGCGGTGGCCACCCCGGGCGCCGGCAAGACCGCGTTCGCGCTGCGGGTGGCGGCCGAACTGATCGCCGACCACACCGTGCAGGCGGTCACCGTCGTCACCCCCACCGAGCACCTGAAGTCGCAGTGGGCCGCCGCGGCGCAGCGCCACGGCATCGCGCTGGACCCGACGTTCCGCAACAGCGCCGGCGCGATCGCCCGCGACTTCCGCGGCGTGGCGGTCACCTACGCGCAGGTGGCCGCCCACCCGATGCTGCACCGGGCGCGCACCGACCACCGGCGCACCCTGGTGGTCCTGGACGAGGTGCACCACGCCGGGGATGCGTTGTCCTGGGGCGACGCGGTGCGCGAGGCGTTCGCCCCGGCGGTGCGGCGGCTGGCGCTGACCGGCACCCCGTTCCGCTCCGACGACAACCCGATCCCGTTCGTCGGCTACGAGCGCGGCCCCGACGGCCTGCTGCGGTCCCGGTCCGACTACGCCTACGGGTACGGCGAGGCGTTGCGGGACGGCGTGGTGCGTCCGGTGATCTTCCTGGCGTACTCGGGCGAGACCCGATGGCGGACCAGGGCCGGCGAGGAGCACGCGGTGCGGCTGGGCGAGCCGCTGCCGAAGGAGTACACCGCCCGGGCCTGGCGGACCGCGCTGGACCCGGCCGGGGAGTGGATCCCCGCGGTGCTGGCCGCGGCCGACACCCGGCTGGCCCAGGTGCGCGCGGGCGGGATGCCGGACGCCGCGGGCCTGGTGATCGCCTCCGACCACGTGTCCGCCCGCGCGTACGCCGGTCACCTGGCCCGGATCACCGGTTGCGCCCCGGTGGTGGTGCTGTCCGACGACCCGAAGGCCAGCGGGCGGATCGCCGGGTTCGCCGCCTCCGACGACCGGTGGATGGTCGCGGTGCGGATGGTCAGCGAGGGCGTGGACGTGCCGCGGCTGGCGGTGGGGGTGTACGCCACCAGCGTGAACACCCCGCTGTTCTTCGCCCAGGCGGTGGGCCGGTTCGTCCGCGCGCGCCGGCCGGGGGAGACCGCGTCGGTGTTCCTGCCCAGCGTGCCGGGCCTGCTGGCGCTGGCCGGGGAGATGGAGAGCGAGCGGGACCACGTGCTCGGCGAACCCCCGGACGAGCAGGGCTGGGACGACGCGCTGCTGGAGCGCGCGAACCGGTCGGCCGACGAGCCGGGCGAGGACGACCGCGCGTTCGAGGCGTTGGGGGCGCGCGCCGAGCTGGACCAGGTGATCTTCGACGGGGCATCGTTCGGCCTGGGGGCCACCCCGGGCACACCGGAGGAGGAGGACTACCTCGGGCTGCCGGGCCTGCTGGAGCCCGAGCAGGTGGCGCTGCTGCTGCGGCAGCACCAGGCCAGGCAGCTCGCCGAGCAGCGCCGCCGGGGCGCCGCCCAGCCGCCCCGCGAGGCCGCCACGGTCCCGCTGCACGAGGTCCGTCAGGCGCTGCGCCGCGAACTGAACGGCCTGGTCGCGGCGTACCACCACCGCACGGACCGGCCGCACGGCAGCATCCACGCCCAGCTCCGGGCGGCCTGCGGCGGACCGCCGATCGCGATGGCCAGCGCAGAGGAGATCCAGCGCCGCATCGCGGAGATCCGCCGTTGGTAGCGCCCGCTACCGCGTGACGGCGGCGCGTACCTGCTCGACGGTCGCGCTGTAGCCCGCCTGGCGGAGCCGGAACGCGACGTCGGCGAACGGAACGACCTGCGGGCGGCTGTGGTAGATCCGGCGCGCCAGCGAGGCGACGTCGTCGGGGAGGGGGACGACCGGCGCTGGGCTGTCGTAGTCGGCGTTCCCCCGGCGGGACGGGGCGGGTATCGGCACCTGCATGCTGACATATCGGAGCCCGCCGCCCTGGTGTCACAGAGTCCACCAATTTGCGACCGAACGGGTGAGGCGGGACCGGCCGCCGGGCCAGTGTGCGCGCGCCACCCGCGGGAGGTGTCGGCTCGCTGGTCGGCTGGTCGCCGTAGCCCCACGTCACGGGGAGGAGGCGGTCTGATCCGGGGCGGCCTGTCCCGGTGTGGTGCCTGCCGCGCCGGCGCCGGCGCCGTCCCGGGTCCGGCGTCCGCGCCGGCCGCGGGCGAGCTCCGTGCTCAGGGCGTCCAGCCGCTGGTTCCAGAACCGGCGGTACCGCTCCAGCCACTCATCGACCTCCCGCAGCGGCGCGGGGTCGACGGTGTAGAGGCGGCGGGCGCCGTCGGCGCGGACGGTAGCGAAGCCGTTGTCGCGGAGCACCCGCAGGTGCTGCGACACCGCGGGCTGGGAGATCCCGAACTCCTGCTGGACCACCGCGCCGACCTCACCGGCCGCCCGCTCGCCGTCCGCCAGCAGCTCCAGGATCCGGCGCCGCACCGGATCGCCGAGAACGTCGAACGCGTGCACCCCGCAACCATCTCAGCATCTACTTATATAAGTCAAGCCTGACACGCGCGAGCCCCGCGCTACGCCAGGAACTTGCGGACCAGCGCGAAGACCGTCTCGGGCTCCTCCACGTGCGAGAACGAGCCGCTGCGCTCCAGCACGTGCAGTTCGATCCGCGGGTCGGCCCGGACGAACTCCCGCTGCAGCCGCGGGTAGAGCGCCCGGTCGTACCGCCCGGCCAGCACCATCACCGGCGCGGCGATCCCGGCCAGCCGCGGCCGGAAGTCCGGGATCGCCGCCACCTGGCCGCCGATGACGAAGTCCACGTCCGCGCCGACGAACAGCGGGTACAGCTCGAGGTTGCGGGCGCCCGGCTCGGTGGCCAGCCTGGCCGCGTTGTCCGGGTTGTGGAAGCGCACCAGCCTGGCCGCCTGCCCGAACAGCTCGGCCAGCCGCGGGTCGGTGGACGGCACCGCCTCGGCATGCAGCGCCTCGATCCGCTCCCACACCTCCGGGAGCTGGTTGGCGATCTCGCGATTGATGTTGGCGTGGTTGAGCTGCCACATCCGCGGGCTGTGCAGGCTGTTGGCCACCACCAGGCGGCGCACCAGATCCGGGTGGTCCAGGGCCAGCGCCTGCCCGAGCAGCCCGCCGTAGGAGAAGCCGTACACGTTGACCGGACCGAGCCCGAGCCGCCCGACCAGCGCGGCCACATCCGCCACATCGCCGGCGAAGGTGATCTCCCGCAGGTCCGCCGGGTGGTCGGAGCGGCCCCGCCCGTACAGGTCCACGTAGATCACCCGGTGGTCGTCGGCCAGGTCGGTGAAGTACGGGTGGAACACCGTGTGCGAGCCGGCCGGCCCGAGCCCCGCCAGCAGCAGAACCGGCGGGCCCTCGCCCTCGGTCTCCACCCAGAGCCGGTGCGCACCGGCATCCACCAGCCGCCCGGGCGGGTGGGCGATGGACTGCGACATGACGCCTCCGGGTGTGCGGGTCGGGCGGAGCGTAGCCGATCGATTACGCGGCGGCGTCGAGCAGCAGGTTGCCCTCCAGCCGGCGCAGCGTCTCGTAGTCGGCACGCAACTGTTCCGGCCGCTGGTGGGTGAGCACCGCGAAGCCGAAGTCCAGGCTGGCGAACAGGTCCCGGGTCATCGGCAGGTACGCCCCGTTGCGCGGGTGCCGCACCGAGAAGTGGTGGCTGGTCAGCGACTCCACCGCGTCCAGCACCTCCGCGTTGCGCAGCACCCCCGAGGCGCGCGCGATGTGGAACACCACCAGGGTGTGCGACAGCAGCCGGTACCGCGGCGGCAGGTCGCCGGCCCCGGTGAAGTACCGGACCGTGCGGTCGATCTGGCTGTCCCCGGTGGCGACCCGGCAGAACCGCGGGTGCCCGCCGCCGTGGGCGCGCGCGCCGACCTCGATCAGCAGCGGGCCGTCGGCGGTCAGCATCAGCTCCACGTGCGCGGCGCCGTACCGCAGGCCCACCGCGTCCAGCACGCCGTACGCGTACGGCAACAGGGTGTCGATCACCGGGTCGTCCGGCCGCAGCCACTCCATCGTGTCGTACACCGCCATGTACGGCCCGTTGTCCACCTTGTTGTACCGGCACACGTCGGTCAGCGTGTGCACGCCGGCGTGGCTGAAGGTGTCCACCACGTACTCCACGCCGGCGGCGAACTGCTGCACCAGCAGCCGGTCGTTGACGATGCCCAGCCGGTTCGGCCGGCCGATCAACGAGTCGAACACGCGCCGCCAGCCGGCACCGCCCGGCACCTTGGTCACCCCGTCGGTGCTGGCGCTCTTGGGCGGCTTCACCACCAGGTCGCACCCGGCCAGGCCGGTCCGGTCGATCCAGGCGGCGATCTCGGCGGCGTCCGCGGAGCAGATCTGCGGGATGACCGGCAGGCCGGCGGTGGCCACCGCGGCGGCCATCTCCGCCTTGTGCCGGCGGGCGCCGGCCAGCCCGGGCACGTTGGCCACCTCGGGCACCACCCGCGGCGCCAGCAGGTCGGCCAGCTCCACCCCGGACTCGCAGCCGGCCAGCACCGCCCGCGGGCGCAGCTCCCGCAGCCGGGCCAGCACCGGCCCCGGGTCGCCGGTGCAGGTGACGATCTCGCCGAAGTCGTCCGGCCGGTACGACGCCGCGTACACCTGCGGCGGCTCGGGCGCCGACACGACGGCCACCACCTCCACCCCGGCGTCGTGGAAGGCGGGCGCGAACAGGGCCGCCGAGGAGTACGGGTCGACGATCACCACCGGGCCGTCCGGGTCGCGGTGCGAGGTCATCGGTCGGCCCCCCGGGCCAGGGCCGCGGCGGCCACGCAGAACCGTTTCCACGCGTCGGCCACCTGCGGGCTCAGGCCCCGGGCGCGCACCGCCGCGTGCACCAGCCCCGGCTCGACCACGTGCTCGACCGGGATGCCGTGGCGCGCCAACTCCGCGGCGTACCGCTCGCCGTCCACCCGCAGCGAGTCCATCTCGGCCCCCATGATGTACGCGGGCGGCAGGTCGTGGAACTCGCCCGACACCAGCGGCGAGACGTACGGGTGCGCCGCCTGCTCCGGCCGCGGGCAGTAGCAGGCGGTGTAGTACTCCATCTCGCCGCCGGTCAGCAGCGGCGCGTCCTCGCCGCCGGAGCGCCACCGGGTGAAGTCCAGCACCGGGCTGATCAGCGCCTGGCCGGCCGGCCGCGGGCCGCCCCGGTCGCGCAGCATCATCGCGACCGCGACCGCCATGTTGGCGCCCGAACTGTCGCCGGCCAGCACGGCGGCGCCCGGGTCGATGTCCAGCCCGACCGCGGCCGGGTCGGCCAGCACGCCGCGGAGCGCGTCGTGGCAGTCCTCCAGCGCGGCCGGGAACGGGTTCTCCGGGGCCATCCGGAAGTTCACCGCCACGCAGGCCAGCCCGGTCCGGTCGGCCAGTTCGGCCACCACCGTGTTGTGCGTCTCCAGCGAGCCGACGACGAACCCGCCGCCACGGATGTAGAACACGACCCCGGCGCCGGCGCGGCTGCTCGGGGTGTAGACGCGGACCGGCAGCGCCCGCCCGCCGCGCAGCACCACCGCGTCGTCGATCCGCACCGCGGCCGGCAGGTCGTACCGGAACACCTCGGTCAGGCCCAGGTACAGCTCCCGCTGCCGCTGCACCGGGTAGGTGTAGAAGTCCGGTGGCATGGCCTCGTTACACCGGTCCACGAACTCCTCGATGCCCGGGGCGTATCCCATGGGACTGCCTCCTCGATCAGGTAGCTGTCAGGGCAGGTGGTTCAGGGCCCTGCCGGCAGGGCCCGGCCGCCGCGCAGGTCGGCCAGGATCCCGCGGCGCAGCAGCAGCGGCAGGCAGAGCACGGTGCCCAGCGCGCCGATCCATATCGCGCCGCGCAGGCCGACCAGGGTGATGGAGACCGACGCGACCAGGGCGCCCACCGGTACCGTGCCCCACAGCAGGAACCGCTGCACCGAGTTGACCCTGCCGAGCAGCCCGGCCGGGCTGACCGTCTGCCGCAGCGTCAGCGAGGTCGGCCCGAACGCGCCCTCGCCCATCCCGTGCAGCACGCTGCCGGCCACCAGGCCGACCGCCGAGCCGGCGCTGCCGGCCACCGCCATCAGCACGATCCCGGTCACCGACACCGACGCGCCGAGCACCAGCGTGCGCGGCATGCCGAGCCGGTCGGCCAGCCTGGTGGACGCCACGTTGCCGACCGGGAAGCCCAGCGCGGCCGCGCCCACCACCAGGCCGGTGGCGGCGGCGTTCAGGTGCAGCACCTGGCCGCAGTACAGCACCAGGATTGCGTCGATCATGGACAGGAACAGCACGTACACGCAGCCGCAGGCGAACACCGGTGCCAGCAGCGGGTGCCGGGCCACGAACCGCAGCCCCTCGCGCATGTCCCGGACCAGCCAGCCGGGCTCCCGCTGCGGCGCCCGCGGCGGCTCCTCCCGGTTGCGGATGCCGAGCAGGGTGAGCACCGAGAAGGCGAACGTGCCGACGTTGGCGAACACCCCGACCACCAGGCCGGCGAGCTGGATCAGCGGCCCGGCCAGCATCGGGCCGACCGACCGGGACACCGACTCGGAGAAGAACAGCCGGGCGTTGCCCCGCTGCAGGCTCCGCTGCTCGCAGAACAGGGTCGGCAGGAACGAGGAGTACGCGACCTGGAAGAACACCGTGGCGCAGCCGCACACGCCGACCAGCACCATCAGCAGCCAGAACGGCAGCAGGTGCAGCGTGGCGAGCACCGCGATGGTCAGGTAGCTGGCCAGTTGCACCGAGTCGCAGGCGATCAGCACCGGCCGCCGGCGCAGCCGGTCCAGGATCGCGCCGGCCGGCAGGCCCAGCAGTAGGAACGGCAGGAACAGCGCGAACGGCAGCAGCGCGGCCCGCGCCGCCGAGACGCCGAGCACGGTCACGGCCAGCAGGGGCAGGCCGATGACCATGAACTGGTCGCCGAGCAGGCTCAGTGACTGGCCGGCCCACAGCATGCCGAAGTCGCGGCGGGCGGTGGGCGCGTCTGTGCCGGCCAGGTCCGCCGATGCCGCGGCCGGGGCGGCCAGTGCCGGGTCCGGGCCGGCCGGTGCCGCGGCCAGCTCAGCCGGCACCGCGGCCAGGTCAGCCGGCACCGCGGTCCGTGCGGCCGTCTCGGTCATCTCGCTGGTCCCCTCTCGGACGGGTCACCCGGTTCCGGGGCGGAACACCGGTGGGGCGCCGAGCGGTCGCAGCCCCGTTGCCACCGCCCGGCGCGCTCTAGCTCGAGGTCACCAGCTCGTCCTCCACGACCCGCAGGGTGAACGCGGCGGCGGCGGCCCCGGTGGTAGCCCAGCACCCGGCCGCGGACGCGCCGTGCGCCACCACGAAGGCGTACCGGCTGGTCACGTGCCCGAGCGGCGGCAGCGCCAGCCGCTGGCCGGGACAGGCGAGCACCCCCGCGGTCTCCACCGCGGCCGGCAGGGCCGCCCGGTCCAGCTCGAGCGTGGCCACCGTGGCGTCGGAGTCCGGGTACAGGAACCGCACCGCCGCCACCCGGTGCCGGGCCGGTGCCGGGTCCGGCCGCACGCCGGTCGCCACCTGCACCGCCGCCAGCCCGGGGTCGATACCGGTCGCCACCTGCGCCACGTACGGGATGAGGTCGCCGCCGAGCCGCGCGTTGATCTCCACGATCTTCGGGCCGGCCGCGGTGAGCATCACCTCGGTGTGCGTGATCCCGTTGCGGTACCCCACCGCGGCGTGCGCCCCGCGCAGCACCGCAAGCAGCGCCGGGTCGGCCAGCAGCGGGTCGTCGGCGTCCACGGTGTGGCCGATCTCCTCGCAGTGCACCCCGAACCCCTTGACCTTGCGGGCGCAGAACAGCGGCTCCAGGTGGCCGTCCACGATCGCGGAGTCCACCGAGATCTCCTCGCCGGCCATGAACTCCTCGACCAGGATCCCGGCGTCGTAGTACGGCACCCCGTCCTCGAACCCGGCCCGGGCGATCGCGAACCCGTGGGCCAGCCCGGCCGGGCCGGCCACCGTGACCACGCCGATGCTGGCGCCCAGCGCGCGCGGCTTGAGCACCACCGGGTACCCGGTCCGCTCGGCCGCCGCCCGCGCGCCGGCCAGGTCGGACACCAGGGCGGAGGCCGCCTGCGGCACGCCGGCCGCGTCCAGCGCGGACCGGGTCAGGTGCTTGTCCCGGCAGCGGCCCACCGCGTCCGGCTGGCCGCCGGGCACGCCCATCGCCGCGGCCAGCCGGGCGGTGGGCACGGTCCGGATCTCGTCCCAGCACAGCACGCCGTCGATCCGGTGCCGCCGCCGCACCTCGCGAGCCGCGGCGATCATCGCGTCGGCGTCCAGGGTGTCCACCACGGTGTGGCCGGCGAGGTACCGGCGCTCCCAGGTCGGCTCCGCACCCAGGAACAGCCAGACCCGGGCCGCCCGCGCGACCGAGCTCAGCAGGTACTCCCGGTACAGGTGGTAGCCGCTGCTGACCAGGATGATCAGGGGTCTGGTGTCGGGATCTTCGATGCCCACGGGAACTCCCTCCGTCGAACGGGCTCGCTACGGGCCGCGCAGTGCAGCTCCTCCGACAGCGGCAGGTAGCCCATCGTGTAGGGCGCCGTCTCCGGCACCGGGAACACGGCGGTCACCGAGTTGCCGCGCCGGGCGGCCGGCACTCCTGCCTTGAAGAACCTGGTCACCGTGGTGTCGCGGTCGTGCCAGGGGCAGACCAGCCGGCACGCGCACGACCCGGACTTGGCCAGGTTCAGCGGGCCGCCGCGGTGCGGGCAGCGCGCCGGCAGCACGAACGAGCCGTGCTCGGTGCGGGCGAACACGAATGGTGCGCCGGCCACTTCGATACAGTTTCCGGCGCCGGCCACCGCGAAGTTCAGGACAAGCATTTGCGGTAGTCTCCGATCGAATGGATCTCGTACACGCATTCCTCGGACTCGATGATCGCGCCGTGCAGCCGGTTCTTCCGGATCACGGTGCCCTGGCCCGCCTCGAGAATCTGGTACGACTCGAACCCGCTGACGAAGCGCATGGTGCCGGACACGATGTGGCACAGTTCGTCGCCGTCGTGGCTGTGCGTGTTGGACAGCTCCCCGCGCGGCTCCACGATGTGCGCCACCGGGGCCTGCACCTTCCCGGACTCGATCGCCGCCCAGACCGGGTCGTGCAGTTCCTTGTTCAGCGGGCCCTCGTCGATCCACAGCACCTGGGTGGCGAAGTCCTCGTCGGCGACCTGCGCGATGAGCTGGAACTCCTCGTACCCGCGGACGATCTCCGGGATGACCTCCTCCCCGCAGGCCTCGACCACCGGCAGGATCAGCTTCTCCAGCGCCATCCGGCCGTGGTGGGTGTCGATGTGCACGTGCTCGGTGAAGTACCGCACGTCGATCTCGCCGTCGAACACCTCGGTGAGCAGGTTGGCCGCCCGCCGGCAGAACCCGATGAGCGTGGTCTCGGTGTAGTACAGCGCGCCTAAGTAGCGGAAGAACAGCTCGTGGTTCTTGCCGAGGTAGTGGAAGTAGTTGCTCTGCAGCAGGCTGCTGGCCAGGTAGTACTGCCAGTAGTGGTGCAGGTCGGAGCGCATGCCGATGGAGCCCAGCGTCTGCTCGAACAGCGTGCTGTGCTTCGTGCCGTGCACGCCGTACCCGTACTCGTCGATGATGATCTTGAACCAGTCGGACTGCGCGGGGCCGTAGTAGCCCATCACGTTGCGGATCATCGGCGACGCCTCGGACAGGAAGTCCGGGGCGAACTGGATCAGCCACATCCGGGCCGCCCGCTTCGGGTCGGCCGAGCGCGCGATCGCCTGCTCCGACAGCGACGGCGCGGTCTGGTCCGAGGTGAGCAGCGGCCGCAGGTACGCCTCCAGGCTCTCCCTGGTCCACTGCCCGGTGACCTCGACCTCCTCGTCCAGGAAGCCGAAGACGTGCTGCTCGAGCGCCGGCCGGATCATCTCGCCCAGCGCCCGGTTCGATGCGCTGTAGAACTGCCCGAAGTCCTTTAGCTTCTGCTCGGTCATCCGCGACTTCGGCAGGAACATCAGGTCGGTCTCGTAGATCGAGGCGAGCAGCCGCTGCGCGGCCAGGCTCTCATAGTGCAGGATCTCGTCCCGGGGCAGCGACTTGCTGAAGTCCAGGTACTTGATGACCTGCGGGCGGAGCTGCCGGCGGTACGGGTTGTCGTCGTTCTCCCATTCTTCGTTGTCCAGGTAGATCGGGTTGCTCGCGAAGCGCAGCGCGAGCTCGCTCAGCTCGTCCGCGGACAGTTGGAACGGTTCGTACACGGCCGTGAAGCTCATCACGCCACCTCTGCCTTCTCCAGCAGGTTCCCGGGTCGGACCGAAATCCTTTCGTCCTGCCACCGCAGGCACATTTCGAACGAACCGCCGGCCAGCAGCTCGATCGGCTCGTCGAACGGCGCGTACGCCTGCATCCAGTGCGAGCTGAAATTGTCCGGCGAATTGCGTAACACGATTCCGCCGGCCAGCTCGAGCTCGAACCAGGACACCAGCGCGTACGCCACGCCGTCCTTGGCGACCGGTATCGAGACCGCCCGCTCGCCGTCGGTCAGCGGGTCGCGGGCGAAGTCGAACCGCACCAGTTCGGTGGGCTCCGACAGCAGCCGGTGCGGCCAGGTGCGCAGCCGTACCGGGAAGTGGCCCCGGGTGGACAGCCCGTTCAGCAGCCGAACGTCGAACCCGCCCGCGGTGCTCACCCGGTTCAGGCCGGCGATGACGGCGCTGTCCACCAGCGCGCCGACCAGCCGGCCGCGCTCGGGGAGCAGGGTGCCGCCGCGGGCCAGCAGGTGCGTCCGCGCGTGCCGGATCGTCGGCAGGATGCCCTCGCCGATCAGGCCGCAGTCGACGATCTCGGAGACGATCAGGTCGGCCGGCGGCAGGTCGACGCCCACCCGCAGGTCGGTGGACATCCTCGGCAGCACCGTGATCACGTCGGACAGGCCGTGCTGCTCGACCACCCGGCAGGCGATCTCGGCCAGCACGGGGTCGGCCTCGCAGGTGGTCACCCGGCCGGCGCCCGCCTGCACCGCCATCATCGCCAGCAGGCCGGTGCCCGAGCCGATGTCCAGCACGTGCGAGCCCGGCCGGACCTTGCGCTCCAGCGCCACCGCGAAGGCGTCGTTGCGCTCGTAGTCGTTCAGCATCGCGAAGTGCCACCGCGGGACGCTGCGCATCGCGGTCGCGTGCACCCCGCCGGTGAACCCGCCGGCCGGCTCGCCGCCGGGTGCGCCGCCCGACCCACCGCCCGACCCAGCGCCAGGCCCGCCTCCCGCGGTATCCGCGGTGGAGTCCACCGTCGCCAGGATCTCCTCGACCGCGTGCAGCGCCCGCCGCATCTCCGCCGCCCGCACCTTCATCGAGGCGACGGCGAGCCGGATGTCGTCC
>Ga0137374_10003497_pt1 | contig 18616 bp, 19 predicted proteins | sample SagtaG_20_FD_104811 | JGI IMG/M metagenome (GOLD analysis project Ga0137374, IMG submission 104811) | Vadose zone soil microbial communities from Sagehorn Ranch, Mendocino, California, USA - Sage1_R_100_16 metaG | ecosystem: Environmental > Terrestrial > Soil > Vadose zone | place: USA...
CGCGCGAAACGTCGCTAGCCGCAGATGGCCACAGATAGGGGCGTCTTCGGCGGCTTCGTCGTCAGGTGTATTTGCCGCGATCTCGCAAACGGACTCCGCTTTTCGGCTGCCGCTTCCGCGATTCCTTTCTACGCTCTGTTGGTTCTCGCGAGCTGTGCCGCGCGCGTGCCGCACCGTCCCGAGGGCCCCGGTGCTTCGGACGCCTCCGCTGAGGCCGCTTTCCAGTCGGCGGCGCGGCACTGCGAAGGTTTGAAAACACTCACGAGTGAAATTCGTCTCTCGGGCCGGGCCGGCGACGAACGACTGCGTGGAACCTTGCACGCCGGTTTCGGAACGCCATCAGCCGTGCGCTTCGAAGCCGTTGCGCCGTTTGGGCCGCCGGTATTCATCCTCGCGGGACGCAATAACCGTGCGACGTTGCTTTTCCCACGCGACAAACGAGTGCTGCCGGACGTCGCCTTGCCCGATGTGCTCGAGCGACTGACGGCGCTCGCGCTGAGCGGTGATGACGCGCGGCTCGTCTTGACCGGCTGTCTCGCCGAATCGCCTCATCCGTCGAACGGCCGCTCGTGGAACGGTGGGTGGTCGGCCGTTTCGCTCGAATCGAACATCACCGCGTACTTACATCCGCAGAATGGCAGCACGGTCGTCGCGGCTGCCGATTACGGTCCGTGGCTGATTGACTACGCCGACTATCTGAACGGCTTTCCGCGCACGGTTCGCATTCGAAGCAAGGAAGCAGGACGCGTGGATGCGACGGCTCGCCTCGATCAGCTCGAGATCAACGTGGCGCTCGACGAACGCGCCTTCTCCGTCGACGTGCCGCCGGACGCAGAGCGCATCACCTTGAACGATCTTCGCGCGATTGCTCCGCTGCGGGGACAGTGAAACGCTTGGAGCCGCTCACCTTGCCGGCGTTTGCGAAGATCAATCTCGATCTCCGCATCCTCGGAGTGGGTGCGGACGGCTATCACGATCTCCGCACGATTCTTCAGACGGTCGCGCTTCATGACACGCTGACCTTCACTCCTCGCAAAGGCACGTTTCTCATCGAGTGCGACGATCCGACGCTGCCAACAGATCGTCGCAATCTCGTCTGGCAGGCGGCGTCGCTGCTGTGGCGCACCGCCGGGCCTCGACGCGGCAATACCCCCGCCGACGCGGTGGTCCAGCTGCGAAAGGCCATTCCGCGCGAAGCCGGCCTCGGAGGCGGCAGTTCGAACGCGGCAATGACCCTTGTGGGACTGTCGCGCACATGGCAGATCGATATCGATATGCCTACCCTGAGCCGGCTCGCGGCCACACTCGGCGCTGATGTTCCATTTTTTCTCGTGGGCGGCACGGCGCTCGGGCTCGGGCGAGGCGACGACATTTATCCGCTCACCGATCTCCCGCGCTGCTCTGTCGTGACGGTTCGGCCACGTTTTGGCGTGGCCACGGCGGACGCCTATGACTGGTTCGACCGCGAGCCACAACGGCGCAAGCGGGAGGCGTCGCGCCGCCTGCTCCCGGTGGGCTGGCCGGACTGGACGCGCAACCTGCGCAACGATCTGGAGCCTGTGGTGATCGCGCATCATCCGACGATTGCGCGAATCAAGCAGGCGCTGGTTGAAGCCGGCGCCGTCTTTTCCGGTATGTCAGGATCGGGGTCGACCGTGTTTGGTCTCTTCGAGCGTCACGAGGCCGCGAGGAGAACCGCGCGCGATCTGGCGCGTCCCGGCTGGCAGGTCATCGCGACACGCACCATGGGCCGCTCCGAATTCGCGCGTTGTCTGCGGCCGGTGCTTGCCCGTGGCCGTAAACGTCGTATAAGCTAGGGGATTGCCCGCCTCGCCGGAAGACGGGCAAAGGCAGCGCTCGCCGAATTCAGGGAGCTTGGGATCTGGAGATTTGGTGGGAATGTGGCGGCTCGAATCCGAATCTCCAAATGCGGCGCGGTGTTGGGGCGTGGCCAAGCGGTAAGGCGCGGGCCTTTGGAGCCCGTATTCGAAGGTTCGAATCCTTCCGCCCCAACCAACATGTCGCGGATCTGAAGCCAGCCGGCGCCCACCGTACTGGCCCGGGAAGGTCCGCTGCCGAGAGATCAACGTAGCGACGGATCGACGGATAATGTCCTTCGCCATGCGACCGACCGGCTACGGCGACCTGAAGGTCTTTTCGGGCAGCGCGCACACGGAGCTGGCGCGCGAGATTGCGGAATTCCTGGGCGTGCCGCTGGGACAGAGCCGGCTGCGACGCTTTCCGGATTCAGAGGTGTCGTTTCAGATCGACGAGAACATCCGCGGCACGGATGTCTTCGTCGTCCAGCCAACGTGCTCGCCCGTCGATGAGCATCTGATGGAGCTGCTCATCATGATCGATGCGTTTCGCCGTTCATCGGCGTCGCGCATCACGGCGGTCGTGCCGTATTACGGCTACGCCCGTCAGGATCGCAAGGACAAGCCGCGCGTGCCCATTTCGGCAAAGCTCGTGGCCAACATCCTGAGCGCCGCGGGCACGCATCGCGTGCTGACGATGGATCTGCACAAGGCGCAGATTCAGGGGTTTTTCGATATCCCGGTGGACCACTTGTTCGCGGCGCCGGTGATTATCGACTACTTGTCACGGCAGGATTTCCCGCTGTTGACGATCGTTGCGCCTGATGCCGGCGGCGCGGAGCGCGCCAGAGCGTATGCGAAACGCCTCGGCGCCGAGCTCGCCGTGATCGACAAACGCCGCACCGATGATGGTTCGGCGGAGGTGATGAACGTCATCGGCGAGGTCGGTGGCAGGACCTGTGTGATTGCCGACGACATCATCGACACCGCGGGCACCATTCAGAAGGCCGCGCAGGCACTGATTGACTCGGGGGCCGAGCGGGTGCTGGCGTGCGCCGTGCACGGTGTGCTGTCGGGCGACGCGCTGAACAGAATCGAGAAGTCGCCGATCGAGCGGTTGGTCGTGACGAACACGACCCCGATGCACGAGAAGCGGCTGAAGTGTGGAAAGATCGTCGAGCTCTCCGTGGCGCGGCTGCTGGGACAGGCGATTCGCAGTATTCATGAAGAGACATCGGTCTCTTCGCTGTTTGTGTAAGTAAGGTCGGGTAGGGCAGGTTAGTCAGGTTGGTTTGGGAGTACCTGACCGACCAGACCTACCGTCCGACCCGACCGATCAGGGAACATGTCATGGACGCAACACTCGAAGCGATCAAGCGAACGACGAAGGGCAAGAACGAGGCGCGGCGACTGCGCGCGCAGGGACGCATTCCCGCGACCATTTACGGCGCGCAAAAGGCAGGCGAGCGCGGGCAGACGTTCCCGGTGGCCGTGGATCCCAAGCCGCTCCTCCGGATTCTGCACTCGGAGTCCGGCCTCAACACGCTCATCACTCTCAACGTCGACGGCGAGGGCGCATCGCGCGTCCTGGTAAAGGAGTTTCAGCTCGATCCGATCACGCACGACCTGCTGCACGCGGACTTTTATCGCGTCAACATGGATCGCCGCATCACCGTCACCGTGCCCTTCGTGTTCAAGGGCGAGCCGCGCGGCGTCAAGGTCGAAGGCGGGGTGCTCGAGCCGCTGCAGCGCGAGATCGAGCTCGAGTGTCTGCCGGCCGAAATTCCCGACGCGATCGACGTGGATGTGAAGGATCTGGGTCTCGGCGACGCGATTTTCGTGCGGGACGTCGCGACCAACGCGAGCTGGACGCTCATCAGCGATCTCGACCTGATGATTGTGCACGTCGTCACCCCGCGCGCTGTCGAGGAACCGGTGGCGGCGGAAGCGGCTGCCACCGCAGCGGTGCCGGCCGCGACCACTGCGGAGCCCGAAGTCATCAAGAAGGGCAAGACCGAGAAAGAAGGCGAGGCGGCGCCCGCCAAAGAAGGCGGCAAGAAAGAGAAGTGAAGCTGCTCGCCGGCCTGGGCAATCCCGGGCCGCAGTATCGCGACACGCGACACAACGTCGGCTTCTGGGTGGTCGACGAGCTTGCCCGCCGATGGGGGGTAAGCGACAACTGGCGGGATCGATTCGACGCGCTGAGCGCGCGCGCCACCTACGGAGGCGAGAGCGTGCTCCTGGCCAAGCCGCTGACGTTCATGAATCTCAGCGGGTTGGCGGTGTCACGACTCGCGCAGTATTTTCAGATCGAGCCGGCGGACACGCTGGTCGTTGTCGACGAAGTCGCGCTGCCGCTGGGGCGCCTGCGCGCGCGTCGTGGTGGCAGCGCCGGCGGACACAACGGGTTGAAGTCGATCGTCGAGCAGCTCGGACAGGAAGGTTTTCCGAGGCTGCGGATCGGCGTCGGTCGGGGAGACTCGAGGCGCGATCTGGCCGATCACGTATTGTCGAAGTTCGAGCCCGACGAGCGGATGATAATTGAGGCGGCGGTGCTGCGCGCCGCCGATGCGTCGGAAATGTTCATCACCGACGGCATCGAACGTGTGATGAACACGTTCAACGCAGCAACGGATAAACAGCAGGAAGACAACGCATAACGCACGCTTGACGGACAGAGCCACAGAGACACAGAGCCACAGAGATCATTTTTGTAGAGCCTCAATGAAAAGATTCTCTGTGCCTCTGTATCTCGGTAGCCCGTACGTGCGTGCTCAATGCGCCACTTCTCCTTGCCACTTCGGTGGCCCGTTGATGAAACGGTCCACGAGGAGATCGAATGGTTAATCGCACGTACGAGCTCGTTTACGTCGTCCAGCCGGACGCGACCGAGGAACAGGTCAACGACCTGCAGACTCAGGTCGAACAGATCGTCCAGCGCATGGGCGGTTCCCTTGAAAAGCCCGAGATTCCCGGACTCACCGGCCGCCGGAGGCTCGCCTACGAGATCGGGCATCACAAAGAAGGCATCTACGTCCTCAACGTGATCAAAGGCGGCGGCGACCTCGTCAAGGAAATCGATCGCCGGCTGCGAAACGTCGAGATCCTGATGCGGCATCTCGTTGTACGCGTCGACGAGGATCAGCAGCGAGCCGCGCGCGCGCGAACCAAGCGTCAGGAAGAATCGCGGCGCCGGCGCGTCGCGCGCGGCCTGCCGCCCGAACGCCAGCCCGGCGAGGGGCCGCAGACGCTGGATGATTCTGATGATGTGGTCGACTTCGACGGCCTCGAGGCGGAGGTGTAGTGATGGCGTTTGGTGGTAAGAGAAGCGGTCCTGGCGGCGCGCGCGGGCGCGACGCGAAAGCGACCGATGGCAAGGGCGGTCAGCAGCGTCGCGGACTCTTCCGCCGCCGCAAGGTCTGCAAGTTCTGCGCGGACAAGATCGACGATATCAACTACAAGGACGTGAAGCTGCTCGGCGGCTTCGTGCCCGAGCGCGGCAAGGTGCTGCCGCGCCGCATCTCGGGGACGTGCGCGAAGCATCAGCGCGCGTTGCGAATTGCCATCGTCCGCGCGCGCCAGCTCGCGTTGCTGCCGTACGCCTCCGATTAACGTTAGACGATGACGGACGAGGCCATAGAGAGACACCGAGCCACAGAGATCAATTTGTAGAGCACTCAACAAAAAGATTCTCTGTGCCTCGGTGTCTCGGTGGCTTCGTTTGCGTCGTTCTGGGCCCCAAGCGAGAGTCCCCATGGAAGTCATCCTTAGAGACCACGTAGAAAACGTCGGCCGCCGCGGTGAGATTGTGAGAGTGGCGGACGGCTATGCGAGAAATTTCCTCCTGCCGCGCAACCTCGCCCTGCCGGCCACCGACGCGAACAAGAAGCGGGTCGAACGCGAGCGCAAGATCGTTGAGACGCGCGAGTCCGAAGATCGTCAGGCCGCTGAAGCGATTGCGACGCGTCTCACCGCGCTCGACCTGAGCATCGCGCGTCGCGTTGGTGAAAACGATCAGCTCTATGGATCGGTCACCAATGCGGATATCGCGGAACTGCTGGCGCAGAAAGGCTTCGAGCTCGATCGGCGCAAGATTCTGCTGCCGGATCCGATTAAGACGCTTGGTGAAACCACGATACCGGTGAAATTGCATCGCGACGTGACCGCGCGGCTGCGCGTGAGTGTCGTGAAAGAAACGTGATGGCGCGGTTGACGGTGTGAGCCGCCAGCCGAGAACCTCACCGACACGAATGCATCACTCGTAGGTCTTTCACCCGATTAGAGAAGAGGCCGGATTCGCACACAATGCGTCCGGCCTTTCGTTCTATACTGCGCCAGCCCACCTGCTCCTCATGGCTGAAACTGCAGTAGCCGCCGCTGAACGAACGCTCCCGCACAATCTCGAAGCCGAGCGCTCCGTGCTGGGCGCGATTCTGATCGACAACGAATCCTTCAATATCGCGGCGTCAGTGATCGACGGGCGAGCGTTTTTCCGGGACGCTCACCGCAGAATTTTCGAGCGGATGATCGCGCTGGCCGAGCGCAGTCAACCGATCGATCTGGTGACGCTCAAAGAGGAACTCGAACGAGCGGGCGAGGTCGAGGAGGTGGGCGGACCCGCCTACATCGCGTCGCTGGTCGACGGCGTTCCGCGTGCGACCAACGTCGAGTACTACGCCAAGATCGTCAAAGAAAAGGCCACACTCCGCAATCTGATCTTTTCTGCCAACAAGATTCTCGCGAATGCGTACGAGGCCGATCAGGAAGCGGATCTGATTCTCGACGAAGCGGAGAGCGCAATCTTTGCCGTCGCCGAAGATCGCATCAAAGCCGGCTTCGTGCCGATGCGCGATCTCGTCAAGGAAAGTTTTCCGAAGATCGAGCTGCTGTTCGAGCACAAGAGTTTCATTACGGGCATTGCGACCGGTTTTACCGAGATCGACAGGATGACGCGGGGCTTTCAGCGCGGCGACCTGATCATCGTCGCCGCGCGCCCATCGATGGGCAAGACAAGCCTCGTGCTCAACGTCAGCCAGCACGTCGCGACAACCGGTGGCATCGCCGGCTTCTTCAGCCTCGAGATGTCCAAAGAGCAGCTGTTCATGCGCATGCTCGCGTCGGAGGCGCGCATCGACAACCATCGTCTGATGAGCGGCCAGATCGGGCAGAAGGAGTACGGGCAGATCACGCATGCGCTCGAGACGCTGAGCGCGGCGCGGCTGTATATCGACGACACGCCCGGAATCGGCGCGCTGGAAATGCGCGCAAAAGCGCGCCGCCTGCAGGCGGAGCACGGGTTGGACCTGCTGGCAATCGACTACATTCAGCTGATGACCGGTCGAGGGCGATTCGAAAACCGCACCCTGGAGCTTGCGGCGATTTCACGATCGCTCAAAGGGCTCGCGAAGGAGCTCAACGTCCCCGTCGTCGTTCTTTCGCAGCTCTCGCGCGCGCCTGAAGCGCGATCTGACCGGCGGCCGCAACTGTCGGACCTTCGTGAATCCGGCGCCCTCGAACAGGATGCAGACGTTGTCGTGTTGATCTTCCGCGAGGAGATGTACAAGCAGGGCGACGAACCGTCTGAATCGGACGGCATTGCGGAAATGATCGTCGCCAAGCAGCGAAACGGCCCCACCGGAACGGTGAAGCTCGCCTTCCTGAAGCAGCAGACGCGGTTTGCCAATCTCGCCGAGCACACATAACGCGATTCGGCGGACCGATCTTCCGAACCACCGTGAACCCGCGTGTACGAACGTACGTGAAGGAACTCTCGTAGAGGAACCCGCGTGATCCGCTGCACCTCCGCTCACGTCGATTTGGACGCGACGCGTCACAACTATCGCGCAATCACCGAATACCTCACCGCCGAAGCGGCGCTCAATCGCAGCGCCGGGCGCGGCGCCGCCGACGCGCCCGGCATTATCGCCGTTGTCAAAGCCAACGCGTACGGGCACGGCGCGGTTCGCGTCGCGCGTGCGCTCGAAGACGCCGGCGCCACGTGGCTCGCCGTGGCCGACCTGGAAGAAGGCATGGAGCTGCGCGAGTCGGGCGCCCGGGCGCGGATCCTCATTTTCGGCGCACTCAGCGTCAGCGATCTCGACGGCGTGTTCACGCACGATCTCACCCCGACCATCGCAAGCCCCTCCGCCGGCCGTGCGTTGCAGGCGGCAGCGGGGGCGCGCGACGCACGAATTCGGTATCACCTGAAAATCGACACCGGCATGCACCGGCTGGGATTTCGACACGAGAATCTTGCCTGGACACTTCCGGAGTTGATCGAGAGCGCCAATCTCGAGCTCGAAGGCGTGTACACACACTTTGCGACCGCCGACGAACCGGATCACGACCTCTTCGAGGCGCAGCGCGTCTCGTTCGATCGTGCATGCGCAACGATCGAGCGGCTGGGCGTCGAACCGCAGATTCGTCACGCGGCAAACAGCGCCGCGCTGCTGCGCGACTCGCGCGTCTGGTACGACCTCGTCCGGCCAGGCTTGCTTCTTCATGGCGTCATTCCGCCGCCGCTGGCGTCCACGCTGTCACTGTTGCCCGCCATGTCGCTCACGAGCCGCGTCGTTGCCGTCAAAGGCGTGCGGCCGGGAGAAACCGTCGGCTACGGCGCGCGCTTTCGCGCGCAACGCGCAACGACGCTCGCCGTCATTCCGGCGGGGTATGCCGACGGCCTCGATCGTCGATTGGAAGGACGCGGCGCGGTGCTCATCCGCGGCCGCCGCGCGCCGATTGTCGGTGCGGTCAGCATGGACATGCTAACGGCGGACGTCACCGACATCCAAGACGTGTCGCCGGGAGACGAAGCCGTGTTTCTCGGTTCGCAGGGCGACACCGCGGCACAAATGGTCGACGCACGCGAAATGGCCGCAAATATCGGCACCATTCCGTACGAGGTGCTGTGCCGGCTCGGAGCGCGAGTTCACCGAGTTTATCGGTGATCAGAGGAATTCATTCGTTGCTTACGAGTGACGATGAGAACATGAAGACAGCGTGAAAGTACCGAAGCCAGTCTTCGTTTGTCAGGAGTGCGGTTCGCAGTCGCCCAAGTGGCAGGGCCGCTGTCCCGACTGCGGTGCGTGGAATTCATTTGTCGAAGAACGGGCACCCGACGCGGTCTCTGCCGGCGCCGCGGGCCATCGCTACGCGCTGTCCGGCATCGTCGCGCAGGGCGCCCGCCGCTACTCGGAGGTCGAGGCTTCAAAGGCCGACCGCATTCCAAGCGGCATCGGCGAATTCGACCGCGTGCTCGGCGGTGGAATCGTCCCGGGTTCACTTGTTCTGCTCGGCGGCGAGCCCGGCATCGGCAAGTCGACGCTCTTGCTGCAAGCCGCAGCACACTTCGCGCGCGCCGTCGGAACGGTCCTCTACGCCTCAGGCGAAGAGTCGGAGCATCAGATCAAATCGCGCGGCGAGCGGCTGGGGGTCGGCGACGCGCCGCTCTACCTGCTGTCCGAGACGTGCATCGAGACCATCCTCGAGGAAATTGGTCGCGTCCGCCCCGAACTGCTCGTCGTCGATTCCATTCAAACCGTGTTCTCCCTCAAATTCCAATCGGCGCCGGGCAGCATCGGCCAGGTCCGCGAGGCCGCGACACAGTTTCTGTTCACGGCCAAAGGTCACAACATCCCGACCTTCCTGGTCGGTCACGTCACGAAGGAAGGCAGCCTCGCGGGACCAAAAGCGCTCGAGCACGTCGTCGACACGGTGCTGTACTTCGAAGGGGAACGCCATCACTCGCATCGTGTCGTGCGAGCAGTGAAAAACCGCTTCGGCGCGATCAGCGAGCTCGGCGTGTTTGAAATGACCGGCGGCGGCCTCAAGCCGGTCCCCAATCCCTCGGCGCTGTTCCTGGCCGAGCGTCCGGTCGCGACGCCGGGATCGGCGGTTCTCTGTTCCGTCGAAGGATCACGTCCCATCCTCGTCGAAGTGCAGGCGCTGGCGAGCACCACGTCGTACGGCATGGCGCGTCGCATGGCGGTGGGCATCGAGCAGAACCGCCTGTCGCTCCTGCTCGCCGTCCTCGAAAAGCGCGCGGGCCTGCACCTGGCCACCGACGATGTGTTCGTCAACATTGCCGGGGGCATGACCGTCGAAGAGCCGGCGGCCGATCTCGCGATTGTGTCGGCAATTGCCTCCAGCGTCCGTAATCGGCCGGTGAGCAACAGCACCGCGATGTTCGGCGAAGTCGGTCTGGGCGGAGAGATTCGGGGTGTGCCTCAAGCGGGACTCCGCATTCGGGAAGCGGAGCAGATGGGATTCACGCGAATCGTCCTGCCAGTGGCCAACGTCGACGGCGAGTCAGCCCCGGACAAGCACGGCGCGACCGAGCTCGTCGGCGTCAGGCACGTTGGAGAAGCGCTCGACGCGTTGTTGACCTAGGCCCGCAGGGGGGACTACTGTTGCCCTGTCATTCGGTCGTTTATTCGCGGAGCGGTTCATGGCGTGGTTTGTTCTGGCTCGCCTGCTCTTTACGGGCGCAGTCGCGTATACAGCATTTCTGCTGCATCCTCTCGGCTCGTCGTCGACTGTGAATGTGGCGTTCGGTCTCGTTCTCGCCGGCGTGGCCGTGTTTTTCGAATGGCGATTGCGGGATCTCGCACTCACCAGCCTGCTGGGGGCGCTCATCGGCGGCGCTATCGGTCTGCTCATCGCCAAGGGCGTTGGCGCGGCGCTGTTCTGGGCTGACGCCTCGAATCAGCGGGTCGCGTTCCTTCACGGCTTCGTCCTTCTCCTTCTCACCTATCTCGGCCTGGTCCTTGGCGGACGTAAAGGCGAGTGGCTCGAACCCGCCCGTCTGATCGGCCTCTTCCGTGCCACCGGCCCGGCGCGGCGCTACAAGATCCTGGACACGTCGGTCATCATCGATGGCCGCGTCGCGGATCTGTGCGACACGGGGTTCATGGATGGCACGCTGGTCATCCCGCAGTTCGTGCTCAAGGAGCTTCAGCTGGTCGCAGACTCCGCCGACTCGATGAAGCGCAATCGTGGCCGGCGCGGTCTCGACATTCTGCAGAAGATTCAGAAGATGTCCGGAGTCGAGGTCACGATCTCCGACGTCGACTACCCGGAAGTTCGCGAAGTCGATTTGAAGCTCATTGAGCTCGCGCGCACGCTTCAGGGAAAGATCGTCACCAACGATTTCAATCTGAACAAAGTCGCCCAGCTGCGCGGCGTCGAGGTGCTGAACATCAACGAGCTCGCCAACGCGCTCAAGCCGGTGGTGCTGCCCGGCGAGATCATGAAGGTGTTCATCCTCAAGGAAGGCAAGGAGTACAACCAGGGTGTGGCCTATCTCGACGACGGCACGATGGTCGTCGTCGACAACGCGCGCAAGATGATCAGCAAGACGATCGATATCGTGGTCACGAGCGTCCTTCAGACCACTGCCGGGAAGATGATTTTCGGGCGATACATCGATCCGAATCTTGCCGCGCAGACGTCGCAGCAATCGTCGCTTCCAACCGACCGCGACGAGCCGCGTCGCAACACGCGCAGCGGCGCCAGCCTGACGCCGGTTGCCGCATCGGCAGCAGGCGGCACGACGGCTGCACCGTCCCCGCCTATCGTCCAGACCGGACCTCCAGTGACGGGGAAGTGATCGAAGCATGTGGCGATGTGGCGATGCCACATGTTTCATCGTCTCCGCACAATCTTCTGGCTGATCCCGGCGATCGCGGTTTACACGATCGTGCTGGGCGCGCTGTCGATTGGTTCGAGTCTTTTCGAGTCGCGCGGCTATTTCGCGCATCGCTGCGCGCGCGCGTGGTCGTGGTTGATTCTGGCGACGACCGGTGTGCGTGTGATCGTTACTGGCCTCGAACGGCTCGAGCGCGGCAAGACGTACGTGTTCGTGGCCAATCACCAGAGCATCTACGACATCCCGGTGCTCTTCGCGTCGATTCCGTATCAACTCCGCATCATCGCGAAGCAGTCGCTCGGCAGTTTTCCATTTCTCGGATGGCACCTTCGCCGGACGGGTCACATGCTCGTGGATCGCCAGCGGCCTGAAAAGGGGCGCATCTTCGACTGGGCGAACACCCTCACCTCAAACGGACTGTCGCTGATCATTTTTCCGGAAGGCACGCGCAGCACCAACGGGTACCTCGGCCCGTTCAAGGGCGGCTTGTTCTTACTCGCGATGCAGGCGGGGCTCACGATCGTTCCAGTCTCGGTGATGGGCAGCCGTCACGTGATGCGCAAAGGCGAGCTGACGACGAGGCCTGGCGAGGTGCGCGTGATCGTGCACGAGCCGATTGCGACAGAGCGAGCCGAACAGCCAGACACGCGAGCAGTTCGCGCGCTGGCCGGTCGCGTCAGAGAAGTGATTCGACCGGCGGTTGAAGCGGAAGCTGCCGCAGATGAACGCAGATAGCCGCAGATGGACGCAGATAGCCGCAGATGGACGCAGATAAGCCGCAGATGGACGCAGATAAAACCGCAGATGGACGCAGATGAAACAATCGTTGGTGCTGACCAGCAACATGACTGCAACCTCTCGACTGCGGTAGTACGTCCAGAACGCAATTTTTGCCAGTGCATCCGCTGCTCGATATTGCAGTTATCGCCCGACGACGCATCTCGTGCCATTTAGTAAACGGCGACTTGCTCAGTGTGTGACCACATGTGTCCCTTTTCAAGTGCGGGCATGGGCCGTGCAGCTGCACTCGGCATGAGCATCCTCGAAACGAACGATCCCAGAACTTACTCGATCATCGGTGCGGCCATGGAAGTGCACATGCGACGCGGACCGGGCTTCCATGAGACCGTCTATCGTGACTGCTGCGCGATTGAATTCGCTGAGCGCGGCATCCCGTATGTGACAGAGGTCCTTTTCCCGTGTTCTACCGGGGCCATCGTGTGGGCAACAACTACCGAGCGGATTTCGTCTGCTACGACGAAATCATCGTAGAAATCAAAGCCACCAATACAAAGAATTCTGCACTCGAGTATGCGCAGATGCTGAACTACCTCGCCGCGTCAGGCAAAGAGATCGGCCTGTTGCTCAACTTTGGCGGTCCGAAACTGATTTATCAGCGCTTCGTACTCTCCAACAACGCGCAGGAGTCGCAGCTGGATACGGATGCGGCGACGGCGAACCCTGAGTGAACGGATAATCCGGTTGGGTTCGACGTATGCAACTCTTCGCGCGACGCCAATTCGATCGGGATTAAAAGAAGTATTCACGATTCATCTGCGGCTATCTGCAGCTTATCGGCGGCGGACTAGTCTCAGGGTCTCGCCTCGACCAGCTTCCTGCCCGGCTCGGGAATGGTGCCCGGTGACCACAACCCTTCGCTCTTCGCCACCCACGTCGCCGCGCTCAGATCGCCACACACGTTCACCGTCGTCCGCGACATATCGAGCAGCCGATCGACACCCAGCACGATCGCGATGCCCTCGCCCGGCACGCCGAACATCGTGAGCACCCCGACGAGCAATGGAATCGAGCCGCCAGGCACGCCCGCGGCTCCAATGGCCGTGATCACCGACATGATCATCACGGCAGCCATCTGAGGAATCGACAGGTTCACGTTGAAGATCTCCGCCAGGAAGATGACAGTGATGCCTTCAAAAATCGCGGTGCCGTTCATGCACATCGTGCTCCCGATGGGCAGCACGAATCCGGCGATTCGCTGTGGCACGCCGAGCTGCTCCTGCGCGATGTCGAGCGCGGTCGGCAGCGTCGCGCTGCTGGAGCTGGTGGAAAACGCCGTGACGAGCGCCGCGCGAATGCGCGAGAAAAACATCACCGGCGAGAGGCCAATCAGAAATCGCACGATGCCGGAGATCGTGATGAGCACATGCGCCAGCAGTGCACCGAGCACCGTGAGCACGAATGCCGCAATCGCCACGAGCAAGTCGAATCCAAACCGTGACGACACGGTGAAAATCAGCGCGGCGACGCCGAACGGGGCCACCAGCATCGCGAAATGGATGATTGCCGTGACGACGAGGTTCAGCGCTTCCAGGAAGTCGACCATCGGCTTCGCGCGATCCGGCGGGATGACCGTGAGCGCAGCGCCGAACATCAGGCCGAAGAAGATCACGCCCAGCATGTCGGTATCGGCGGCCGCCTTGATGGGATTACGCGGGACGATGTTCACCAGCGTATCGATGCCGAACTGCGACATGGCGGCGGCTTCGACGCGGCCTGACGCGTCCTTCGCAAATCGATCCATCAGCGCCTGACGTGTTTCCGGCGTCACACGCTCCCACGGCCGTGCAGCGTTCACGATGATCAGTCCCAGCGTGGCCGCCAGACACGTGGTGATGAAGAAATAGGCGATGGCTTTGCCGCCCACACGGCCCACGCGCCTGATATCGCCAAGCCCCGCGACGCCGAGCGAGATCGACGCAAACACGAGCGGCATGACGACCATGAAAAGCATCCGCAGGAAAATCTGCCCCATCGGGACCGCGATGTAGGCGTTGATCCACTCGACCGTGGGATTCGAAACGCCGACCGTGAGATTCACCGTGAGACCAAGCGCCAGACCAAGACAGAGGCCCAGCAGAATCTTGGTGTGAAGCTTCATGCCTGTGCCGGACGAGGCAACCGGTTCGCTCATGCGCGCGCTTCTCCAGAAGATTCCTTCGAACGTCGTTGGCGGTTTCTCACAAGCTCGATAAGGAGGGGGAGCAGCGACACAAAGACGATGCCCAGTGCGACGAGCGTGAAGTTGTCCTTGACGACCGGAATGTTGCCAAACAGATACCCCGCGCCGACGCAGACGCCGACCCAGAGCGCGCAGCCGACGGCGTTGTACAGCATGAACGCGTGATACGTCATGGAGGCGCCGCCGGCGACGAAGGGCAGGAACGTGCGAACGATGGGCACGAAGCGCGCCAGTACCACGGCGCGTCCGCCATGCTTCTCGAAGAACTGATGCGCGCGCTGCACGTACTCACGCTTGACGAAGCGGTGGACGGTCGTGTCCGGCGCGTCAAGGTGAAACATGTGCGACACGCGGCGTCCGATGGAGTAGTTGACCATGTTGCCGAGAAAAGCCGCGCCGGCGGTGACGAGCGCGAGCACTTCGACGCGCATCGCGCCGGTCGCGGCGAGCGCGCCGGCGGCAAAGAGCAGCGAGTCGCCGGGCAGAAACGGCGTGACCACGAGGCCGGTCTCCGCAAAAATGATGGCGAAGAGGATCGCGTAGGTGGTGGTACCGTATTGCTGGATCAGGTCGCGGAGATGAACGTCGGCGTGCAGAAGGAAATCGATCATTCGTTCGACAGTCTAGAATACTTCGGTGTTCATTCTGTCGCCGGAATTGGCGGCCATCGTGCGGCCCGCGGTTCTCTGGTGGACAGGGGCGACCGTAGTGGACCGGGAGCCTCGCCTCGATCGATTACTCGACGCAGCCGAAGCTCACGTCCGCGAGAATCCGCCGGCTGAGACGCAGGCGGTCAGAGCGATGTACCGGCGCGTCGGTCTCGATCCGACGAAGACACGTCCATCGAATGAGGCGCTCCTCAGGCGCATTCGAAAAGGCGACCACTTGCCGCGCGTGAATTCGCTCGTCGATGTGATCAACTGGTGCTCGGTCGAGTGCCAGTTGCCGTACGGCCTGTACGATGGATCGCACGTGAACGGCGACGTGACCCTTCGGCTGGGTCGCGACGGTGAGGAATACGCGGGTATCCGAAAGGATGTGGTGCACGTCGCCGCGCGCATCACGCTCGCCGACAGGGATGGTCCGTTCGGCAATCCCACGTCAGACTCGGCGCGAACGATGGTTACGACCAGCACCACCGAAGCGCTTGTCGTGATATTCGCGCCGCGTGACACGGAAGCGGCGCGTTTGGAACATGTCCTCGAAACCACCGCCGCGCGCATTGCGACCATCGCGGGCGGATCGGAAGTGACGCGGCTGATATGCGCGTAGCAGCAATCATCGCAGCCGGCGGCCGGGGTTCGCGCCTCGGCGACGAACGCCCCAAGCAGTTTCTCGAGATTGCTGGCAAATCACTGCTGGAGCGCAGCATTGAACCCTTCGCACGGTCCGCACGTGTGGACGAGATCGTGATCGCACTCCCGCTGCCCGATGCCGCTCAGCCACCTGCGTTTCTTCGACGGCTGGAGAAGCCGACGACCATTGTCGAGGGAGGGGCGGACAGGCAGCGGTCTGTCGCGAACGCGTTCGGGCGAATTTCCAGCGGTACGGACGTGGTCGTGATTCACGATGCGGCACGCCCGTTTGTCAGCGCCGACCTGATTGCGCGCACGGTCGATGCGGCGGCCCTGCATGGAGCCGCCATTGCCGCAATTCCTGTACACGACACCGTCAAGGAGATTCTCAGGGGCAGCGGTGGGGTCATTGCGCGCACGCTCCCGCGCGAGTCCATTTTTCTGGCGCAAACGCCGCAGGCGTTTCGACATGACGTCCTGGCTCGCGCGCTGGCGCAGTCATCGTCCAGGGGCGCCACAGACGAGGCGATGCTCGTCGAGGAGTTAGGGATACCGGTGCGAGTGGTGGAGGGCGATCCGCACAACATCAAGGTGACAACTGCAGATGACCTGACGAAGGCAAACGCGCGCGCGGCATCCGCGATGCGAGTGGGAACAGGCTACGATCTGCATCGCCTCGTCAGCGGTCGACCGCTGGTCCTTGCGGGCGTGCGGATCCCGTTCGAACTGGGACTGCAGGGGCACTCGGACGCCGACGCCGTGTGTCACGCCGTCACCGACGCGATTCTGGGCGCGGCAGGTGTGGGCGATATCGGCCGTCTGTTTCCCGACAACGATCCGCAGTGGGAGAACGCCGACAGTCTGCAGCTCCTGCGTCGAGCGATGACGGTGATTCGCGGCTCCTCGTACGCCGTGCTGAACGTTGATCTCACGGTGATTGCCGAGCGTCCGAAGCTGCTGCCCTATCTCGACACGATGCGCGCCAACCTGGCGGATGCGCTTGGCATCGACCCAGCCGCCGTGAGCATCAAAGGAAAAACCAACGAAGCAATCGGTGAGATCGGTCGCGGAGAGGCGATGGCGTGTCATGCCGTTGCGCTACTGTTAAAGACTTGAGCGCAACGTTTCCAGTTTCCAGTTGTCAGTTCAAAGTTCAGTTAACAGTTGCTGGCCAGAAACTGACAACTAAACTTTGAACTGGAAACTGGCAACTGGAAACTGAAGTTATATGCGGGTCCGCTTCGCCCCTAGTCCTACCGGTCATCTGCACGTCGGCAATGCGCGCACCGCGCTGTTCAACTGGCTGCTCGCGCGCCACGCCGGTGGGACGGTTATTCTCCGCATCGAAGACACCGACGCGGAGCGCTCGACTCGCGAGTCGGAGCTCGCGATCACCGATGATTTGACCTGGATGGGCCTGACGTGGGACGAAGGCATCGGCGTTGGTGGACCCAAGGCGCCGTACCGTCAGTCGGAACGTCTCGCGCTGTACCGGCTGCACGCCGACACGCTGCTCGAGAACGGAAAGGCGTACTACTGCTTCTGCACGCCGGAGCAGCTCGAGGCAGATCGCCAGGCCGCGCTAAACGCAGGACTGCCGCCGAAATATGTCGGCCGCTGCCGCACGATTTCGCTCGACGATGCGCGGCACCGTCTGGCGGCTGGCGAGACCGCAGTCGTGCGCTTTCGCGTACCCGAAGATCGCGACATCGTTTTCACCGATCTCGTTCGCGGCGCCGTGCACTTCCACAGCAGTGTGATTGGCGATCCAGTCCTGCTGCGCTCCGACCGCGTGCCGGCCTATAACTTTGCCGTGGTCATAGACGATGCGCTGATGGATGTGACGCATGTAGTGCGCGGCGAAGATCACATTTCGAACACACCGCGCCAGGTGCTGCTGTACGAAGCGTTCGGGTGGCAGCCGCCGGCGTTTGCGCATTTATCGCTGGTCATGGGACCGGATCACACGCCTCTGTCGAAGCGTCACGGCGCGACGTCGGTCGCCGAATTTCGCGCCAAGGGCTATCTGCCCGAAGCACTGGTCAATTACCTTGCGCTCATTGGCTGGTCGCCGGGCGAGGGCGCCGAGCTGCTCCCGCTCGACGAGCTCGCGCGGCGATTCGACCTGTCGAAGGTGGCACACAGTGCCGGCGTGTTCGATGAAGACAAGCTGGCCTGGGCGAATCGGCACTACCTCAAGGTCGCCGCGCCGGACCGGCTGGTCGATCTCGCCATTCCGTTTTTGCGCGAACGATCGATCGTTGTGGGCGAACTCACAAGCGCAGGCCTCGACTGGCTGTTGGTGACGATTCCGCCGCTCGCGACGTCCATCGATCGACTGTCGCAAATCCCTGAGCGGGTCCACACGATTTTTTCGTTCGACGTCGACGAATCGATGGCGCACGAGAACATTCGCAATGAGCTCACGCAACAGTCCACGCGGGCTGTCATCGCAGCCCTGGCCGACGATCTCGCGTCTTCGCCGCGGCTCGTCGAGCGGGAAATTTTCAGAGCGGCTGTCGCGCGTCTGAAAGAACGGACGGGACTGAAAGGCCGTGCGCTTCTGCACCCGATTCGCGTGGCGCTGACGGGAGAAGCCGAAGGACCCGAGCTGGATATCATCGTCCCTGCCATCGATCGCGCGACAGAGCTCTCTCCCGCGAGCGGATTACAGAGCGTAACCGGATGCCGCGAGCGCGCCGCCGCGTTTGCCGCCCTCGTGGCCGGAACGAGTATCGACACCTGACACCAGGCACTTGGCACTCGGCACTTAGCACTCGGCACTTGGCACTCGGCACTGAACGGCACTCGGCACTCTGGTACGCATGATCGATTCACACTGCCACCTTGCGGGGACGGAGTTCGCCGGCGATCTGTC
>Ga0137374_10003501_pt1 | contig 18605 bp, 18 predicted proteins | sample SagtaG_20_FD_104811 | JGI IMG/M metagenome (GOLD analysis project Ga0137374, IMG submission 104811) | Vadose zone soil microbial communities from Sagehorn Ranch, Mendocino, California, USA - Sage1_R_100_16 metaG | ecosystem: Environmental > Terrestrial > Soil > Vadose zone | place: USA...
CCGCGTTCCAGGCAGACGACGCGGCGCCGCGGCTGATCTCGGTTTGGCCCCGCCTTCCGATGCGGATCAAGCGCTTGATGGTCGGCCTGATGGCCGAAATCGCCGAGGCGGCCGAGCGCGAGTAAAATAAGTCGCGGTAGGCGATTTTGCCGGCCCTACGCGTTCGCCGGTCATCCATACGCCGGCGGAAGGCTGTATTTCTGGCTTGCGAACCATTCGCGCGGGATCGTGCGGTTGGTTCCTTCTTTGATGAGCTTGCTGTAGAGGATGGCGCCGCAGGCGGCGAACTGAACTGCCAGTCCGGTATTGTTCTTATAGTAGAGAATTGAATCCGGACACTGGCGCACCTTCACCTTGCCGGCGACAACATCGCCGAGTTCATATACTTTGTCGCGCCGGACCACGCCCTTTTCGATCGGATCGAGAAGCTCGACTTGGCGATTGGCGGTCACGCTGTCCCAATCATTGACAATGATGTCGCTCGCCCGCGCGAAGGTCGCCTCATCGACCTCGCTGCGCGTATCGAGGACATCCGAGTTACAAATGGTCACGACCATCTGGCCCTGCTCGAGCCACTCACCTTTGAGGACCGGCAACTTTGCATTTGTGGCGCAGCACACGACATCGGCGCCGCGCACCACTTCGCGCGGGTTGTCGAGAGCCACCACCTCGACCTTCTCGTTCGCCATTCGGGCGACGAACGCCTCGCGGTGGTGCCGGCTCGGGCTATAGACCTGTACGCGTTTGATCGGCCGCACCGCGCATATTGCGCGGCAATTCGGGAACGCCTGATTGCCGGTACCGAACAGGCCCAAGACCTGGGCGTCCGCGCGTGCGGTCTCGGCAACCGCAAGTCCGGTCGTCGCGCCGACACGAAAGCCACTCAAATGTGTTTCGTGCATGAACGCTAGCGGCTCACCGGACGCGAGATCGTAGAGAATGATCACCGACCAGTTGACCGGGTCGGGATTGTCGAGCGTGCGGCGCTGCTCGTCCCGTTCGTCCATCAGCACGAAATGGGAGCCGGCCCGCACGCACGCCGCCTGATAGCTCGGAACAGCGCCTGCGTGGATGTTCGCCAAATAGCGGCGCTTTGGATCTGGCGTTTCCGAACTGTAGCGAAGTCTGGGCGGATTGACGGCTTTCCCGTTGGATAGGTCGCGAAACGCGACGCGCATTGCCTCGATCGCTTCGGGAATCGAAAGCAGACGGATAGCATCCTCGTCCGTGATTACAATCGGCATCGCACTTGGTGTTCCTTACTGGCCTTCGGGCACCGTCGAGATTCGGCGAAGGAGGCATAGTGTGTGGGTTCTTTTGATCTTCCACAATTATTATCGAGCATAGGCCCTTGGTTCGCGCCCTCGTTGTTCGTGCTCATGCCGATAGGGCGATCGATGCGCTCGTGCCGCGCTAACGACGATGCCGCCAACCGGTTCAGATCAAGTCAAAGATATTTGCGGCCGTTTGCAGCCGCTTTGCTCGCCCGGCGGCCCGGGGTCCGTGGCGCTCTATGAATCAAATGATTCGCCGGCCAAGGTCGGCGAGTGGCCGATTTCGGCCGATACCTGCCGCTGGGTTCCCCATTCGAAGTTGTGCTAGGCTTGCTCCTTCCGGACGCCGGGGGTGCAGATGGTGGCAAAGCCCAATGTGACGATTTCCCACGTTGAGGAATTGTTCACCGATAAACTTGGCCAACTTTGGAGCCCGGCGAAGGTGACGTTGTCGTGGCCTGCCGCCGAGGGCCTCCGAGCTCCGGCGGTGGTGATCGACGTCATAGCGCCCGCCCGCGCGCAGATGACGATCGAGGAATTGCGGCAGGCACACCTGCAAGCCGCGCGAGACGTGGTCAGTGCCGCGCTGCTCGGTATCGAGGAGCCGGTGACCGCCGGGGCGCGACCGGTGACAACCGCAGGACGGAAGGGAGCGTCCTGAATTTTACGCCGCACAGCCCCGCACCCGCCTGCTGGAGCCGGGTACGAGAAAGTTCGCAACATAATGTCGGGAACCCGACACTCTGTCCGGGGTTTGTTCCCTTATAGATGCGACGGAGCGCACCCATGGACCCCGCAGAAGAATTTCGCAGACACGCTGACGACTGCCGCACGATGGCACGCTCTACGGTCAATCTCGAGGATAGGGCCGCCTGGAACCGCATGGCCGAACGCTGGCTGCGTTGTGCCGAACAAACTGAGAGCGAGACGACTGCGGCGCGGATACACCGAAAAAGCAGGGCCGTGGGCCGCCACGCAGCGTGAGGTCCGCGTCAGGGAGGGGTCTCAGCCTTCCGTCTTGCCGGCACATTCGAACGGAAGCCGGCCCTTTCCCGGGGCCGGCTTCCGGCCCCGACCATCACCGGTCGGGGCTTCTCTTTTGAGCAGAGTGAGTCGTGATTCTGGGTTCCCTGCCGAAAAAATACCGCAAGAATCGCAAGGCTGGGTTGGCAGCAGCCGCTTGCGTCGGATCGATGCGTTCGAACCGCGCGTAACGTGACTGGCCAAAAAGAGAGGCCCCGAAAGGGGCCTCTCGAACTGAACAGGAGCGCGGCGGATTATTGGCTGCCGCTCTGTGAGCCCGATTTGCTGCCGCTCTGTTGATTCGATTTGCCGCCGCTCGTCTGGCCCGACTGGCTGCTGCCGGTCGTCTGACGCGATTGGCCGTTGCTTGACCCGCTCTGGGTGGACGTGGTCGTCCGGCTGGACGAATCCGTTCCGACCGTGGTCTGTCGCGAGCCGGAATTCCCGCGGACGCTCAGATGGTCCGACGACCGCCTGCTGACGGTGGTCCGGGCCGTGGATTCGCCGCTGACGACGACGCCCTGTCGTCGCTTCTTGATCACCGTCGTACGGCTCTCGGGCTGGGACGCGACAAACCGAGCGCGCTTGCGCTTCACCACGACTTTGTTGTTCTTGGCCTTCTTCTTGATCACGGTCGTGCGGCTGGACGGTGCGTCCTCCACCGCCACCTCGTGGCGGACGCGCTTCGTGTGGATGGTGACGTCATTCTGCGCACGGCCCCCGATCCGGGTTTCGGTACGGCCGCCAACCGTGGTCCGGTGCTCGCGCGACTCGCTGCGGATCGACGACCGGCTGCCTTCGGAGCCGCCGCGCGCGTTCATCTGACTGCCGCCGCTTTCCCGATTGGAAGCGTTGCCTTTGTTGGGCGTGCCGGACCCGGACCCTGACGGCATGCCGGTGTCCTGAGCCAGTTGTATGCGGCCCGGGTTGACCGGGTCCGCTGCGAGCGGAGCCGCAAAACCGAGCGCTGCCGCGGTTGCAAGTGTCACTGCAAGTGTTCTCATTTGCGTCCTCCGAAGTCTTGTTCCTCCCACGGGATAATTCCGTTGCGCCGGCAATTGTTTCCGCCGGCCGTCATTTTCCGCAATATGAACAAGCGTTTATCTCGTGGAGCTCGACAGCGTCTTTTGCGCCCCCGTGAAGAAGTAGCCGGCTTGTCGCCGGCCGGCCGGGCGGCCACGCACGACCGATCCGGCCGGAATGGAGGCGAACACGTGGTCGAGGGGCCCCGCTCTTTTCATCCGTTTGAAGGGCGATTATCCATGACTTCGCCATAAGGCTTCAGCGGGCCGCGGCAGCGAGACGGCGGGTCCGTCACGCCTCTCGGCGGCCGGTGCGCGCAACGCTCGTTGCCAGTGGAGCGCGAAACGGGCACCCTCACGCCGGGGGACGGGCCTTCCGGAGCATGGCCGTTTTGGCTCGGCGAGCAGGGAGCAGCGCATGTACCGGCATATTCTGATTCCGACCGACGGCTCGGCACTCGCGGAAAAAGCCGTCTCGCATGGGTTGTCGCTGGCGAAATCAGTCGGGGCCAAGGTGACCGCGATCATCGTCGAGGCTCCGTTCAGTGTCTACGACGTGCCTGAATCGAAATTGCGAAAGATGTCCGAAGCCTTTGCACAGCATGCCGAACAAATGAAAAGGCATGCCGCCAAGGTGTTGGACCACGTTGCCGACGCGGCCAAGGCGGCCGGTGTCTCTTGCGACACCCTGGAGATCGAACATGACCACCCTTATGAGGCGATCATCACGACCGCCAAGGACAGGGGCTGCGACGTCATCGTCATGGCCTCGCACGGGCGAAGCGGAATTTCCGCGATTTTACTCGGCAGCGTGACCAACAAGGTGCTCACGCACACGAACATTCCGGTTTTGGTCTGTCACTGAGTCGGGGACCGATTGCTTTCGCCCGGGGTCGGAGCGGATCACGGAGCGTTCCACAATGATCGAGAGCATAAGCGCCGTCACCCTGGCCACCCATGATATGTCGCGCGCCGTTCGCTTCTATCGCATGCTGGGATTCGAGATCGTTTATGGCGGCGACGACGCGGCGTTCACCAGCTTTCGCGCTGGACCCAACTATCTCAATCTGATCTCCCAACCCGCCGAGCGGATTTGGTCCTCGTGGGGGCGGGTCATCTTCTACCATTCCGACGTCGATGCCCTCTACGCGCGCGTAGTCGCCGCCGGCTACCGTCCGGACACCGCACCGCGCGATGCCGAATGGGGCGAGCGGTTCTTCCACCTGACCGACCCGGATGGTCACGAACTGAGCTTCGCCTGGCCGCTGCGATGATATCAAACGCAGATGCCGATGCCGGGGGGTGCATCCCGTGAATTATCTCGCCAATCGCGTGGCCCGGGCGTGCTATCATTTTGCATCGTGAAAATATGCGCCGGGGGCCAGGAGGAGTTGGTGTGAAGCGGCGCGCGTTCATCGCTCTTCTCGCCGGCGCGGCGCTATGGCCGCTCACGCCGAGCGCCCAGCAGGGCGAGCGCGTGCGGCGGATCGGGGTGCTGTTGCCACTGCCGCCGGTTATCCTGGCCGGGTTCTTCGACGAGCTTGGCCGGCTCGGCTTCGCCGAGGGCCGCAACCTCACGGTCGACCGGCGGGGTTTCTCGACCCCCTACGAGCAGTATCCGGCGATCGCGGCGGACCTCGCCGCCGCCAAGGTGGACGCCATCCTGTGCGCCGGCGAGGCAGCCATTCGCGCCGCCCAGGCGGCGACGCAGACCATCCCCATCCTCGCCGTCACCGACGATATGGTCGGTGCCGGAGTGGTCGCCTCGCTCGCCCGTCCGGGCGGCAGTACGACGGGGATCAGCATCCTCGCCGGCGACCTCGACGGCAAACGGCAGGAACTGCTGCTCGATCTCATCCCCGGTGCGCGCCGCCTGGCCGCGCTCTCCGACGCCCACACCAATACGCCCGGGCAGCTCCAGGCGCTGCAAGACGGTGCGCGCACGCGCGGCATCGAGCTCTCGATTCACGCGGTCCAGCGGCCGCAGGACATCGCACCGGCGATCGAAGCCGCCAGGGCGGCGGGCGCCGCCGCGCTCAACGTGCTCGCGTCGCCGTTCCTGCACGACAATGCGCCAACCATCATCGCGCGGACGGCGGCGCTGCGCCGGCCGGCCGTGTACCAATGGCCGGATCTCGCGGAACAAGGCGGGCTGGTCGGCTATGGCCCGCGCTTTGCCGAAATCTTTCGGCAATGGGCGCGCCAGCTTGCCAAGGTGCTCGCCGGAACCGCGCCGGCCGACCTGCCGGTCGAGCAGCCGACCAAATTCGAGCTGGTCATCAACCTCAAGGCCGCCCAGGCGCTCGGTCTCGAAATTCCGCCCACGCTGCTGGTGCGGGCCGACCACGTGATCGAGTGAGATAAGGCGGGCTAAGCGAAGCGAGCCCACCACGGCGCGTCGGCGCCTTTCTTTCCGACGCATCGGCTGCGGATCAGGATACGGAGGCTCATACCATGCGCATCGCAAAAGTGCTGACCGCAATCGCATTGTCGGTCACGCTCGCCGCTTGCGGCGAAGGTTCACCCGGCCCGAAGGGCGATTCGGGTCCGGCAGGGCCTCCGGGCGCAAGGGGCGATACCGGACCCGCCGGCCCCGCCGGCGCGGCCGGGCCGGCTGGAGCGCAGGGTGCGCCGGGGCCTCAGGGTCCGCCGGGACCTCAGGGGCCTGCCGGGTCACCGGGTTCACCCATTCGCGTCGTGCGCGCGAATTGCGACGCCGCCGGCTGCACCGTCGAGTGCAGTCAGGAAGAGGTTCTGATCACGGCTCATTGCGGCGCCCGGAGAACGCCGGCGACTTTCCCGACCGAGCGATCCGCTTCCTGTTCCAGGCCCGGGATGGCAAGCAATCCGCTTGTTGCGGCCTGCGTGAAGGCCTCCTTGCAGCCAGCCGATCCAGTCGCGCGTGACATCAAGCCGACGAGCGCCGTCGCGCGCGACTTCCCGAAGCTCGATGTCGACGGCAAGTGCCGCGCCGCTGCCAATCGGGACAACGCCGTCCTGCAGAGCTGCACCGCCGACGAGCAGAGAGCGCGCGAGCAACTGGCGACGCAGTGGGGGCAGTTCGCACAGCCGGACAGGACCCGCTGCACCCAATTGTCCAGCATGCGAGGTTTTGAAAGTTATGTCGAACTGCTCACGTGCCTCGAAATGGCGAGGGATGCAAAGCAGCTGCCGAAGCAATGAGGGCGGATTCGGCGGCGACCGATGACGACATGCCGGCTGAGCGCAGTGTGGTCTTAAGAGAAGCGGGCGTAAGACGAACCGTAGGGTATTCCGCCAATCACAAATAAAAACGGCGCAATACGCTCCCGCTTGCGCCTACGATTTCATTCGTATTCCCCGCTGATGTCTTTTCCCATGTAGTCCTTCATCATGGCGGTTGCGATCAGACTCAGGACCGCACAGATGAGAATGTAGACGGCGATCGCATACGCCGAGTGATAGGTGCCGAACAGCCAGGTCGCGATCAGCGGCGCCGGACCGCCGGCGATGATGGAAGCAAGCTGGTAGCCGAGCGAGGAGCCGCTGTAGCGCAGCCGGCCGGTGAAGCTTTCCGCGATCAGCGCCGCCTGCGGCCCATACATCATGTCGTGCGGAATGAGCGACAGCACCATCGCGAGGAAGATGATCGCCGCCACGCCCGTATTCAGCAACGCGAAATAGATGAACCCGAAGACGCCGGTTACCGCCGCGCCGATCATGTACATGTTCTTCCGTCCGATCTGGTCGGAGAGATGACCGAAGAACGGGATCGTGAAGAACGACAGGACCGATGCCGCGAGCACCGCGGTCAGCAGGAAGTCGCGCGACACGTGCAGTGTCCCGGTGCCGTACGAGAAGACGAAGGCGGTAAAGATGTAGAACGGCGCCTGCTCGGCCATGCGGGCCAAGGCCGAGAGGATGATCTCTTTCGGGTGGCGCCTGATGACTTCGAGTATGGGCGTGCGTTCGATCTTGCGCTCGGCTAGGAGCTTTGCGAACACCGGCGTCTCGAAAATGCCCAGGCGGATGTAGAGCCCGACGCCGACCAGGATGAGACTCAGGAAGAACGTACCCGCCAGCCCCAGGCGAGGAACTGATCGCCCGACATCTGGCTGAAGGCAAGCACGGCGAGGTTGGCGAGGAAGAGCCCGCAGGGCACGCCGAATTGCGGCCAGGACGTAATGAAGCCGCGCGAATGATTGGAGCGCGCCCATTCCATCGACATCAGCACGGAGCCGCCCCATTCGCCGCCGACGCCGACGCCCTGGACGAAGCGCAGGAAGGTGAGGATGACCGCGCCCCAGATGCCGATGCTCTCGTAGGTCGGCACCAGCGCCACCGCGAACGTGGCCAGGCCCATGAGCAGCAGCGTTGCGATCAGCGTCGACTTGCGGCCGATGCGGTCGCCATAATGGCCGAAGATCGCGGCTCCCACCGGCCGCGCGACGAAGCCGACGGCATATATTGCGAAGGCCTCGAGCGTGCCGACCCAGGGGTCCGAGTGCGGGAAGAACAGCTTGGCGAACACGAGGCCGGTCACCGTGCTGTAGAGGAAGAAATCGTACCACTCGATGGCGGTGCCGATGGTCGACGCGATGACGGCGCGGCGGAGCTGCACCTGATGTTCGGAAGCAGAGAGGGAGGCGGTGAAGTCGATCGACGTCATGGCGTTCTCCGCAATGGCTGCGGCCCCCTTGCAGGGCGAAAACAATTTGTGAGGAACTCGCGGGCACCCCTGCGAGTTCCCTTTGTCGTGCCTCATTAGGCGCGCAGCCCGCATTAAATTTTCGAGAGGTTTGGCCGGCCTTCCACCCGACCGGCGGTAACGCCAACGCGTCGATTGGGGCCGCGTGCAGTCGAAACTAAACCGCGCCGTGTAAGGTAAACAGGTAGACGAGACCGAATGCCGTCATGCCGAATGCGACCGCCGCGATCGGCAAAAGAATTTCAATAGCCGCGTTCGCGCCCCTGAGCCGGCCCTGCCAAGTGTCGAACTCACCCGCCGCCCAATCGCGGAACGACTCCCCCTCCGCGGCGCGACCCGGGTCCTTGCGCCCGACGCGCCACAGCACATACGGGACCGCCACCGCAATGAAAACAAAACCGCTCACCACCGCGAGCAGAAAATCCGTATAGCCGCTGCCGGCAAAGCTCCACACGGAGAGAACGAGCCATAGCGCAAGGCCGGCCATGGCTCTCCAAACGAGCGGATGCAGACGGTCCGAGATGGGCTGATGATAGCGAATAACATCTCTGCTCATGGGCCCTCCCTCGACAACGTTGAAGGCGGCCGGGCCAGTCGCTCTGGTCACGCAAGTGGAGGTGTCGAACCATCGGTGCCATGCGGTTGGATGACGCAAGCGGACCGACCCTCGCAGGCTGATGTAATCGTCGCGAATCTTACAAAAATTTAATTTTGTCACAGAATGCGCCTGCACGCGCAGGCAGTGGCTTTTGCATTCAAGCCGCGTCGCCGCGGGAACGATGCGGCCATCAAAAGTTCGTGTTGACGCATTATTGCCCACGTCATCGCGTTGGCTTGCCCCGGGGGCTGCAATTCAGCGGATCTGATGACCGCTCGTCACCTCATCGTCCGCGGCCGGCGCATCGATTCATTTGTCCGCGAAGTCATTGGCGCGCACATGGCTCATCGGCGATTCCCATGGCCCTTGGAGCTTAAACCCGGATCGCTGGCCGCGCTTGCATTCGCCGCCGCCTGCGTCGCCGTCGCCACGGCGGTGCATGCCGCCTTCGGGCTCGTCCGGCCGGAGACCGTAGTCTTCGCTCCGTATTATGCGGCCACGCTCGTTGCGGCGCTCATCGGCGGAGCGGCGGCCGGCATCCTCGCCATGGTCCTGGGCGGGGTGATCGCGTATTGGCTGTTCGCGCCGGCGGAGTGGAGCGTTGCGCTGTTCACGCCGGGGAATCTGGACAACTGGGCGCTCTACGGCACGTCTTCGGTCGCGATCCTCTGGGTCGCCGTGATTTACCGCGGACTGTTACAGCGGCTCCGCGAGGAACAGCACAAACGTCAGCTGCTCAACGACGAGCTCGCGCACCGGCTCAGGAATACGCTGGCCGGCGTCCAGGCCATTCTCAATCAGTCGCTGGCCGACGAAGAGGAATTGCGGGAAAAAATCAGTGCGCGCCTCGCTGCCTTGTCAGCGACGAATGATCTTCTTTTCAAATCCGACTGGCACTCCGCTTCCTTGAAGGACATTCTCACCGGCGAGATCCGACCTTACGACCCGTCGCAAATCCATTGCGAGGGCGAGGACGTCCAATGTCCCTCGGAAACGGCGATGTTGTTGGCGCTCGTCATTCACGAGCTCACGATGAATGCAGCCAAATATGGCGCGCTATCGAAACCGGATGGCCGGATCGATATTGCCTGGCAGAATGCCGACGGTCGGCTGACGCTGCACTGGGCCGAGAGCGGCAACTTGCAGCTGACACCCCCGACTCGAAAGGGATTCGGGACCAAGCTGCTGTATTCCGCGATCGGAATGTATCATGGCCACGTCGAAACGAGCTTCAAGCCGAGCGGTCTCAGCTGCAAAATCTCGCTGGCTCTGCCTGGCATCAATCGCAGCCCGTAGGGCGGATTGCGGGATCGGGGCCCTCCGGTTTCCTACCCGCCTCCACCGCGTACCGCCGCCACGATTTGCTCCGGCCTTATGGGGGTCGCATTGAACTCGGCGCGGAAAGGCGAGAGGGCATCGGCCGCCGCGTTGGCAATTGCGGCCGGCGGAGCAATGGCCCCGCCTTCGCCCAGGCCCTTGACGCCGAGCGGATTGAGCGGCGACGGCGAATGCAGGTGGACCAGGCAAAGGCGTGGCATTTCGCACGCCGTCGGCACCATGTAGTCCATGAATGATCCGGTCAGCAGTTGCCCTTTCGCATCGTATCTGAGTTCCTCGAACAGGGCGCCGCCGAGACCCTGCGCCGCGCCGCCCACGACCTGGCCGTCGACCAGCATCGGATTGATCACCGTGCCGCAATCGTGTGCGACCACGTATTGCTCGATCGTCAGTCCTCCGACTTCGATATCGATTTCGACGACCGCCACGTGGACCGCATAGGCCCACGTGACCGTCGGCGGTTCGTAGTAGTAGGTTTCCTCCAACCCGGCGTCGACGCCCTGCGGCCGGGCATGATCCCAACCGGGGCGGGCTGCCGCCGCCACTTGCGCGAGTGTCACTTCGGCGCCGGGCACTCCCACGATGCCGACGCTTCCATGACGCAGCTCGAGGTCTTGAGCCGCGCATTCCAACAGGTTCGATCCGACGGCAAACACTTTCCGGCGCAGCCGTTCGCTGGCGTGATGAACGGCCGCGGAAACCGTCACGGTGCTGCGGCTCGCGATCGTTCCGAACCCAACCGCGACCGCCGCGGTGTCGGCAAGGGAAACGATCACATCGTCGGGCGTGACCGACCACATGTCGGCGACTACCTGCGAAAAGATGGTCTCCATGCCCTGGCCCTGCGGGCAGGCGCCCGAAGACAGGTGGATTTTGCCGGAAGGATCGAGGCGCACCGTGGCGCTTTCGAATGGTCCGACGCCGGTTCCTTCGACATAGCAGCCGATCCCCAGGCCGAAAAAGCGACCCTCCTGGCGGGCCTTGCGCTGCCTTTGGCGAAATGCCGCGATGCCGCCGATCGCGTCCAGCGCCTGCTGCAGCGCGCCCGGGTAATCGCCGCTGTCATAGACGATCGGTTCGCCGTCGCGGTAGGGAATGCCGACGCGATACGGCATCTCGCCGGCGCCGATCATGTTCCTTCGCCGCACCTCGGCGGGCTCGAGGCCGAGCGTGCCGGCGATAAGGTCGACGATCCGCTCCATGGCGAAAGCGGCTTCCGGCCGGCCGGCGCCGCGATAGGGTGCGTTGGGAACCTTGTTGGTCGCGGCGATCCGGCCTTTCACCGCCAGGTTCTCGATCCGGTACGGTCCCATCAAATGCGCGGCCGTATTATAGGGAATGCCCGCCCCGACCGGATTCCACGCACCGCAGTCGAAAATGAAATGGTCGCGCAGCGCCGTGATCCGTCCTTCACCGTCGAAGCCGACCTCGACGTCGTGCAGCTGGTCGCGCGAGTGACAGGAACACATGAGATGCTCGCGCCTGTCCTCGATCCATTGGACCGGCCGGCCGATCGTGCGCGCCAGGAACGGGATCAGCACGTCTTCGGGATAGACGTGTCCTTTGAGGCCGAAACCGCCGCCGACGTCGAGGGCGACGCAGCGTATGCGCGCCTCCGGCAGGCGGAGAATGGCCGCGGCCTCGCGCCGGACCCAATGCACGACCTGCGTTGCGGACCAGATGGTCAGCGATCCGGTCCGCGTATCGTAGGCGCCCACCACCCCGCGGCACTCCATCGGCGCGGCCGCATAGCGGTGATGATAGAACCGGCGTTTCAGGCGGTGCGGGGAGCGTGCAAGCGCGGCATCGACGTCCCCCTTGCCGATCGTGAACTCGCCGATCAGGTTCGTGTCCAATTGCTCGTGGATGGTCGGCGCGCCCGGACCGAGCGCCGACTCCGCATCGACCACCGCCGGGAGGAGCTCAAGATCGAGGCCGACCAGCGAAACCGCGTCTTCGGCCGCGTAACGGCTTTCCGCTACGATAACGGCGAGCGCTTCGCCGACATGGCGTGCCTTATCGTGCGCCAACAGGGGCTGCTGCGGATTGGCGAACCTGTGCGGAACGAGCTTCGTCCATTTGCGCGGCAGCGACAGCTGCGTGTCCGGAATCGGCGGCAGAATCTTCAGGAGTTCCGCGCCGCTCAGCGCGAACACGACGCCGGGCGCAGCCGCGGCGCGCGACAAATCCACGGAATTGATGCGGGCGTGGGCGAGCGGACTCCGGACGAAGACTGCATGCAGCATGTGCGGCAGCGTGAGGTCGGCGACGAATTGGCCCCGGCCCGTCAGCAAGCGGGGATCCTCGCGCCGCACGATCGGGCGTCCCACAAAGGATTCGCTCTCGGCGCCGGTCATGCTGGTCTCTCAAGGCCCCTGAAAAGACGGCTTCTCGAAGCTCTAACGTATCCGCACGAGCAACGTAAGCGAGTCGGCTTTGCCTGGAATCGCGCAAGACCAATGGCTCGAACCTGCCGGACGTCCGCTTGGTACGAGCCGGGTGCCGGTCGCGGTCGTCTCACTATCTGACACGATGCGGTGCTGCCCGGCGCGGATCATTTGATCAACCCACTTGAGGAAGCGGGGACCGATCGGTAGACACGGGGGTCCGAGCGCCGTTCGACGCCGTTGCAAACGCCGGGGTCTCGCCCGACGGAGCGCCATGCTCTTCAACTCCGTCCAGTTCATGTTCGTGTTTCTGCCCGTCGTTTTGGCGGGCTTCTTTGTGCTGGGATGGTTGCGGCAGCCGACGCCGGCGGTCCTCTGGCTAGGGCTTGCCTCGCTGGTCTTTTACGGCTGGGACGATCCCTACCGGCTTCTGCCGATCATCCTCACCTCGATCGCCTATAATTTCGCCGTCGGTCGAATGCTCGTGCGCCGACCAAGTCGGGGCCTTCTGGCGATCGGCATCTGCGGCAATCTCCTGCTTCTCGGTTATTTCAAATATGCCGGGTTCTTGACGGACGTGTTCAGCACCGCGACCGGCATGGCGGTTTCGCGTCCGGACGTCACGTTGCCGATCGGCATCTCATTCTTCTCGTTCACGCAGATCGCCTTTCTGGTGGACGCCTTCCGCGGCGAGGCGCGTGAATACAAGCCCTGGCATTACCTGCTGTTCGTCACGTTTTTCCCGCATCTCGTTGCCGGCCCGATCTATCATCACAAGGAAATCATGCCTCAGTTCGATCGCACGGAAACCTTCAGGTTCGACGTTTCCAATGTGAGCTTGGGCTTGACGTGGTTTGCGCTCGGGCTGGCCAAGAAAGTGATGTTGGCGGATCCCATCGCGAGCTATGCCACGCCGGTCTTTGCCGCCGCGGCCGCGGGCAATCCGGTCGGGTTCGTCGACAGCTGGATCGGAGTGCTGAGTTTCACGCTGCAAATCTACTACGATTTCTCCGGCTACTCGGACATGGCGATCGGGCTCGCCTTGATGATCGGGGTCCGATTTCCGCTCAATTTCAACTCTCCGTACAAGGCGACCTCGCTGATCGATTTCTGGCGGCGCTGGCACATGACGCTGTCGCAATTCCTGCGCGATTACCTTTACATCCCGCTCGGCGGCAATCGAAAGGGACCGCGGCGGCGCTTCATCAATCTCATGGTGGTGATGTTGCTCGGCGGATTATGGCACGGCGCCGCTTGGAACTTCGTCGTCTGGGGAGGCTTGCACGGACTCGGCCTGGCGGCGAACCACGCATGGCACAAGGTGGCGGAGCCGCGCGGCCTCGCGCTTCCCGCCCCTGCTGCCTGGGTTCTCACCTTCGGCTTCGTCGTGCTGGCCTGGGTTGCGTTCCGCGCCGACAATTTGCCCACGGCGCTGGCGCTGTGGAAGAGCATGGCCGGCGTCAACGGATTCAACCCGGCCGAAAGCGTCGTGGCCGGGCAGATCGCGGGGGCGATGTCCTTGCTCGCCGGATTGCTGGCGTTGGCGCTTGTCGCTCCCAATACGCAGCAGCTCTTCTCCTATCCCGGCGATGTCGGTGCCCGACTTGAACAGCCGCTACAGTGGCGGCCGAGACCGGGGTGGGCGCTCGCGGTCGGCCTGCTGTTCGGAGCCGCACTGTCGTTCGTCATCACACAGCGTCCGACCGAATTTCTTTACTTCAAGTTCTGATCGTGAGGGGCGCAGCATACATTGGCTCTAACTCGGCCTGTTCATCGCACCTGCGGTTGCCGGCGTTCTCGTCGCCGGCGTCGGCCAGACGACGCTCGATAATCCGGGCTAGGCATCCGGCAAAGCGCGCAAATCGGCAACATTGATGCTCGACCGCACTTGCGCCCTACGCGGCCTCTGGCTTATGGGTTGCCTTGTCACGGCGGACGCGAGGGGAATCTTGCTCGACCTTTACCGGTTCGTTCTCGCCATTTTTGTCGTCCAGGCGCACGTCCCCTGGGAGGGCGGTTCAGGTCCGCTGTCGCAGCACGCGGTCTTTTCGTTCTATGTGCTGAGCGGATTTCTCATGACGCTGATCCTGAACGAAACCTACGGTTTCGGACCCGGTCATTTTGTCCGGTTTTGGACCAACCGTTTCCTGCGGCTTTATCCGGCCTATTTTATCGTCATTGCCATCACGGCCCTGCATATCTGGTTGGTCTCGCCGCTGACGCAGCTGCACAGCACCGTGGGACTGCCCGAGGGCGTCTATGGCTGGATCGCGAACGTGACCATGTTCGGCATGGCGGGACTCGAGATTTCGCTGCGGCCGGCCATCAACTTCATCCCGAACGCGTGGTCGCTGAGCGTCGAGCTGTTCTGCTACGTGCTGCTGTCGATCTACTTTGCCCGTACTCGGCAACGCGCGCTGGCGTTGCTGCTGATCGGCATCGTCATTACTGGCACCCAGCTGATCCGTGTCACGGTCGCGGCGCCGCCCAATTACGACATGTCAAATCACTACAATGTGCTGCAGGCCGGTATCATTCCATTTGCCGCCGGCAGCCTCGCCTATTTTTATCGCCAGTCGGCGCTGCTGCGGTTTTCTCCCGCCCGGCTTTCGCTCCTGTTGCTGCTGTGGGCGGTCAATTGCGCGCTTGCGCATTTCTTCGCCTATCACCAGTTCGTGTCGGGCCTTTACGTCGCGGTCGCGATCAACGTCGTCCTCGTGCCCATGATGTTCGGCTACGACGTGGCGAACCGCCCCGCCCGATGGATGAAAGTGCTGGGTGGAATTTCATACCCGGTCTTCATATCGCATATTCTGATCGGGACGTTGGTCGTGCGCTATTCGGGCTTCCTGCGGCCCGGAATGGGACTGTTGCTGGCAACGCTCGCGGCGACGATCGGCTTTTCTCTCCTCGTCCATCTGGGAGTCGAACGCCGCATCGAGACCCTGCGCGCGGCGATCAAACGGCGGCGGTGGGTTTCGTCCTTCGCGTGGCAGTCCCGCTCCGGCGCCGCGCCTGCGTTGCCTGCGGAATGAGCATCAGCTGGTGAAGCGAACTGAGACGCGGCGCTCCGCATGGCCGTGGGCGCCGCAGCGTGGCGCCGGAGGCTCACGCGGGCAGAATTGAACCCGTGTTACGCCGCCTCGCGCAGCCACCGCCGCATGGCGGGGAAAGGCGCAACCCCTGCCTCGGCCGCGCGCTTCTTGTCGTAGGCCATGCCCAACCACTGCAGCGTTGGCAGGGCCAAGTAACGTCCCTCGCGGAAATTCTCGAGCAGCGCCGTGCTCCCGCCGCGGTACCCCCCCGCATGGAAAACGATCGCGGGGTCGATCCCGAGATGAAGTGCAGCCGCATACGACCAGGCAATTGCCATCATCTCCTCGGCCGGATCCGCTCCCGCGTCCCGGTGCATGGCCCGGCGACGATCGGGCGTCATGACGGCCAAATGACCGGCCTCATGAAGGAGATCGCCGGGAAAGCTCAAGCGCGCCTCCTCGACCACCAGCGCGCCGCGCGCGAGCAGGATGCCCGGGCAGGGAGTCGCATCCACGACTTTGCCGGCGCGCACCTCGATGCCGACTTCACGAATGAAGTCGACGATCCGGCAAACCAGCGGGTCGCCAAAGGCGGAGACTTGCAGGGAGGTGTTCGAGTCGGTCATCCGCCGGAACGTCCGATTCCGCGGCCCGTACGGCGCCGCGACCGCTCAATCCGGGGGTCACACCCCGAGCCCCATTGAGGATAGGCATTTTCCGAACCGCCCGGAAGTCGGTAAATTAAATTGAGTCGATGGAAAGCCGGATCATTCTCACCCTGGCCATGCTTCTATACCTGATGGAGGGACCCGCCATGGCGGGCAATACGGCCAGCTTCGAGACCGACGCGGTTGGCGCCACGCCCAAAGGCTGGACGGCGACCCGCACCGGCAAGGGCGATCCGCAATGGACGGTCGAACAGGACCAGACAGCGCCTTCGAAATCGAAGGTGATCAAACAGTCCGGTCGGGCCACTTACCCGCTGCTGCTCAAGGACGACACCAACATCCGCGACGGCTTCATCGCGGTGAAGTTCAAGGCCGTTGCCGGCTCCGAGGACCGCGCGGCCGGCCTGGTCTGGCGGGCCGGAGATGCAAACGATTACTACGTGGTCCGCGCCAACGCGCTCGAGGACAACGTCGTGCTCTACAAGACCGTCAACGGCGTCCGCAGCGCGCTTGACATTGTCGGCCGCAAGGGCGGCTACGGGGTCGAGGTTTCGGTCCCGTCCGGCCGGTGGCTTGCCCTCCGCGTCGACTTCAAAGGCACCCGCTTCAGGGTTCTCTACAACGGCAAGCAGCTCTTCGAGGTCGAAGATTCGACCTTCCGCGACGCCGGAAAGGTCGGGTTGTGGACCAAGGCCGACAGCGTGACGCTGTTCGACGAAATCATTTACGGTGACGTGAAATAGAGGAGGCGTCGGCAAGACAAACTATCTCGCGGAACCAGTGACCCGACATGAAATCAAGGGACGCTTCGCGATTGCTGCGAAAGTCCGAAATGACACCGCGGCCGATTTAGCCCGGATCTTTTCCATGAACGCATTCATCGCGATCGTGTTTGCAAGCCTGCTTTCGCGCCTCGGCTACCAGATGGCGCGAAGTCCGGTGCTCCCCATCTTCGCCGCCGATCTCGGCGCCCTGCCCGAGCTCATCGGCGTCATCGTCGCCGCCTCGACCGTCACCGGCGTGTTCTTCAAGCTGCCGTCGGGCGCGCTCTCCGACGTGCTTGGGCGCAAGCGCATGATGGTGCTGGGGGCGCTTTTTTTCGCTGCTCCGCCGTTCCTCTATCCGTTCGTGCAGGAGCCTTGGTCGCTCCTCGCGCTCCGCTTCGTTCACGGCTTCGCCACCGCGATCTTCTCTCCGGTCGCCTCGGCCTACGTGGCGAGCCTCGCCGAGACCGGGCGCGGCGCCCGGTTGGGCTGGTTCTCGTCGGCAAACGACATCGGCGCGACCGGAGGACCGCTGATCGGCGGCTTCGTGCTCTATTTCACCTCCAGCTATTCGCTGACCTATCTGCTGGTCGGCGCGCTCGGCGTGCTGCCTTGCTTTTCGTGCTGCTGCTTCCCGATGTCGATCGCCCGGCCCGCGAGGCGAAGGCGTTCCCCGCGCGTGCCGCGGACTTCCGGCAGGGCGTCGCGGAGGTGTTCAGGACGCCGCCGATCTTGGTCGCGGCCGGCATCGAAGCCGTCATGTATCTCGGCTACGGCGCCTTCATCGGCTTCCTGCCGATCTACGCCAAGACCATCGGGCTCAACGACGCCGAGATCGCGATCGTCCTCGGCGCGCAGCTGGTGCTCGCCATGGCGGCGAAGCCGATCTCCGGACGCCTGTCCGATCGGGTGGGACGAATACCCGTCATCGTCGTCGGCCTCCTGCTCTGCGCGGCCGCCCTTCCGCTGATCTTCCGCAGCGAAAGCCTCGCCGGTTTCGTTCTCGTCGCGCCGTTGCTCGGCCTCGGCGTCGGGGCGGTCACGCCGGTGACCAACGCGCTCATCGCCGATCTCGCCTCGGCACGGCGCCTCGGCGCCGCCATGGGGGTGTTCGGAACCATCTGGGACATCGGCGAAGCAGCGGGCCCGATGATCGCGGGATTCCTGATCGGCCGATTGGGATATGCGGCGACCTTCGACGTGCTCGCCGCCGTCACCGCCGCCGTCACGGTCGGCCTGATGGCGCTGGTGCGCGATCCGGCGGTGCCGCGCGTCTGACCGCTTTCCGGGCTTGAATGAGGCGTGCGGCCTTTCCCTCGCGTGCCCCGGGTGACGAATGTCCCATTCACGAATGTCCCATTCCCCTTGCCGTCTCCCCAGGCGATGGCTACATTTTATGTATAGAGGGGAAATGCAGGCTCCCCGTCAGACGGTTAACCGTCCAAGCTCTGCGCATCGCTCGATTTTTCGAGGTGATTGCGCATGGACGGAGTTTCCCTCACCACGTCTTCAGCTCTGATTTCTGCGCGGCACGATGTCGTCGTGGACGTATCCACTTGGGATCATAACGCATCCGGTTTGCACGCCGTGCCGTCCTTGCTCGAAGTTGTCGGATTGACGAAGCGCTATGGCGAACAGATCGCTTTGGCCGACGTCGGCTTCGCGGCGAACGCAGGCGAAGTGCTGGGCCTGATCGGGCCGAACGGCGCCGGCAAGACGACGTTGCTTGAAGCGATTGCCGGCGTGCTTCCCGCGGATTCCGGCGCGGTGGTCTGGCGCGGCAGGGCGTTGCCGCAGGCGCGCCGGCGC
>Ga0137374_10003523_pt1 | contig 18523 bp, 19 predicted proteins | sample SagtaG_20_FD_104811 | JGI IMG/M metagenome (GOLD analysis project Ga0137374, IMG submission 104811) | Vadose zone soil microbial communities from Sagehorn Ranch, Mendocino, California, USA - Sage1_R_100_16 metaG | ecosystem: Environmental > Terrestrial > Soil > Vadose zone | place: USA...
CTCGACAGTCACCGGCGGCACGCCTTCCTTGAGCAGCACCGCCACGAGGATGGCGTTCTCGACGGCGCGCGTGCTGCAGGGCCCCAGTCGCGCGAAATCCGCCGCGCTCCAGAAGCTGCGATGCACTTCCAGCGGATGATGACCGGGACGTGATTGATGCGGCTGAAAGTCATCGGACTTTCTCGCATGGTACGAGTATTGTGACGGGAGTGACAAGTCCGTTTCTCCCGGAACGAATCGCAGGAACGGGCAATTGTCGTGGAAGGAATTGGGCCGTTCGCGACCGTGTCCTACTGCCCCAACACCTGCCGGTAGAGTGCCTCTAGTTCGTCGTTCAGTTTGCGCAGATCAAACTTCTCCTTCACAAATCGTTGTCCGGCCATTCCTATCTCCGGCCACGACTCACGCCGCTCGATCAATTCGGCAAGCTTCCAGGCCAATGCTTCGGAATCGCGCTCAGGCACCAGGAATCCCGAGACGCCATCTGTCAGCGAGTCCGGAATGCCACCGACGCGGCTTGCCACCACAGGCAGTCCCATCGCCTGTGCTTCAATGAGCACCACGCCTTGCGTTTCCGTGCTTCCGTCACTGGCCACCACGCTGGGAAGCACGAACAAATCGGACTGTGCATACGCGGCGATCACTTCCTCCCGTCCCTGCGCGCCCATAAACTCGACGTTCATCTCAAGGCCCAGTTGCCGACGGAGTCCCTCCAGCGAGGAGCGCAGCGGTCCATCGCCGATCACGCGATACTTGAGACCCGGATAACGAGCAACAAGTCTGGCCACAGCCCGAAGAGCGTTTTCGAGTCCCTTGAACTCGACCAGCCGTGCCACCGTCAAGAGAGACACGGCACCGGAGCGGACTGGCCGTCGCTCCGGCGGAACGAAGGCACGTGTGTCCACACCCATCGCCATCTGCGAAAGCCGTTCAGGCGGGCAACCCAGCGCCAGCAATCGCTCAGCGAGGTAGCGCGAATTCCACGTGAACCAATCTCCTTTCTTAAACAGGCGTGCGTACATGTTTCGTTTTGAGCCCCGCGGCCGAATCGTCACGTCGTAGCCATGAAACGTCGTAATCAGCTTGCCGCTGACGGCGCGGAGGTCACGCAAAGCCTGGGCCTTGATGCCGTTCTGGCCGAAGTGCGCGTGAACTATGTCGTAAGCCGGACGACGGGGCAGAAACGGCGCTGCGTGGTGCAGCAGTTTGAAGGACAGGGCCTGCCTTCCGAACCGGAACGGGTTGAGCGCCCCGGCCACTTGCCTCGGCGCGGAACCGAAATGCCGGGCGGCCAACGCACACGCCCGGGCCGTCCTGGCCAGTGGATTACCGGGAAGCCGCGGAGCGTAACGGGTCTTCTCAAGGAGATGAAACTTCTCCACGTCCGCGTGGATCCTTGGAGCCTTTTGCGGTCGGTCGGCGTAGATCTCCACTTCGTGCCCGCGCTCGATGAGGCCGGTGATTTGGTTCAACACGAACGTTTCGGAGAGGGCCGGGAAGTGGGTGACAACAAACGCAATCTTCAAGGAAGCGAATTACTCACCCTTTCCCGGTGCGATTGCAACCTGGATTCGCGCCGCGAGAAACTGCACTTTCACTCGACGGAATCGATCAGGCCCGATATTCTGGGCCCGATCTCGCATTCGACGGCACGACTGAAGATGCTGCGCAAGTGGATCCATAAAGTCAGCAGGCGATTTGACATCGCGGCGCTCTACTCCACAACTGTCGGCATCAAATGCACTAATCCACTCATCGCTTCCTCGCGACTCGACGGGTTGACCAACCCGGGGGTGTTTGAACTGTCGCCCGGGGAATTGCGACTGGGTTTCGACGGACTCAGAGACGAGTTCACCTTACTGAAAATGCCCATCGCCGAATCTCCACACCTCGACTTGTTCCGGAGGATAGACAGCGGCAATGATTTGCATGATTCCCCGTACGCGGTCCGGCTGCGCTCAGGCACTCTGGACTTCCGGCCTCCGCGCCGTGTCGGTGAGAAACATCTGACGGCGCGTCGGGAGAAATTCTTTGAAGTGCGACAACGGATCCAAGCCGGAGATTACGAACCGATCAAAATAATAGTGGTGAGAGGGGATCATTTCACGGTGGATGGAAAACACCGGGCCGCCGTATGTGCGTTGCTCGGCCGGCAAGTCCGTTGTTTGGATGCCAGCGCCGCTGTGCACGATAGTTTTTATTCGTGGGTCTGCCGGAAAATGGAGAAAACACCGGCGCAGTTCCAGAAGCACATCTGCTGGTTCGATGCGATCTACCGCCGCCACAGGCTCCGCGATGCGAAACAACTATGCACTACTCCTCTGTAAAGGAAATCGTCGCGCATCTCGAAGCCGAGCCGGCCGAGTCGGGCGGGAACATCTATCATCCCATTCCCTTTCCCGAGTTCGCCCATCTTAAGTCCAGCTCCGATGCGGATCAGGTACGCGCCAAATGGGAGATGATCCAGAACGGCCTGCATCTGGCCTTGCCCGGCGGTATGGCCGGTCGGACCGTTCTGGACGTGGGCGCCAACTGCGGCTTCTATACTTTCTCGCTTGCCCAACAGGGAGCCAAAGTGACCGCCTTCGAGCCGCACTCGCGCTATGGGCCCATCGGGCAATTCCTTGCAGCCGAAAAAAAACTGCCGGTGGACTGGCATTGCGCCGCATTCTCGCCCGAAGCGATCCGCGACCAGCGTTTCGACGTCGCGCTCCTGCTTAGCGTGTTTCAGTGGATGGCCGCAGGCGGGCAAAACCTGGCCGGTGCTTCGGCCGAGTTGCGTGCCATCTCGGAGTCGAGCGACTGCCTGGTATTTGAACTCGGCTTCAACCGCGGCAAGTCGTGCCTGACGACCCGCCGATGGAATCACTACGCCGCACTAATCAGGCTACTGCGCGATGCCACGGTTTACAACCACTTCAAACTGCTGGGCCAGCCGCGCATCTGGCGCCGCTACGCCCGGCACCTGGTCCTGTGCTCGCACCGGGCAGACTTGGAGGATTCGCTGATCAGGCGCTGCATCCGCGGGATCGGCATCTAGCCGCCATTTCCTGGCATGAACTTAAGGACACGACAGTCGGTAGCCGCCGACGTGAGGAGGCGGAGAATGTGGCAACACGGTCCATCCGCCTCCTCACGTCGGCGGCTACGATCTTGGCCGTCAAATGCCGGCTAGCGTTCAATTGGCCTGATGAACCTCAGCGTCGCCGCCATCGTCCCGGTGTTCAATCGGCCTCGCGCCGTGGTCGAGGGCCTGGAAGGCGTGCTGGCGCAGAGTCTCCCGCCGGCCAGGCTCGTCGTCGTGGATGACGGCTCGACCGACGAGACCGCGGCGCGCGTCGAGGAGTGGTTGCTGGCCAAACGCCCGCCGTTCGAGGCGAAGCTCATCCGCCAGCCCAACGCCGGCGCCGCCGCTGCCCGTAATCGCGGCGTCGTCGAAGCCCACGGCTGCGACGTGTATGCCTTCCTGGATTCCGACGATGTCTGGCCCGCCGATTACCTGCGCCGGATGAGCGACGCGTTCGCGAGCCACCCGGACGCTGTCGCCGGCTGCGCCGACCGCGTGAACCACGACTTCGCCACGGGCGCGGTCGATCCGCACAGTTACAAGCATTACGCCGACGGCAAATGCAACGCGACCACCCTCATGTTTCTCGAAGGCCCGCCGGGCACTTCTGGCGTCGCGATCCGGGCCAGCGCCTTTCATCAGGCGGGCGGTTTCGACCCCGCCTGGCCGACCGGCCAGGACTACGATCTCATGTTGCGTGTCAGCCTGCTCGGCCGCTGGCTTTATGTGCCGGGCACTCCGATCACTTCACGGAATCATCTCGAAGTCGTGACCGGGAGCGGAGAACCGCCTCTCAGCCTCAAATATGCGGACCGCGCCTTTCGGCGTGTGCAGATGCTGCATCGGTTCATCTTCGAATGCGGCGGCAGGGATGCCGTGCCGGAAAAGGTCTGGCGCCGCCGCCTGTCTGGATTGTGGTTCAAGGCGGGACGGAAACTTGCCGCGATGGATCGGCCCGAGGACGCCCGCGATTGTTTCCGGCGCGCGATAGACCTGAAGCCGTGGCACCTGCTTGCACGATGGAGGCTCCTGAACACGCGCGGGAGTTAACCTGCGGTTCTCACCGCCGATCGTAGCCGCCGACGTGAGGAGGCGGATGGACCGCACTACCGCTGACCCGCCTATGCATGACGCCGGTAGGGCGAGGCTCCTGCCGAGCCTTGGTCAAACCGGAGGTTTCGGCTCGGCAGGAGCCTCACCCTACCGGGTCAAGATGAAGATGCCCGGCCACAGGCCATCGTTTCTCCTCACGTCGGCGGCTACAGAGTGTCCTGTGCCGCAGCTCGCGGTGAAGAAATGGCGGCTAATTTGCCGTCCGCTACGCTAGAATTCCCTTTACCACTTCGCCCGCGACATCCGTCAGCCGGTAATCGCGGCCCTCAAAGCGATACGTCAGCTTCGTGTGTTCGATGCCGAGCAAGTGCATCATCGTGGCGTGGAAATCGTGAACGTGAACCGGCCTCTCGGTGATGTTATACGCGAAATCATCGGTCGCGCCGTACGTCATGCCTCCCTTGATGCCGCCGCCGGCCATCCAGAGAGAAAAGCAACGCGGATGATGGTCGCGGCCAAAGCTATCCTTCTTGATTTCGCCCTGGCTGTAAGTGGTGCGGCCGAATTCGCCGCCCCAGATCACCAGCGTGTCGTCAAGCAAACCGCGCGCCTTCAAATCAATGACAAGCGCTGCGCTGGCCTGATCCGTGAGCTTGGCCTGCTTCTGGATTTCCTTCGGCAGGCTGCTGTGGTGATCCCAGTCCCGGTGGCAAAGCTGGATGAACCGCACCCCGCGCTCCGCCAGCCGGCGGGCGAGCAGGCAGTTGTTCGCAAAACTCGCCTTGCCCGGTTCGGCGCCGTAGAGGTCGAGCACGGACTTCGGTTCCTTAGAGATATCCATCAGTTCCGGCACCGCAGTCTGCATGCGGTAAGCCAGTTCGTAATTCTCGATGTGCGTTGCGATGTCAGGATCGCCGATGACCCCAAGCTGGCGGCGGTTCAACTGCTGCATCGTGTCGATGAGCTGGCGGCGCGAGGCGGGCGTAATGCCGGCCGGATTCGACAGGTAGAGCACGGCATCGCCCGCCGCGCGGAACGGGACGCCCTGGTAGTTGCCAGGCAGAAAGCCGTTGCCCCAGTAGCGAGCCTGGAGCGGCTGGCCGCCGCTCCCGCTGAGCAACACGACGTAGCCTGGCAGGTTCGAGTTTTCGCTGCCCAACCCGTACGTCACCCACGAACCCATCACCGGCCGGCCGGGCTGCTGGTTGCCGGTCGCAAAAAACGTCACTGCCGGGTCATGGTTGATCGGCTCGGTGAACATCGAGCGGATGAGGCAAATGTCATCCGCAATGCCGCCGATGTGAGGCAGCAACTCGCTCAATTCCAGCCCGCACTGGCCGCGCTTCTGGAACCCGAAGGGCGAGCCGACGCACAAGAGCTGCTTTTGTCCGCTTGTCATCCCAGTGATGCGCTGGCCCATGCGGATGGAGGTGGGCAGCTCGGTATTCGTCAACTCCTTGAGCCGCGGCTTCGGGTCGAACAAATCGATGTGCGAGGGCGCGCCGGATTGGAACAGGTAGATGACTCGTCTGGCCTTCGCCGGGAAGTGGAGCCCATTGAGCGCACCGGAGCCCGCCTTGGAAGCCGAAGAGGCCGAAGACTTCGCGCCCGCCGCGAGCAAATCCTTATTCAACAGCGAAGCCAGCGCGACGGCGCCAAGCCCTGTCGTGCTGCGGGCCAGAAACGCGCGGCGGCAGAGCAGCGTGCTGGGGTCCGAAGGAGTGCTCACGCCCGCAGCATAACCAGCCCAGGACGAAACGAAAGCCTGGAATTCGCGCTTGCAGGGCGCAGCTTGACGCGGACCGTCCGCGGGCCGGCTGGATGCGGCCCTGCCGCGCGGCGCCTTTCGTGATCGTTTCTCTCCTCGCGGTCGCCCCTGTGAACATGTCAAAAACTCATCCGCTCTCATTCGTTTGGTCGGATTTGGTCGGAATTACCTGGACCTGCTCGGAGGTACCCGGATTTGACCCAACTGTTGTCAGATCCGCGCCAGCCGCTGGGCATCTGGATTTCTTTCGTCTCTCGGCGTCCTGCTCGACCCAACGCTCCATGCGCTTGTCCAGTTCTTCCATGAATGCTGACCAGGCGGCTTTCACCTTCGGATCGTGCCGGTCGAGAAACGTCATGAGATCGTCTATGTCAAGCCGCAGTTGCTTCCTGTACCTCACGACCGAGTGTTCCTCCTCCAGCGCCAGACGTTTGCGTTCGAGGTTCAGCCACTGCGCCTCTTGATCGCCCCGGCGCAGCGCCACCACATCGGCGCACATCGCTTGTAACGTCTTCAAATCCACGCTGCCACCGGCCGCCTGCCTGACGGCGCTTTTCATGGCCACGGCGTAGTGGACGGTCAGGAATGAGGCCAGGTTGTCCGTCACCGGCGCCTTGCAGTTACGGGCCAACTCGGCCACGTCCTCGCACAGTTCGCACCCGAGTTGCAGCGCCACTCGCTGGGCCAGCCAATCCCGGTAACCGCCTTTGCGCCACTCGGAAATGTTCTGCTCCCGGATGGGGCGTCCCGCAAATTCCGCGTCCACGACGGCCTGCACACGCGGCAGCGAATTGAGCCATGCTACAAGCCCACGGCCCTTCTCCCCCTCGCGCAACCGGCAGTTCAGTTCCTCGCGGACCCGGTGCGGCAACCGGGCGATTTTTCCAGTACGGCTCATGACATAATCTACGAGCCTACGATATCGGACGGGGCGCAGAAGTGTTAGCGCCTAACGGGCGAAACGAGCCAAACGAGCGGAAAACGACACGAATTTCACGAATTTTCACGAACTCAGAGTCTCCAATTCGTGCTAATTCGTGAAATTCGTGTCTAAAATCGTATGCGTGGTTGTGTCGCCCTTACAGGGCTTGAGGGGTGTGTGGGGACTGTTGACCTGGGCCTCCGCTCGTCGGACTCGCTTCAGCCCAGGCTGACACATTGGGGGCTTTCAGCCCCGGCAACCGGCGCCTGCGGCGCAGCGGGCACACCTGGCGGAAGAGTTCGGCTGCACTTTCCGAACGCACGCGGCGCACGCGGTACCGAAGGGCCGAAGGCCCCTGTGCTGAGGGCTGAAAGCCCGTCCTGTGATAGCCTGGGGTGAAGCGCGCAGCGCGTAGCCCCAGGTCAATGTCCAAAACCAAATCTTACTCGCCCTGTAAGGGCGGAACAATGCCAACGCCCAGGCCGCACAATCCTATTCAATCCCACGCGTATCGTTCATCCAACGGCTTCCCATTCTTCTCGCAAAACCGGCGGTACTCGGTTTGGAAATCCTCCTGCTTGTGATGTTCCGGTTGGTTGCGAATGTAGTCGCGCACGGCCTCGACATGCATCGGGCTGACGCTGAACTCCCCGTAACCGGTCTGCCACGCGAAGTCCGAATACCACGCGTGTTGTTCCTTGATCCAGCCCGACGAGGAACTCTTGACCTGCTCGACGATTTTGGCTGGCGGGTCATTCTTCGATTGCGCGAAGAGGATGTGGATGTGGTCACGCACGGAATTGATTTCGATGAGCGGCGAGTCGAGGTTCTTGAGGATGCCGGTGATGTAGGCGTGGAGTTGGCCGCGTTCCTCATCGCGAAGGAGTGGGCGGCGGCCCTTCGTGCTGAACACCAGATGAACGACAATGTTGGCGAGCGATTGGGACATGGTTGTGTCGCCCTTACAGGGCTTGAGAGGTGTTGGGGAACGTTTGACCTGGGCCTCCGCTCGTCGGACTCGCTTCAGCCCAGGCTGTCACATTGGGGGCTTTCAGCCCCGACAACTGGCGCCTGCGGCGCAGCGGGCGCACCGGGCGCACGGTCTCGCCCGCGCCTTCCGAACGCACGCGGCGTACGCGGTACCGAAGGGCCGAAGGCCCGTGTGCTGAGGGCTGAAAGCCCGTCCTGTGATAGCCTGGGGTGAAGCGCGCAGCGCGTAGTCCCAGGTAAACGGAGCCGAAATCCTCGCCGCCCTGAAAGGGCGGGACATTGGGCGCGGTATGAAACGCAGGAGATCTGTTTCGGCCTTGCATGGAATGTCAGGCCGGCACGTCGAACACCAACACCGTCAACGCAAAGTCGCGCTGCTTGTCGTCGCGATGATGCAACATGAATCGGAAGCCCGTTTCGTGTTTGTAGCTGGTCACCTGGTGCTTGCAGTTTGGGTGTGCCTTCACCACGCCCGGAATTTGTGACAGCACTCCTGACAGGTTTTTGTTACGGTTGAAAATGATAATGGCAGTTTTAGTGTCGCGCCACGATGTGTAACCAAGCAGCTGTTCGATTTTCGAATTGAAGTACTCTGCGCCGCCCCAGACCAAGCACTCGGCAATGAAGATGTTTCGTCCGCCTACTTTGATAATGATGTCTGTTTTGCCCTCGTAGTTGAACGTTTCCCCCGTGGCTTGCCCCTCGTAATGGCTATTTAGTGGCACAAGCAGCATAAAGCGCAGGGCCTCTTCATCCATCGCCGTAAACGCTTTTGGGTTGAGTTCTAGTACCCGGGTCATGCTGCCAATCGTTCTCAGGATGTCATCGTAGGCCTCTGTATCGATGTAAGGGTCATGAACTGCTGTTTGTCCGAGGGCACTAGGAGGGACGACCGGCAACCGCTTGCGGTGTACCGGAACTTTGAATGTGCTTGGAACTGCCGAGCGTGCCCGAATTGGGAAGCCAAGCGACTCAGCGAGTGCAGCGTTTTGGAGGAGCATTGTTTTCCGTCCTTGAAGACGCTCGATCGCCATTGTCCTGAGGCTTGAATTGAAGCGGGCGACCTCCTTGTTGGCTCGGTCCAACCACCTGCCGACCCGGTTCAGGTTGTCATCAACTCGAGAGCGTATGGCATCCCTATCCCGCGAGCTCGTCTTGCAGAGAACGTGAAGCTCATTCCCGACGACTTCACCCCACGGCAATGACATTTCAAACTCACTTGGTCTCCGCATGAGCAGCCGACCATCTCCGTCAAACGGCACCGAAAACTTGTAATAAGTTGCCGCTGAGTGCATCGACATACAGGCGTCGAAGACATGGAGGCAAGTGCGCTTCTGCTCGTCAATTGTCGTCTGCCCATGTTCTACAATCTCAGTCCTGTCGCGGTGCAGTCGGACTAATTCGAACACATGTTTTTCAGCGAGCGCATCCGCCACCCCCTCCAGATTGGAACTCAGAAAGAAATCTCGACCGTAACGATCCACTTCTTCGCATAGCTGGCGGCTACGCTCTTGCAATAATTCGAGCAAGCTCCCCTTCCAAAAGAGCGAGCCAGGGAAGTTGGCGTTGAACGCGTCGTTCATGCTCATTGCATCCACCTTTCCCCGCCCTTCTCCAAATTCGAGGTGAACACGGACAAAGGCGCGCCGTCCACGCGGAGCGCCTGCTGGCGCAAGGCGGCATCGTAGTTCTGGACGGGCTTGTGCGCCGGTCTGAGTTCCAGCCTGGACTTCACGGGCATTAATCTAACCAGTTTGGTCCCTCACGTCGAGCACGGCGGGATGGCCTCGCTTCATGGGGATGCATCTTCGCACGACCAGCGTCGGAGCGCCGGCCGTTCAGGTCCGGTGTTCTCACCAACGATCGTAGCCGCCGACGTGAGGAGACGGATGGACCGTGCGTCCGCGGCTTCCGCCTCCTCACGTCGGCGGCTACGGACCGTCGTGTCCGCAAGCTTATGGGAAGAAATGGCGCCTACTGGATGCCGAGCAGTTCCACCTCGAAGACGAGGGTGCTGTTGGGCGGGATTACTGGGGGTCTGCCGGCCGCGCCGTAGGCCAGGTCGGGAGGAATCTCGAACTTGAATTTGTCGCCCACCTTCATGAGTTGGACGCCCTCGGTCCAGCCGCGAATGACGCCGTTCAATGGGAAACTGATCGGTTGTCCGCGTTGCACCGAACTGTCGAACACGGTCCCATTGAGCAGAGTGCCGTGGTAATGGACGTTCACTGTGTCGGTGGCCTTTGGAGAAACCGTGCCAGTGCCTCGTTTCATGACCTGGTATTTCAGGCCGCTGGGAGTGGTCGTCATTTCCTGTCCGGATCCGGTGGTGGCACCGGTGGCTGGGCTCGGCGTATTGGTAGCGGCAGGTTTCATATCGCTGGTTTGTGTTCCTTTATCACAACCCACGAGGAGGAGGGCGGCGGCAAGTGTTGCAGAGAGTCGTGCTATCATAGTTCAATTATCCGGCCGCCATCGATGGCAGCACGGAACGGAGTTTCCCCGATTGCCGCCCAAGGTCAAGCCACCTCCGAGGAGAACGGGCGTTGGACGCATTCCTTTGTGCGCCGGTCGGGCCAAACGAACCGCCTTACCGCTCACTCCGGCCCTCTCCCCTTTGGTACGGTTTGGCGGCGGGCGGCAATCTCCGCATGGCGTCACGGCTTTAGCCGGTAGTGCAACCGAAGGTATGCGGGCTGGGCCTGGCCGGACGCGCAACCGGCTAAAGCCGGGACTCCGTGCTTACAGCGCCGCAGGCACGCTAAACACGTTTCCCGTTTGAGGGGAGAGGGTGAAGGGCAGGCCCGCCGCGCGAGGCTCAAGCCGGGCCAGACCCGCTACGCCTCCTGCCGAAGGCGAACCCAGACGGAGTCACGGCCCGGCCGGAGTCGCGCCCGGCCGGCGAGGGGTTGAACGGACGAAGCGGCGAAAAAGATCGCCGGCGAGTGCGAGAAAACAGGAAAGCGGGAAAGCGGGAGAACGGGAAAGCGGGATCGGCCTTATCGAATCGTCGTTCTTCTCGCTTTCTCGCTTTCCCGCTTTCTCGTTTTCCCGTTTTCCAGCTTTCGATCATCAGCGCCGAATGTTTGCTGTGATTCAGCCTCGCCCTACCGGCGACATGGATAGACGGACCCATTTGCCCCTTCGGTCCATCCGCCTCCTCACGTCGGCGGCTACATATCCGCTCAGGCCGCTTTCGCCGCCGATTCGGCGTCCAGCCTTCGCACCAGCCACGGCGCGGCGGCGAGCAGACGGGCTTGCCGGAAGAGACGCGCGGCGGCCTTGTGCTCGCCGCGCTGGCGCGCATCCAGCGCCAGGTAATACGCGGCCAGGGCTTTGTCCTGCTGGATTTCGCTTCGCGAATGAACTTCCAACAGCAACGGCCGGGCTTCGTCCCAGCGGTCCTGCCCGGCGAGCACGGCGGCGCGGGTCGCTTTGACGGAGAGGTTTTCCGGCTGCATCGCCAGGGCTTGCGCGCTCCAGTGGTCCGCATCGGGCAGCAGGTGCGCCAGCCCTTCCTCCACGGGCAGGGCAGCCAGAGTGTCGAGCAGATAGAGCTTTTCCTGCAGCAGCCCCGGCTCGTCCAGGTATTCGCCGCACAGCACCCACGCGGCCTGCCGTTCGCCCAAGCGGAGCCGCGCCTTGATTTGCTCGGTCAGGAACGTGACGCGAATCGACAGCCCCAGGTCGGCGCTGTCGAGAACGTCTTTGAATTGCGCCTCCGCCGCCTCGTGCCGCCCGGCCCAGGTCAGGACCAGCCCCTTCCAGCCGAGCAGCGCGACGTTATCCGGCGCCCAGCGAATCGCCTCGTCGAGGAACACCTTGGCGCCCGCGAAGTCACCCGATTTTCTGAACTGTTCCAGTTGCGCAAGCGTCTGGTCGAAGTTGAGGTTCGGCGGCCAGAAGGAGCGCGCGTTCACTTCGATTCGGAACGCTTCGATCACTTCCTTATGCCGCTTAAGGGCGGAGAAGTTCGCCGGCGCTGCCGATGGCCATGGCTTGCGGTGCGTCCACACCGCTCCCCAGGCGAAAGTGCTTCCCAGCAGTACAAAGAGCACCGCCGCCGTCCACAGGATGGCATTGCCGCCCGCCGAAACCGCCGCGCGCGCGACCATCACCGAGCACGCCACGCCCGCCACTGCGCCCGTCCCGAAAACCGCAACGTTGAAACGCCGGGCCGTCTTGCGCGCGAAGTTGATGTGCTGGATCGGCGGCGGGTCCTTGGCCTGCGGCACGAACGGCAGCCGGCGCAGCAACAGGATTTGGCACAATGCCAGGCCATCCGACGCCGCACGTCCGAACGGCGTCGAACGCACGTGTGGAAACAGGTGATGCACCGCGATCGTCACGCTGGCGATGCCGAACAGCCACCACGGGCTGACCGACACCATGAGATCGAGCGAGGCCGCCCGGCTCGGGCCCGCCACCGCCAGCGCCGCCCAGCCCAGCGCAATGCTCATCGCCGGACCCGCGGCGTGGAAACAGAGAAAGCGCCATAATTTGCCCCGACCGCTCTCGGCCTGCGCCTGCGTGCAGCCGCCGTAGGGGATTTGCTTCACCTCCACGTCGAAGCCTAGCCAGCGTCCCGCGTGCACGGCCGGCCCGAACCCGAGAGAAATCTTTTCCACTCGCAACCCGCATGCGCGTGCCGCGAAGGCGTGTGCCAGTTCGTGGGGGAGCGTCGCGAGGACGAGGAAGAGTTGAACGAGGAACAAGTTGAGCGCGCAATGCCCAAGGCGCGACTCCGGGTGCGCCCACACCAGCGCCATCCCGACGACACCCAGCGCCACATCGAGGACCAGTCCTGCCTGGAAAAACCTCCGGTGGAACCGCGCGTGGCAGTTGGGGCAATACGTCCGCGCGCCCCGAAACGGCACCGGCTCCTGCGCGAAGACCTGGCCGTCGGAAGCGGCAATACCGCAGACGCTGCACTTGATTTCCATTTACGATCCGCGTCCATCCCCCGACGGCGCGCCCAGCCACCGGCCCGCCGGCCCGTCCAGCCCAACTCTGCCGTCCGGTTTGCCAGTAGAACGGCGGCTGGCGACGGGGCATTAGCCGGATGTTGAAAAGCTTCTCCGGCCCGTGGCGGACAGGACGGTTGCAGGCCGCAACGGCGTTTGCTATCGTGCCGACATGAAACTCGCAGAGATCGAACAAAAGGCACTGGCTCTTCCTGAGCGCGAGCGCGCCTCGTTGGCCGCCAAACTCCTCGACACGCTGCCGGCTTTGGAGACCGACGTTTCCGACGAAGAAATCGAGAGGCGGGAGCGGCAATTGGAATCGGGGCAGGTGGCCGCGATCTCGCACGAGGAGTTCGTTCGCCGCGTCAAGCAGGAACGAGGCCGATGAACGTGGTTTACCACCCCGACGTTCAGCGCGATGTCTCCAGCCGTCCGAAGGCTGGAAACGCGCGACAGGAGTTTGACCGTCTCGGATTGGTGTTTTTCTTCTCCCAGAGGGAGAATCGAGAGTAGCCCGGCAGTTCACTGCCGGGTTCAGTTTGGCCATTCCATAAGTCCCGAAGGGACGGCTGAATTCATCGAGCGTGATCCAACTGTTCGGAGTCCGATTTTGTGAGAGCGATTCGGCCGTCCCTTCGGGACTCATTGCTCCTACACCACAATCCCACCCTTGAACGGGTGGGCTATTATCGAATCTCCCTCCGGGAGAAGGCAGAAGAATCGCCTGTACTAGTGCGTGCGAAACCGCTCGTGGAAGACGGTCTCCTTTCACCGCGCGCCGCATCGTTCGTCGAGATGATCCGCGGCCGGGCCAGGAACTCGACGTAGCGGGTCTGGTGCAGGGCCAGCGTCAGGTCGAGGCTCGTCGCGTTGGTATTCACGCGCAGCCCGAAATCCCATTCGCCTGGGCTCTCGAATGAGCGCCCCACCGGAGCCTCGCGGCCGTTGTCATCGACCGCCCTCACCAGCGTCATGCGGTAATCGGGGCGGCTCGGGGTGACGCGAAAGTTGACGCGATAGTCGAAATGGTGATCGCCGCTCAATACGTATCGTCGCGACTCGCCGGTGTATTGCAGCAGGGCACCTTGCAAGTTGGTCTGCGTCACTACTGTCTTCGTAAGGTCTGTCTCCGGGAGCGGCACGCCGTGCAAAGTCCACAGTTCGGACGCCACGAAGTTGGACCGCTGTGAAAACCCCACGCGCAGTTTCCACGCTTGCTCCGCCGGCCAAAGATGATGCTTCAACCGCACAAATTCCGAGTCCAGCCCTGGCCCTTTGCCCCAAATGTCGGCAATGACATTGCCCGTCGCGTCGCTGGCTTCCACGCTGTCGAGTTCCCATTCCTTCGTCGGCCGGCCATTCCGCTCGACGCGAAAACCGGCGCGCGTCATGGATACCGTCGGGTTTGGCGCGGGCTTCCGTTGGTAGGACCTGAGGTCGACGCCGGCCGTGAGGTCGAAGAGAGTTACAGCGAGGTCGCCCTCGCGTGCCGTTACCGGCGGCTCCGGAGCGGTCCACTCGGGGTGGTTGCCCGGCGTCGGGTTCCGCACAGTGAATTCGCCAATAGGATTGGCGTCAGGATCCTGCGTGCCTTGCTCGTAAACGCGCAGCGTGAAAGTCCGCTCGCGGCGCGGCCAGAAGTCGAAGGCCCAACCCTCAATCCAGTTGGCGCCCGTTCCCATTCGCATTACCGGAGACGATCCGCAGACACCGAAGTCGTTCGCGTCGAACAACACCAACTGCGGGGCGCCAGTCGTCGGCCCAGTCCCGATCCGCTCGAACCAAAAGGCGACCGATGGCCGGCCCATGGTCAGCACTCCCTGCTGCGAGGCGAGTTTCGCAGCAAGCTTGCGCGGCAGCAGCGAAAGCACGCGCTGCTGCCACCCGCCACCGAGGTACTGATGCTGTGTGCCGTAAGTCACTGCTTTCAGCGTCATCGTCGTCCCGTCGGAAAACGTCACCGTGTGGCCGATGGACTCTCCGCCCGACGGCAGGAAAATCGCCACCAACCCGGCGAGCAGAACCAGGACGAGCAGCGCCAGCAGGAACCGCTTGATGGCCGTGGCCTTCTTCATCGAGGGTCACAAACGCTCCCGAAACCAGGCCGTGATCGGCCCGGCCAGGTCCTGAATCCAGAATCCCACGACGTAATGATCCGCCTCGGGAACCTCGAGGCTCTGCGATTCTCCTCCTGCGGCTTGCTTCAGCTTGAGGATGTCCTCCGGCCGGCTGAGCGGGTCTTTGCCGCCGCCGATCAGCAGCACCGGCTGCTTAAGCCGGCGCATGGCCGCTTCCGCCGACCACTCGCTCCATTTCAAATCCAGCTTCGCACCCGCGCTCACCGCGGCGGCGCGGACCAGTCGCCTCGGAACCGGCGCCTTCTCCATCTCGGCAAACCGGGCGATGGCGTCATCCGGCCGATTGTAGGGGGCGATGGCCACCACGCCGCGCACTCGCGGGTCCCGGGCCGCCCAGTTCAACGCGAGCGTGGCGCCGTAGGAAAGGCCCAGCACTCCGACCCGCTCGTCACACAATCCGTGCGCGATCAGGTAATCGAGGACCTGGCGCAGATCGGTCGTTTCGTATTTGCCGAAAGTGATTTGCGCTCCGGTGGATTGCCCGTGCCCGCGCAAGTCCACCGTCACCACGCGAAAACCCGCCTGGGCCAGCACGAAGGCCCACGGCGCCATGGACTCCTTCATCATGCCGTAACCATGCAGCACGAGGATCGTGGCCGGCTGCACCAACGGCTGGAACGTATGCCGCGGCTCCGGCTCCCATCGGAGTGACAGCGTCCCCTTCCCATTGGGTTTGCGCTCCACGCTGGTTACGAACCGGGAATGATAATCGCGCGGCGGCACTTCCATCGCGCTCAGGGCCGCCTCCGGCGGGCCGACCGGAATCGTCACCGAAACCAGCGGGTTCGTCGTCACCTTGGAGAGCAGGTTGGTCCACACGGAATTCCACGCGGCCAGGGCGCCGCGCTGGTGCTGATTGGGCGCGGCGATGATCCGATTGGCCGCCAGCCGGCTCATGCCGCACCCCGGGGCGATGAGCAACAACACCATGCCTGCGAGGCCGCCGAAAAACCTGCCGTTGGATCGGAATGGGTGAGAGTGGCTTGAAATCATTCGGGGAGCATAGTCCACCGCCATCGGCGGGCAAGTGGAGACGAGAGTATTCAGAGGGGAACCACGAATGAACACGGCTGGACACGCATCAGGGAAGGACAATCGCGGCATACACCGCCGTCGCCTTCGCAACGAGGCCAGGGCGAAGCCGTCATCGCGTCGCGATGAAGCGAAGGTAGCCGTGGGCTTCAGCCCACGGTGCAATGCGAGAGGCGGGCGCGTCGCGGAGCGACGCATGAACTGCGCCACCGATTTTTCAAGCGTCGCTACGCGACGCGGCTTCGTCACCGGGGCGGTCCGTGGGCTGAAGCCCACGGCTATCGTCATCCGGTCGCTACGCGACCTGTTGGAAAAGGATGCAGACGCTTCGACATCCGGCCCTGTGACGAGTCGCTTCAGCCAGACTTCCATTCCTGGCTGGAGTGAATTCTCACGCCTAACGGCCCGTTCAAAAACTCCCTGTGCGGCTGTAGCGGCGGTCTGTGACCGCCGAGTTTGGGCCGAATTTTGCACTTTCTTCGGCGCTCACAGAGCGCCGCTACAGTTTTTGAACGGGCGGCTACCGCGCTCCCTGGCGCTGGCGAATCCAGGCCATCGCGCTGGATTCGCCGTAGATCTTGAACCGGTCGAAGTAGCTGACGATGTCAGCGTCCGTGGCCTGCCTCATCCAGGCGTCGAAGAGTTGCGTGTCCTGCCGGACGGCGGCGCGGCGCGCAGTGAGTTGATCGATATGTTCGCGCGCGCTCGCTCCCAGGAAGTCGTAGCTCCGCTCCGCGTCGAGTGGGTTGAGGACGATCCGTTCCACGGCGATGCCGACCAGTTGGCTGATCAGAGTGTGGGAGGCTTCGCCGGTGCCGAGACGCTGTCCCAATTGCAGGCCCAGCGCCGCCAGGTTTTCGGCCGACGCGGCGTCGCCGCCAGCCAGGTATTGGCGTTGGAGGATGGCCATCTCCTGCGCCAAACCCTTCAACTGCGCCAAGTGCGGCAGAAGCACCGAGCTGGACGCCATCGCCTTGGCTTCGGCGGGGGATTTGCCCGACTGGAGAAAGAGATCCTCGGCGTTTTGAATGGCGTCGAGCGTGTAATCCTGAAAGCCCGTCTTGCCGCTGGCAGCCAGCAGGTCCGCCTGCGCCTGCTCGGGCTGGGCATTCTTGAGATGCTCGCGCGCGGAAAGATAGTCGGCCAGGGCATTGTCGGGGGCGGCGGCCTTGAAACGATCGAGCCGCTCGCGCCGAGCTTCGGGGCCGTCGTCCAGCGCGGAGGCGGCGAACAGCACGCGCGGATCGTCGGGGAAATTCGTCAGGGCCATGCGCAGGAACTCCAACCCGCCGCCCGCCTGTCGAGCGGCCAGCAAATCCTCCGCGTTCGTGCGGCCCGAGGCGAGCCAGCGGTCAATGTCCTCGCGCGGCAATTTCAGCGATTCGCCGTCCTCGCTGAGCAGCCGCTGCAGCCAGTTCGTGGCGGACGCGGACGGGGAATTCGATACCACGGCGGCTGGCGACGCGGCGGCGGGTGTTAGGAGGCTGACCTGCGGCGGCAATTCCGGCTCGGGAGCCTCGGGCATCGACACGACCTCCGATGCCGGAGGCGCAGTTGGCGGCGCGTTGGCCTGGCGCCGGCGCGAGAGCTGTGTGAGCGCCAGCGCAAGCAACAGCGCCGCCGATGCCACGACCACGATGCGCAGCTTCATGCGATAAACAGCATAGTCGGCATTATCAGACACGGACAACGCCGAAAGCTCACGCCTGAACAACTCCAACGAGATTGTCATTACCCAGATCTGTGGACGCGATTTCAGCCAATCCCAAAGGGATTGCATCCTTCAGCCCAGGGTTGGCGCGCGGCGCCTACCCTGGGTCACGTAACCGAAAACCGGCCCAACCCTGAAGGGGTTGCAGCCGATCCTCCTCTGCGCGATCCGCTCACTCGATTCAACCCTTTCAGGGTTGATGAGAATCGTTGTTGCCCGCTTACCCAGCGTAGCTCCTTCGTCGCAACGCTGGGCTGAAAGATGGAATCCCGTTGGGATTCAAAAGCGGTCGCTGGAGCTTGTTGGCAATGACAAGCGCTGAAGCCCACGGCTACCTACCTGTGGTTGCTCCGCGACCTGTCACAATTTGATTTGCACCCGCCGCCACGTCCGGTCCGCTTTGCTCTCGTTTGTTCACTGCATCCGGGTAAGATGTTGTGTATGCCAGCGCCTCAAGATCGCGCGCCGAGTGAAGTGCTTCGCCGAAGGCGAATCGGGATTGCGCTCGTGGCGGGCGTGGCGTTCGGCATCGTTTGCTTGTTCACTCTGCGTTCCACGGAGCCGGAATATGGGGGTAAGCCTCTGTCCCGGTGGGTCGAGCAGTTGTACACGAATTACCCGCGCGTGGATGCGGAAGCACGGGACGCGCTCAGGGCGATGGGCGAACCGGCGGTTCAGTTCCTCACCAGAATTGTGGATCATCAACCTTCGGCCTGGCGGCTCCGGCTCGAGTCAATGACTGCCGACATTCCGTTTATCAATCGGCTTTTCGGTGTGGCCACCTTCGACAGGCTCTTTGCCGCCAAGGTGCTTGCCGAAATTGGTCCGATGGCGAAGTCAGCGATTCCCGTGTTGGAGCGAGCCACGAAAGACGCGGA
>Ga0137374_10003535_pt1 | contig 18495 bp, 16 predicted proteins | sample SagtaG_20_FD_104811 | JGI IMG/M metagenome (GOLD analysis project Ga0137374, IMG submission 104811) | Vadose zone soil microbial communities from Sagehorn Ranch, Mendocino, California, USA - Sage1_R_100_16 metaG | ecosystem: Environmental > Terrestrial > Soil > Vadose zone | place: USA...
AACCTCTGCATAAGTCCCGCACGGTCGCGATGGAGGCTTTTCGGGATGGGATGCAAGGCGCGAGGCGCAGCGAATAGTTCGACTTATTCGCAAGCCGAGCAACGCGGCAGACCGCCCGAAAAGCCCCATCCCATCCGGGTTGCGGCGAAATCGGGCGCTCGCGTTGTCGCGCTCCTCGGCATCGTAGTCCAAGCTACGACCTTCGTCGCGCTTCGCGCGATCATCCCGATTTCGCGCGCAACGCGATCCGCGTGGGGCTTATGCAGAGGTTCCCTAAGGTGCGACATCGAAGCTGAAGTCGCCCTCGGTGACGTGCGTATCGACCGACAGCACGCGCCACGCCACGCGATACGTTCCGGGCGCAAGTTGCGGCAACGAAACGCGCAGCAATGTGGCATCGGCGCGATCGACCTGCGGATCGGCCTTGTCGACCTGTCTCCCGCTGCGGTCCAGGACGCGCACGGAGCTGAACGCGGGCTCAAGCTGCTGCGTGAACCACAGCTTGACCTGCGCCGGCGCTCCATGGACCGTGCTGCCCACGGCGGGCGCCGCATGATCGAGGAAAGCGTGCGCGCCGGCGAGCGAGACGAAAGTCATCGCCGACGCGAACGCCAACAAGCTCGACAACCATCGCCTCATTTTTGGAAGATCGGCCGGCCGATCGTTTTGGGAAAGAGATCGTCGAGAAAGAAATGCAGCTGCGCGATCCAGCCGACGTGACTGCCGCTGCGGGAGTTCACTGGGATGACCGCCTCCACCGCAAGCTGCACGTACTGGCCGGCCCAGATGATCTCCGGGTTCACGGTTCCCGTCGTTCCGCTCGCGCCGCGATCGAGCGCCGTCGACATGGAGAATTCGACGACGGGAATCATCCGGTTGAACGGCTCGCGCAAGCCCACGTCCTGCACGAAGGACTGCAGGTACGGCAGGCTGTACTCGATGGCGAAGCCCCACTCGAGCGTATGCGGATGGCGCTCGACGCTGAGCTCGCCCTCGTCGCTGACGGTCGTGCTGCCTTGATTGCCGTTAAGAGAGCGGGGTTCGGCCGTGCAGGCAGCGACTTCGATGTGTCGCCCCATTCCACGTACGACAATGACGCAAATGATGCTGATGATGAAGTCATGGCGGGTCCCTCCACAGCGAAGCATACGGAGCAGCTTGAGACGCCGTTGCGGCCGCCACCGCGAACGGCCTGATGCCAACGCGGGTGGTGACGGCAGGCAACGGCTCAAGCCGCCGACTTGAACTGCTTCAGGCGATGGAGAAGGGCGGGCCACGGGCCGGAAGAAGCGCCGCAATGTGGCCCGCGAATTGCGACTCGAGTTGGGCGCTCGGTTGAACCGGACAACCCGCTTGCCACAGGATTGTCGGCGGATCGAGCACGGAAGGAACGCAGCGTGCCAGGTGGTTGAGCACCTGACATGGGAAGCAGTCGTGATCGGCCGGGTGAGTCGGGCTGCCCGGAATATCGGAAGCGTCGCCGGGGTGCTCGTCGGTGGCGGACGACGGAGTCGCATGAGCGTGATGAGTCTGCTGCTCCGCGGCATGGTCTGTGCCCGTCGAGTCCATTACGACCCACGGCAGGAGACCCAAAGACGGCCAGGCCAGTGCGAGCAGCGCGTACGATGCGATCCACGAGCGCCAGCGAGCAGGAGACGGCGGGCGCTTCCCTGACCGGCGCTTTGGACGCGGCCTTGGTGGGACGAATTCGAGAATCACGCTCGTGGCGATGCGATCGACGAAGGCAAAGAGTATCACTTTGCAGGATCAGGGTAAGCAAGAGGGCGTGGTGCATGAGCAATTGGCGTGCGGACGCCGTCATAGACGCAGCGCCGCTATGGCAGAATCACGCAATGGAAATGATCGATCGAGCTACGGGTGAAATCGCTGAGCGTGCCGATGCCGACGCGCGCGACCGACACGCAATCGCGGGGTGGTTGTTCTTCTGCTGTGCGCTGTTGTTCGCGCTGATCGTGGTCGGGGGCGTGACTCGCCTCACGCATTCGGGACTGTCGATTACCGAATGGCAGCCGATCATCGGCACGCTGCCGCCGGTCACCGACGCCGATTGGGCCGATGTTTTCGCCAAGTATCGAGCCACACCGGAGTACCGGCAGATCAACCCGGGCATGAGCCTCGACGCCTTCAAGCGCATCTTCTGGTGGGAGTATGCGCACCGCTTGCTGGGGCGCGTGATCGGCGTGGCGTTCCTGCTGCCGTATCTGTGGTTTCTCGTCCGCCGCCGCATTCCGCGCGGTTATGCCGGAGCGCTGTTTGCGATCTTCGTCCTCGGCGGCGCGCAGGGTGCGCTCGGCTGGTACATGGTGCAAAGCGGACTCGTCGACGATCCGCGCGTCTCGCAGCTGCGTCTCGCCGCGCACCTTGGGCTCGCGTTCCTGATCTTCGGCGCGATGTTCTGGGTTGCGCTGTCGCTGTCACGCGCGGCGGGCAACGCCGGCAGGCCCTCGCTCAGGCGCTTCGCTTTTCTTCTCACCGCACTGATCTACGTGATGGTTCTGGCGGGCGGTCTCGTCGCGGGGATCCGCGCCGGGTTCGCCTACAATACGTTTCCGTTGATGAACGGTCGCTGGATACCGCCCGGGCTTCTGCTGCTCGAGCCGTGGTACCGCAATTTCACCGACAACATGACGACCGTGCAGTTCGACCACCGTCTGCTCGCATGGGTCTTGGCCGTGCTGGTGCCGTGGTTCGCGTGGCGCGTTCACGCCACACCAAAGGTCGATGCGCGAGTGCGTCGTGCCGCCTCGTTCCTGGTCGCGCTGCTCGTCGTCCAGATTGCACTGGGCATCGCGACATTGCTGCTGGTCGTGCCGTTGCCGCTCGCGGCGGCGCATCAGGCCGGCGCGGTGCTGGTCTTTGCTGCGGCGTTGAACGCGAGCCACGCGCTGTGGCGTTGAGCGCGCAGGGCCGCATTTGCATTTCGCAGCGTCCCGGGCGATCATTGCGGGCTGCTAACACACGTATAACCATGGCCGAATCCAACAAGCTCGACGAACCGCTCTCCGAGGCCGAATACGACGCGCTGGAAGCCTTCTTCGGATCCAACGCGGTGCCTCAGGACTGCATGGACCTGGAGATGCTCGACGGCTTCCTCACCGCGATGGTCAGCGGGCCGGAACTGATCCAGCCTTCGGAATGGCTCCCGGTCGTCTGGAGCGACAGCCAACGCAGCGTATCGCCGGTCTTTGCCGACAACGAACAGGCCGAACGCATCCTCGCGCTGATCCTGCGGCTGCAGAACGGCATCGTGCGCACACTCACCGACTCGCCGACGCGTTTCAAGCCCCTGCTCTATCGTCCAGAGGAAGGCGTCAAGGGCCGCGCGAGCGAGAAGGGTCGGAAGGAAGAAACCGCGCCGCCGGAGGCCAGCGCGTGGTGCGAAGGCTATATGAACGGCGTGCTGCTGCGCGAAGAATCATGGGAACCGCTCTATGCGAGCGAAGCGACGCGCGACTGGATGCTGCCAATCGAGGCGCTAGCGTATGGCGACCACGATCCGGAATATCTCGATTGGGTCGACACCGAAGAAAAGCGCCTTGGAATGATCGACGAATTGCCGATCGCCGCGGTGCTGATTCACCGCTTCTGGCTGGCGCGACGCAGTGGCGAAGGCATCAACCGCGCCGAGCGCCGCGCCCAGCGGCGCGAGGCCAGCCGCAAAGTACGGCAGCGCCTGCACTAGCCTGCTAAGCGTCGCACTAAGCTAAGCGTCGCCACAAGCTAAGCGTCGCCACGCCCAAGCTGCAGGCGATACTGCCCAATCCCTTCGCTGTATTCCTTCGACACGGCAGGCCGCGGCGGCTGTGCAGTTTTCTTGTGCGCCGCCTTCAGCACCAGTCCTGCGAGCAACAGCACGACCGATCCGATCAGCACCGGCATTCGCAAGTCATCGATCGTCATATCGGTCGCGGCGGCAAAAACCGGCGTAACCGCGAGACTTCCGATCAGCAGGCCGGCGGCGAAGTCGCTGGTTCGTCGCAACGATTCTTTGACCTTGTTGAATCTCCGTTTCATCGGTTGCTCCCAATTGGGATGACACGCTCCCAATCTAGTCGCACGACGCAGCCCGTGAAATCGGCTGCCGTCTGATTTGCCCGTAGGAGAAGCTCCCGGCTCTACGTCAGACAAACGCCCCGACCACCTACGAATCAACGCATTGCGGGCGTAGGAAATCGAAATCGCATCCATCCTCGGCCTGTAGTACGCACTCCGCGTACAGACGTTGATAGCCGCGCCGCGGCGGCGGCGAGGCGCGCCATTGCGCCTTGCGTCGCGCGAGTACCGCGGTATCGACCTCCAGGTCGAGGCTGCGTTCGCGCACGGAGAGCCGGATGCGATCGCCTGTTTGCACCAGCGCGAGCGGGCCGCCGATCGCCGCTTCGGGCGACACGTGCAACACGACCGTGCCATACGCCGTACCGCTCATGCGCGCGTCGGAGATGCGCACCATGTCCTTCACGCCGGCGCGCGCGAGCGGGGCGGGAATCGGCAGGTAGCCCGCTTCGGGCATGCCGTAGCCGCTCTTCGGCCCTGCGTTCTGCATGATGAGAAAATCGTCGGGCTCGACGTCGAGCGCGGGATCGTCGATACGCGCGGCAAGATCCGCGGGCGAGCTGAACACAACCGCACGGCCGGTCCGCTCGAAGAGCCGCGCGTCGGCCGCGGAGCGCTTGAGGATGGCGCCGTTCGGCGCCAGCGAGCCGAACAGCGCGACCAGGCCTCCGGCCGTATGAAAGGGAGCATCGAGCGTGCGGATGATCGTCCGATCGACCCCTTCGGGCGGCGCGGCGAGCCGTTCGGCCAGGCGCTCGCCGGTGACGGTGAGGCAATCGAGATCGAGCAGGGGCTTCAACTCGTGCAGCACGGCGCTCATTCCGCCCGCGGCGAAGAAATCTTCCATGTAATGCGCGCCGGTAGGTTTCAGATCGACCAGCACCGGCGTCGCGTCGGAGAGTTCGTTCAGGTGCTTGAGCGACACGGGAATGCCGAGGCGGCCGGCGATCGCCGTGAGATGAATGATCGCATTGGTCGAGCCTCCGATCGCGAGCAGCACCCTGAGCGCATTCTCGACCGCGGCCGGGGTGACGATACGATCGATGGTCAGCCGCGAGCGCGCGAGCGCGACCGCAGCGCGGCCGGTCGCCTCCGCCGCGCGCAATCGATCGGCGTGCACCGCCGGAATCGCGGCGGTCCCGGGCAGCAGCATGCCGAGGGCTTCGGCGATGCAGGCCATCGTGCTCGCGGTGCCCATCACCGCGCATGTTCCCGCGGTCGTCGCGAGCCGCGTCTCGACGCGATCGAGCGTTGTGCGATCGATCGCGTCGCTACGGAACTTCGCCCAGAAGCGCCGGCAATCGGTACAAGCGCCAAGCCGCTCGCCGTCGTGGCGCGCGGTCAGCATCGGTCCGGCGACGAGCCCGATCGCCGGCACCCCGGCCGACGCGGCGCCCATCAATTGCGCGGGGACGGTCTTGTCGCAGCCGCCGACCAGAACAACTGCGTCCAGCGGCTGTGCCCGGCACATTTCCTCGACGTCCATCGCCATGAGGTTGCGATACATCAGGCTCGTCGGATGGAGAAAGACTTCGCCGAGCGAAATCGTCGGAAACGCGAGCGGCAGGCCACCCGCGGCGAGTACGCCGCGCTTCACCGCGTCGATCAGCTCGGGGAAATGGCGGTGGCAGTTGTTCAAATCGGAAGCGGCGCTTGCGATCCCGATCGTGGGCGCTCCAAGCAGCGCCGTCGAATAGCCCATCGAGCGGGCGAACGACCGGCGCAGAAACAGCGCGAAGCCGGCATCGCCGTAATGGGTGAGGCCGCGCGCGAGGCCCAGCGGCTTGTCGTCGGACATCGGTGCTGCCGTCTCCCGCGCGTCTACGTCTTGTCTGTCGGCGCGCGGCTATCTGGCAAACGAGCTCTCCGTGCAGCTGCCGATGCGCCGGCTCGATGCGGTGACCGTGACGCCGGCCGCGCGGATGGTGCCGGTGGCGGAGTCACCGCTATACGTGGCGGAGACGGCGCTGGTCTGCTCATCGTCGCCCAGCCGGCAGGTCATCGTATAGCTGACGCTGTCGCCCGACTGCGTGAAGTCCGCATAGCGGCAGATACCGTCGACGCGCGAGGACTTGCCGCGCAGGAGCTTTTCCATCTCGGCGATGTCCATTCGCGTGTAGCACTTGGCGCTGGCCGAGTGCGCCTGCCCGTCAGCGGTGACGGTCGTTTCCCACAGGCCTTCTTTCATATTGAGCGTCGCGCCTGCAGGCATCGCGGCGAGCGCTGCCAAAACGGCCAGTATGACGATAGGCGGCGGCAGGAATCGCATGCATTGCTCTCGAGCCGCCATTGTAGCCGAGTATTGAGGATCCGCTAATGCGAGTACCGCGGCCGCTCGCAGCGCACATTCACGCCGCTGCCGATTCAGCTCCGCTGCGAACGACGGCCGCGAAAGTTGCGACGGTGCCCGTCGACGGCGTTTTTTCTAGACCATCTTGCTAAGACAAGACGCCGTTTGAGACGTACCAGTTCAGGGAACTCACGGAGGGAACCGTGAGGCTGTCGTTGGCGTGCGGCAACCCGGAGCAGCAGCGCAGCGCAAGCAAGCGCGGCGACGACGTGAACAGGTCAACCGTTGCAGACAGTCGGACGTTACGCAGGCGAGTGTTCGGTAACCATCGAGCCGACACGTGGATACTGCGCCCCGGACCCTTGCTGCGTCACGGCAGCTTGATCTTGCCGCCGCTGAGGCCCCCGGGCGGCAATCCCCCAGTCAGCCCCGCGGCCGCCCCGGCGCCGGGCAACACGATCGAGGACGACGCCTGCCGGCGCAATTCCTGCAACTCGCGCACTGCGCGCTCGACACCGACTTTTGCGGCTTCGCCGTAGTTTTCGATGGCCTCGGCGAGGTTTTTGGCATCGACTTCGAAGCTGATGGGCAAAGGCCCCATGTTGGTAAGGATTTGGGCCTCGCCGATGAAAAGCGTCGGCCGCGCGGTATCGGCGGATCCATCGGCCTTCACCGGGGCCAGCACGCGCAACGTTCCGGCGGCGCGGTCAGTATAGATTTCCTCGCGATAAAGCGAGGCCGCGTCCATCCTGGCTTCGCCGGCGCGGGCACCGGTTTGCTCCGCCATGGCTTGCTCCCGAAGACTCAATGGTTCGATTGTAGCAAACTGGGGTGCATCAGCCGGCGCTTCAAGCCTATGGATGGCCGGTATCCCGGCAGCTGTTTACTCGATACGCCGCGCGGATCCCTGGCGGGATTTTCTTGTGGACGAACTCGGATGGGTGGGTCTAGTCTAAAGGCGTAGCTGAAGGAGGCATGTTATGAAACGATTTGCAATGATTCTGCTCGCCGCGGTCGTTTTGGTCGGCGGCATCGGTGTTGCTGATGCGCAGACGCGCGGCGGCTCTCATGGTGGCATGCACGCCGGCAGCGGGCATTCAGGCGGAAGCTGGAGTGGGCATTCAGGCGGAAGCTCGAATGGCGGTAACTGGCACGGCGGTAACTGGCACGGCGGAAGCCATGGATCCCGTGTCTTCGTCGGCGTCGGTTTCGGCGCCCCGTGGTGGGGATGGTGGCCGGGGTACTACCCGCTCTATTCCCCGTACTATGGGTATTATGGCTATTACCCTTACGCCGACTACTATCCGTATGAATATGGAGAGAGCTACATCGAGCAGGACAACCCGGCATACAATCAACCGCGCAGCGGGCAGCGCGGCGAGTACTCGTACTACTGCCCTGATCCGGCGGGCTACTACCCTCAAGTGCAAACCTGCGCCAAAGGGTGGCTGCGCGTCGTTCCGCCGAGCGCGCCGGGGCCGGGCGCTCCGGCACCCCGCTGAGGAGATGACATGAGCAGACGCGTACACTTCGCAGCGTTGGCGGGGGCGCTCTTTCTTGCCGGCTGCGTGACCGTACCGACCGGTCCGGCGGTCATGGCGCTCCCGGGGACGGCGAAGAGTTTCGATGAATTCCGCGCCGACGATATTTCGTGCCGGCAATACGCACAGTATTCGCTGGGGCCGGGCGCCGAGCAGGTCGCGGCGAATGCCGCGACGGCGAACGCCGTCGGCGGTACAGTGTTGGGCGCCGCGGCCGGCGCGATCATCGGTTCGGCCACGGGGCGTGCGGGTCCGGGTGCCGCGATCGGTGCCGGTACCGGGCTGCTTCTGGGCAGTGCCGCCGGAAGCAACGCGTACGGGTACTCGTACTACGGCATGCAACGGCGTTACGACATGGCGTATGTGCAGTGCATGTACGCCAAGGGCAACCAGGTCCCGTCGGGACCGCGATATGGACCTCGTCCCTACTACGGCCCCCCGCTGCCGCCGGCGGGCTGAGCGCTGATCGAATCTGATCGAGCGAGCCGCCGCGCTCAACCGCGGCGGCTTTTTCTTGCGCTGTACTTTGCCGCTACGCGGGCCTTCGCTGCGGGCTCGCGCCCGCGGCCTCCTTGGTTGCTTGACGCCACGTGTTCCGCCGCGCGTCGGCCGCCAGCGTCGACTCGCCTCGCGCGATCCCCGCGCACTTCGTGCGCAGGGCCCTGGCGACGCTGCGGGCTCGCGCCCGCGGCCTCCTTGGTTGCTTGACGCCACGTGTTCCGCCGCGCGTCGGCCGCCAGCGTCGACTTGCCTCGCGCGATCCCCGCGCACTTCGTGCGCAGGCCGACTGGCGACGCTGCGGGCTCGCGCCGCTACTTCTGCAGCATCCACTTGTCGTTTCGTATCGGTGGCGTCGTCGAGCGCGATGTATTCGACGTTCCTGCCGGCGATCGCCTTCGGCCACAGCGCAATGGTATATCTCTACATCGATCTTGCCCGGCAGCGAGGAAAGTAGGGCTGGAGCATAATCGGACGCTATCTCTCGCCGGGAGAGGGGATGCAGACCAAGGCGAAGCTTGCTGCGCCGTTGCGGCTCCTGCCGCTGCTCGCGCTGGTTGTTTCGTGCTGTGCGCTTGCCGCCGACCCCGCGAAAATCCTGCGCGTCGCCTCGCCCGACATCGAAACCCTCGATCCGCAGCAGTACAGCGACAACCCGTCCCACCACGTGCTCGTCGCGATCTTCGAGCCGCTCTACGAATGGGATTATCTCCGCTCGCCGCCCAGGCTCTCGCCGGTGACCGCGGCCGGGCCGCTAGCGATCACCGACGGCGGCAAAACGTGGACGATGCGCGTGAAGCCGGGCATCTTTTTCACCGACGATCCGGCGTTCAAAGGCAAGCCGCGCGAGCTCGTCGCCGCGGATTACGTCTATTCGTACAAGCGCTGGCTGGACCCGAATCTGCGCCGCGGGGGGGCACCGGTCATCACCGACCTCATCGTCGGCGCGCGCGCGGTCGTCGATGCCGCGCAGAGCGCCTCGAAGTTCGACTACGACCGGCCGATCGAGGGCTTGCGCGCGCTCGACCGCTATACCGTCGAGATACATCTCTCCGAGCCGAATTACCCTAACATCGAGGACATGATCGGTTTCGTCGGGGCCGCCGCCCGCGAAGTCGTCGAGGCCGCCGGAGGCGACATCCGCACCCGTGCCGTGGGTACGGGCCCCTACCGTTTGCGCGAATGGAAGCGCGGCTCGCGCATCGTTCTGGAGGCGAATCCGGGTTACCGGCAGCTTCGCTTTCCGGAGAGCAACGATCCCGCGCAGGCGGCGCTGATGAGCAGCATGCGGGGGAAAGTTTTCCCGCAGGCGGGCGTGGTCGAGGTCAACATCATCGACGAAGACATCACGCGGCTGCTGCAGTTCGAGCAGGGAGGGCTCGATTACATCATCCTGCGCGCCGAGGTCGCGACCCGTTTGCTCGTCGACAACAAGCTCAAGCCGGAATACGCGGCCCGCGGCATAACGCGGCATGTTTTTCCCGAACCGTATCTGTTTTCGTTCTACTTCAACATGGCCGATCCCGTCCTCGGCGGTATGACCAACGAGCGCATCGGGTTGCGCCGGGCGATCGCATTGGCGATGGACACCGAAACCCTGGTCAAGGTGGTGTATGCCGGGCAGGCATTGCCGGCGAATCAGCTCGTGCCGCCCGGAGTGGGCGGGCACGATCCCGAACTACCGTTCAAGCCGCTGTACGAGCCGGCGGCAGCGCGGGCGCTGCTCGAGCGGTTTGGTTACAAGAACTTCGACGCCGGAGGCTACCGCAAGGCGCCTGACGGCGGGCCGTTGACGCTGGCGATGACGCTGCGCTCGGGCGCGATATCGCGCGAGATCCAGACGCTCGTGAAGAAAAGCATGGATGCGGTCGGGCTGCGCATGAATTTTCACGTCACGCCGTTCCAGGATGCGATCAAGGAGCTGGAAAAGGGCAAGTACCAGATGTACTTCGGCGGTTTCGGCGGATCGCCATCCGGCTATCCGGAATTGCTGCAGCTCTACAGCAAGCAGCCGCAGCGCGTCAACGTAAGCCAGTTCAAATTCGCCGAGTACGACCGCGCTGCCGAGCAGTTCCTGCGCAGCTCGACCGACGCCGAGCAGATCGTCGCCGCACGCAAGATGTCCGAGCTTGCCCGAACCTACATGCCCGAGCTGCCGGCGATATTCCGCCTCGAGAACGATTTCGTGCAGCCGTGGCTGCTCGGTTTCAGGCCGCCCGTATTTGCGACGTACTGGAAGTATCTCGATATCGATCTCGCGCGGCGGCGGGCGCGTAGCCCGGGATGAGCCCGGGCTTGACCCGGGCGAACCCCGGGACCGATCGCATCCGTTACAGCGGTGTTCCCGGGATTCGCCTGCGGCTCATCCCGGGCTACGCCTTGAGCGCTTGCGGCCGTAGCGCGGCGCCGCACTTGGCGCGGATCGGATCGCCTGCCGGAAGCTTCGCACACACGCCGTCCATCCGGGCGCGAATGCGCACTAGCGCTGCACGCTGCACAGGTTCCTTGCTCCAACCCGCGAGCTTCTTGCCCATGCGTTCGAGCGAGCGCAGGTTGCGGTCGTAGAACGTGTCGGGTACGGGCTCGAGCTCGCCGATCACGCTTCCCGCGGCGTGCTCGATGCGCGCGGCATCCTGCGGCGCGAGCTCGACGAGAGCGTTGACGTAGCGCGTTCCCCATTGCACGCGCGTCGCGGGGCCTTGCGCGGCCGCGTACGACTGCGCGTACCAGTCGAGCGCGCCCGCCTTATCGCCGCGCTTCTTGGCGACCTCGGCGAGATCTACCATGAAGTAATAAGGCGAATGCGAGCGCTTGAGCTCCGCTTTCAACAGTGTATCGGCATCATCGAGGAGGCCTGCTTCGACCAGCGCTTCCGCGGCAGCGTCGATCACCGCCTGCCGTGCGTAGGGATCGGCCGTTTCCCGATCGGCGCGCGCGACCGCGTCGCGCACGCTTTTCTGCAACGGCGCGGGTAACGGGGCGTCCTTCGCGTCGAGGCGGGCCAACGCGACTTCGGCCGAGACCGCGACCAGTCGATCAGCGGTCCACAGGCTTGAATCGGCGACGAGTCGATCGAGCGCCGCGGTCCAAGCGGCGACCAGCCGCCCGCGCTCGGGCGATTTCGGCGTGGTGACGAAGCCCGCGATTTTGCCTGCGTATTGGGTGAGCGTATCGAAGTTCTCGCGTACGAGTCGGGAATCGGCGAGCACGGCAAGAAGCCGCGCGGTCGCCGTCGCATCGGGCGACGCTTTCGCGTCCTTTGTCGTTGCCGCCGCCGCGAGCGCTTTGAGCTCGAGGCGAACCGCAGTGTCCTTCTGCTCGGCGGGACAAGCTTGCGCCAGCCGCTTCAAGGTCGGCGCGACGCTCTTCTCCGGTATCAGCTGCTGCTCGTCGGTGATCCAGGAGTAGTACGCGAGCATGCGCCAGTCGTCGGCCGAAAGGTCTGCATGTTTGCGGCTTCCGGAAAGGGCCGCTGCCAGCGTGTCCTTGACCGGGCGCGCGCCGTTCAAGCCCATCGTCAACACCTGCATGTACTGCTCGGGATCGGCTTCGCCGGGCAGGCGCACGATTTCCCGTCCGTCGGGAGTGAACAGGATCATCGTCGGATAGCCGGAAACATTGAAGCGCGCGCCGAGCTTTTGCGCGCTCGGGCTGTCGCCATCGATGTATACGGGGACAAAAAAGCGCGAGCGCTCGATGAAATCCTGGCGATTGAAGAGCGTTGCCTTGACCTGGTTGCACGGCGGGCACCACACGGCGCCCCAATACAGAAACAGCGGCTTGTTATCCGCTTTGGCGGCGACGAACGCTGCGTCGACGTCGCCCTTGCGCCAGGCGATGCCGTCGCCGTGTGCGGCAACTGCGGGGCTCGACGATGACGCAACGCCGGTCGCTGTCGGGGCCGCGCCTTGCGCGGCGTCTGGCAGCGCCACTGCGGCCCTGGGCTTGGGCGGCTCGGGAGTCTGCGGGCAGGCGGCTAGCGCGAGGGTCAGGGCCAGAATGGGCAAATGTGGCTGGATTTTCATGGCGGCAGGCAAGCGTCTTTATCGAGGCGAGGGTAGCACTTCGCGGGCGTATCCGCGATAGGGTCGGTAGGGCCGAATTCATTCGGCCACGGCGACTCGATGTCGTGTCGCGTGCGAATAAATTCGCACCCACCGCCTAAGGCAACACACGCGCCGGCAGGTTCTGGAACCCGCGAAACCGCGCGCGGCCGTCGCGAACGGGCTCGCCGGCGAGTCCATAGTCCGGAAACCGGGTAAGGAAGCGCGACATTGCAACGCGGGCTTCGAGCCGCGCGAGACTCAATCCGGCGCAGGTATGGATCCCGAAGCCGAAGGCGACGTGTCGATTCGGTTCCCGCGCGATGCGCATACAGTCGGGGTCCGGGAACTGCGCCGGGTCGCGATTCGCTGCACCGATGCAGATGGTGATGCGCGAGTCCGGCGGCAGCAGGACGCCGCCGACTTCGACATTCTGCGTCGTGATCCGATTACCGAGCTGGACCGGGCTCTCGAAGCGCAGAAACTCCTCGACCGCGGTCTTCATTCGCTCCACATCTGTCGCCTGCGCGATCAGCTCTGCTTTCTGGCCCGGCTTCTGCGTCAGCGCGTGCAAGATGTTGCCGATGAGGTTGGTCGTCGTTTCGTGACCCGCGTTGAGCAGGAAGATGCACTGATGCAGCAACTGCGTCTCCGTGAGATGCTCGCCATCCTCCTCGCCCAGGATGAGACGCGTCAGGACGTCGGTGCCCGGATCGCGCAAGTGAATGCGGCGGTCGTCGACCAGCGTCTTGAGATACGCCAGCATGTCCGTCACGGCGGAGTTGCCACGGCTGCCGCGTTCGGGCGTGAGCACCGGCTCGAGCGCGCCGAGAATGGCCAGCGACCAGCCGCGCAGCGGGCCGCGCTCCGCCTGCGGGATGCCGAGCAGGTTGCCGATGATCCCGATCGGAATCGCCGCGGCAAAATCTTCGATCAGGTCGACCTCGCCTTTCTCCGCCATTGCGTCGAGCAGGCGGTCGACCAGCGCAACGAGCCCGGGTTCCATCGCCGCGATGTGGCGCTGCGTCAGCGCGCCCACGATCGCGCGCCGCACGCGCGTATGCAGGGGCGGATCGTTGAAAATGAGGCTCGTGGTGTGGTGTTCGAGCAAGGGTGAGGGGCCGAACTTCGGCCCGAACTCCTTTTTCTTGTCCGAGCTGAACGCCTTCGGATCGCGATAGACGGGCAGGATGTCGTCGTAGCGCGTCAGGAGCCACGACCCATCGGGCATCCGCCTCACAGGGTCATGCTCGCGCAGCGCCTCGTAGTACGGGTATGGGTCGTCATAGAACTCCGGTGGCAGCCGCCGCAGGTCGAATTGACCTGCGACCTCGCGCGCCTGATCGGAAGTGAACTTCAGCGCCATCGATAGCGCACGCGGACCGGGGAGAGCATGCGGCCATGATACGTGCTCGCGGGGTGGCCACGGCCGTAGTGTCGCCTGTGAGCGACGCTTAGAACTCGACGCAACGATCCGGGTGGGTGTCAACGCCGGAACTGGCATGCTCGTTGCTCTACGTCGAGTAAGGGAAACGCCTGTCATGGGAAATCGCACTTCAAGGAGCTTTCGCGTCCATGCGCTACGCCTCGTCACGGGGGCGGCGGCGGTCGTGCTGCTCGTGATCGCGGGCTGCGGACAGTTGGCGGAAAAAGAGCGGGAGTTGACCTTCCGCGTCGTCCCGGGCACCGCGAGCTGGTTCGGCGGCTTGCCTCTGGGTGTCGAGGAAACCGATCTGGCCATCGATGCGAACGGCAAGCCGCAGCGCATCCACGCCTGGTGGTGGCCCGCCGCAGCGCAGCACGCGCCTGCGATCCTCTATCTGCACGGCTCGCGTTGGAATCTTACCGGCCAAACCAACCGCATCGAGCAATTGCACGCTTTCGGCTTTTCGGTGCTGGCGATCGATTATCGCGGCTTCGGCAAGAGCGACGGCGATCTTCCCTCGGAGGAAACGGTTTACGAGGACTCGCGTGCGGCCTGGGACCGCCTGGCGCAGCTCCAGCCCGACGCGTCGCTGCGATTCATCTACGGCCACTCGCTCGGCGGGGCGGTCGCCATCGATCTCGCGGCTCACCTCAGCACGGGTTCAGCCGGTGCCGGCTGGACGCCGCCGGCACGCGGCGTGATCGTCGAGTCATCGTTCACCACGCTGCCGGACATCGCCCGGGCGCTCTCGTACCCGTGGCTGCCGATCCAGCTGCTGATGACGCAGAAGTTCGATTCGGTGCACAAGATCGCGGCGCTGCGCATGCCGGTCCTGATCGTACATGGCGCCGGCGACGGCTTCGTCCCGGCGCGGTTCAGCGAGGAACTCTACGAAGCGGCGCCGCAACCGAAGAAGCTGCTCCTGGTGAACGGCGCCACCCACAACAACAGCATGCGCGTCGGCAGCACCGAATATCTGCGGGCGATGCGCGAGCTGTTCGGCTTCGAGCGTACGGCTCCCGCAACCGAGGCAAAGCGCCGCGACGCGCTGAGCCTATCGCTCCAGGACTAGCGTCAGCCGGAATTTTCCAGCGCGAGTTGCAGCAAGTCCGTGGCCTGGGCGGAGCGAAGCGAAGCCCGGGATTTCGTCGGCGGTCGTCCCGGGCTTCGCGCTCCGCGCTCAGCCCGGGCTACGCAGCTGTGCAACGATCGGCAGATGATCCGACGCGAGCCGCGATAGCTCGCTCGCGTGCGCGCGCACGTCCCGCAGATACGATCTCGGTCTGACCCAGACGCGGTCCAGCGCGAACATGGGCCTTCCCGCGGGGAAGGTCCGCGGCGCGGGCGTCGCTGAGAAATGGTCGTGCAGCCAGCGCAGCGGTCGGCCCCACAGAAACCACTCGTTGACGTCTCCGGCCAGAACGGTCGGCGCGTCGACGGCGGCCGCGTCGATCGCGTCCAGGAGTCGGCGCACCTGAGTGCGCCGCTCTCCCGGATGCAAACCGAGGTGCGTTGCCAAGACGCGCAGCGGCGCACCGTCGCAGTCGAGGATAACGTCAAGCGCCGAACGCGGCTCGTGCCCCGCGACGGCGAGATCGACCGTCTGCACCGTCTTTACCCGATGTCGGGTCAGCAGCGCGTTACCGTAATCGCCGTGAATCGGATGCACCAGCGTCGGCCGGGCGACTCCGTGCAGGCCCGTACCCGTGCGCAGGTATTCGAACATGTTGAACCCCGGGGAACCGAGCTGCACCTCCTGCAGGGCGATGACGTCGGCGTGCAGCTCCTGCAGCACCGACGCCGTGCGCTGCGGTGCGAACTGCCCGTCCCGCCCGATGCCGATGTGGATGTTGTACGAGGCGACGGTGACGCGCAGCTGCGCCATGAAGCGCTGACTTAGCCTGCAGCCGCGCCGCTGCCGCCCTGCGCAGCCAGGCGGCGATGCACCAGCAGGGCCGTCGTGATAAGCACCGCCGCGATCAGGGTCAGGAGCGCGATTGTTTTCGGTCCCGGATGGCGCACTGCCGCGATGAGGCGGTCGACGAAGACGACCGTGGCCACGATCCCGGGCAACATCCCCAGCGCGGTCCCGAGCAGGAAGTCGCGCCAGCCGATGTGCGACGCTCCGGCGACGACGTTGACGACGGTAAACGGCGCGACGGGTACGATGCGCACGAGGATCATGGTCAGCAACCCGCGCTTGGCGAGACCGCGCGTGATCGCGTTGAGGCGCTTGCCCGCGACGCGGCGCACAGTCTCGCGCCCGAGCTTGCGGCCGATGGTATAGGTGACGATGCCGCTCAGCAGCGAACCGGCAAGCGCATAGATGCCTCCGATTAGCGGGCCGAAGACGATGCCGGTGACCGTGATGACGAGCATCACCGGGACGACCAGCAGGCCGGCGACCACGTACGCGCCGAGCACGATGAGCGGCGTGAACGGCAGCTCCTCGATGCGGTCGCCGAGATCCACGAGTGAATCCACGTTGAGCCATTGATGCAGCGGCGAGAAACGCCACGCTGCGGCGAGAGCAGCGAGCACGAAAATGAAAGCCGCGATGCCCACCAGCCGGCTGCGCGCGGGCGGACGCGATTCGGGAGGCACGAAGTCGTCGAGCAGCTTGTCGGGATCGACCGGCGCCTCGGGATCCATCAGCGCCGCGTCGACCAATGGCGTGTCGAGCTCCGAAACGGCGTCTGCGTTGAGCGGCGACAGCGTGCGCGGATTGCCGCGCAGCGCCTCGATCGTCGCGATGAGGCTCCCGGTGCTGGCGAGCTTCTGCGCGAATTGAGCTTCGTCTACGCCGAGATGCTCGGCGAGAAGGCGGTTGCGCAAGCTGGCGATCGCTTTCGCCTGTTCCGGCTCGCCGCGCGCTTCCACTGCGATGTTGCATTCGGTATCGAGCCCCATCGATCGGTTGTTCAGGTTCGCCGAGCCGACCGTCAAAAAATCATCGTCGACGACCAGCACCTTGCTGTGGATATTGATGCACGCGTCCTTGGCACCCGCCGGCTCGGGGAAATACGCGCGAAAGCGGCCATGCGTATCGGCAGCGACGACGCGGCGCTGCGCGCGGGCGCGCAGCACGCCCATGGTCGATTCTTCGAGCCAGCCGCATTGGTCGCGATGGGTGAGGAGCACGATCTCCGGCGCGTCGGGTTCGCGCAGCCGTGCGGCGAGCGCGTCGGCGATGAGCCCCGAGGTGAAGTACTGGTTTTCCATGAAGATGAAGCGCCGGGCGCGCGCGATGGCATCGAGGTGCAGCTCGCGCATCTCGTGCACGGCTCGGCGGTCCTCGAACGGCGGCTGGGTACGGACGATCGCGACGTCGACGTCGTCGAGATCGACTTCGACGCCGCGCGGCCACAGGTCGGGAACCGTCGCCAGCGGCGCCCGCGGCTTGCTCGCGCCGGAGCGCAGCCAGCGCTCGCGGACGAGCTCGCCAAGCGCCCGTGCAGCGTTGCCGTCGACTACCGCCTGCACGTCATGAAACGGTCCATACGGCGCGCCGCTAGGGTCGATGCGCAGGGGCTCGTCGGCGCGGTGCGCGCTCGTGTCCCACCGCCGCTGCGTGAGATCGAGTCCGCCGACGAAAGCAACCGCATCGTCGACGACGATGACCTTCTGGTGATGCGACGCGTAGACCGGATGAGTCGCGTCGAGCCGGAACGAGAAGCGCCTGTGCGTGCGCCAATCGAGCTTGTATACCGGCAGCCATTCGCGCTCGAAGGCATAAAGCATCGCGAAATCCCAGCCGAGCGCGTAGATGCGCAGCGACTTCTGCCGCCTCACCAGTGCGTCCAGAAAATCGCCGAGTTTCTCCGGCAATCCATCGCCGGCCCCATCCGGGACAAGAACCGTGCGGCTGTCGATGTCCCAGGCGACGATAAAGATCGAGTGCCTGGCGCGCGCGAAGACGTCGCGCAGCGCACGGTAATACGCGTCCCCGTCGATGAGGAAGCTCAATCGCGCCGCGCGCTCGAGCCGCCAGCAGTTCCGGGACGGTACGAGCAGCGGGGCGGCGGCGGGGCGGTCGGTTGCAATTAGTTCATCCACGGCCATGGCACTATACCGCGCTGCAAGAACGGTGCCTGGCCGAGGCGCGTCGGTTACACTCGTCGCCATGACCGACCGTCTGATCGCGCATCTCGACATGGACGCGTTCTACGCGTCGGTCGAGCTCCTCCGCTATCCCGAGCTAAAGGGTCAGCCCGTGGTCATCGGCGGCGGAAGCCGGCACCAACCCGAAGAGGCGACCGATCCGGGAACCGGCGCAATCGTGCGGCGCTTCAAAACGCTGCGCGATTACGCCGGGCGTGGCGTCATCACCACGGCCACATACGAAGCACGTGCATTCGGAGCGCATTCGGCGATGGGGTTGATGAAGGCGGCGCGATTGTGTCCCGAAGCCGTATTGTTGCCGACGGACTTCGACGCGTATCGGCGCTATTCGCGGCGCTTCAAGGCTGCCGTCAAGGCGATCGCGCCGCAAGTCGAGGATAACGGCATCGACGAAATCTACATCGACCTGACCGACGTCGGACTCGCGCCGGGCGCTGCGGCGGCGGGGGAGGCAAGCGCGGCGGCGGCAGAGCGGGCGCTCCGCGTCGCGCGAGCGATCAA
>Ga0137374_10003539_pt1 | contig 18479 bp, 24 predicted proteins | sample SagtaG_20_FD_104811 | JGI IMG/M metagenome (GOLD analysis project Ga0137374, IMG submission 104811) | Vadose zone soil microbial communities from Sagehorn Ranch, Mendocino, California, USA - Sage1_R_100_16 metaG | ecosystem: Environmental > Terrestrial > Soil > Vadose zone | place: USA...
ACGCTCAACGCAAGGATCAGATCCGTCACATCAAAGAGCGAGACGCCTCGGATCACGATCTGTTCGACAAGGTAAAGGAGTACCGACATGACTTTGATGGCCCTGGCGAAGCAGGCTGAGAAGCTTATCGCCGATAGGTCCCCTATGATTCTGACCGCCATCGGAGTCACCGGAACGATCACCACAGCGGTTCTCACGGGGAGGGCGACACTCAAAGCCCGTCTTCTGCTTCAGAATGTGGATCCGATTTACGATCCGCATAATCCTCATGACGCATTTACTGCAAAGGAGCAGTTTCTATGCGTATGGAAGGTGTACGTTCCACCTGTCGCCGTCGGTGCCCTGACTGTGGCATCGATCATTTCTGCCAACCAGATCGGTACCCGTCGGGCGGCAGCTATGGCTGCAGCCTACGCCGTTTCCGAGAAAGCGTTCGTCGAGTACAAGGAGAAGGTGCTCGAAAAGATCGGTGAGAACAAGGAGCGTGCGATTCGGGATGACATTGCGCAGGACCAGGTGAACAAGAACCCGATCACATCGCAGGAGATCATCATCACTGGTGGAGGAGGGGTCCTCTGCTATGAGCCGTACACTGGGCGTTACTTCCACAGCGACATGGAGTCGCTGAAGAAGGCCCAGAACGATCTGAACTACCAAGTACTCAACAACTACTACGCGTCGCTGAGTGACTTCTACGATCTTGTCGGTCTCCCGAGAACGGAGATGTCCGACGAGGTGGGGTGGAATTCAGACGACATCCTGGAGCTGGCATTCTCGGTGGTCCTGTCGGAGGACGGCCGTCCTTGCATCTCCATCAACTTCAAGACCGTACCCATCCGGAACTACAGCCGCGTTCATTAGTCGCGAGAAAAACAGCGACTATAATGAGACCCATTCACTCTGAAAGGAAATTCAAATGCCCGAGACCACTCCCAAGGTGACCCTCCCCGGATCCAACAAGAGCTTCGCCCTCAAGTACCTGGCCGTCAACGTCGCCGCAGCAGTCGCTGCCATCGTCGTCGTCCACGTCATCGAGAAGAAGTTCGGCAAGGATCCCGAGATCGCCGACGAGACCCCCGAGTCCTGAACCACCACTGCGTGAAGGTTAAGAGATGAGACCCTGCTAATCACAGGGTCTTTTCTTTTTGCCTAGAAACTGGAGATCAAACATGCTCAAGAAGACCATCACGTACAAGGACCTCGACGACAACGACATCACCGAGGACTTCTACTTCAATCTCAACAAGGCGGAGCTCGCCAAGATGGAGCTCTACCGCGCCGGCGGCATGCAGGCATATCTGCAGGGGATCATCGATTCCGACGACGGCGAACAGATCATCGGCGCCTTCGAGAACATCCTCGAGATGTCCTACGGTGTGCGTTCGGACGACGGCAAGACCTTCATGAAGTCGCCGGAGATCTTCCAGCAGTTCAAGCACACTGACGCCTACGCAGAGCTCTTCATGGAGCTCGTGACTGACGCCAAGGCGAGTGCCGAGTTCATCACTGGTCTGGTTCCGGCGGGTTTGGCGGAGGAGGTCAAGGCGTCTCAGAAGTTCCAGTCTCTGTCGTCAGGAGTCCAGAAGATCCAGGACCTCGAGTTGCCGGCGCCGAAGGACTACAGCAAGATGACCACGCAGGAGCTCATGGAACTTCCCCGTGAGGAGCTCGACCGGATCCTCAGGTCGAAGTCCGGCGAGTAGTATGCATGAGAGGGAGTCAGCGAGGCAGTGGGTCTCAGCCTATTCCGGACGCTCGACTAGTAAAACGACAGCCGACAAGCACATGGCGGATCCCACCCCTCCCAACCATGTGGCTTGGAAATTGCGCCCTCCGCACTCGCGAAAAAAACAGCGCATATAATGAGACCCCCTAGAAAGGTTAATTCCATGACCAAGCTCGACCTCGCCAAGCGCGCCACGTCGTTCGTTGTTGGTTTCGGAGCTTCTGCCATCGTTGGCAGCATCATCAAGAACAACGCTGCTCCCAGCAATCTACCCGAACAGGTAGCCGTGCCGGTAGCCAGTTACGTTCTCGGAGCGATGCTCGCAAACGAGACCCGGAAGTACACCGATGCCAAGATCGACGAGATGGCGTACTGGTACAAGACCCACGTCAAGAACTACTGATCTACCAGTCCCAAAGCTAAAAGCCCCTACAAGGACTTTTAGTTTTTCTCTCTCAGGAACGAGGATAGCCAATAATGGATTACCCCGACAACAGCCATAAGTCGAAGATAACCGAGAAAGAGCCCGAACCCAAGAATATCGAATCGGTTGTCACCGGAGATGTGGTCCGGCGGAAGAAGCCTCTTGGCAAGCGCTTCACAGAAACGTTCGTCGGCGGGGACGCCAAGAGCGTATGGGGCTACGTGTTCTTCGACGTCCTCGTTCCGGCAGCAAAGGACATGGCATCGGATGCCGTGAGTCAGGGAATTGACCGTATGCTTTTCGGCGAGTCGCGTTCTCATGGTCGACGTCCTGGAAGTCGTCGCGGATCGAGTCCGAATGGGCATGTCGCCTACAATCGGTTCTCTCCGAACAACCGGGATATCCGAGACGAGCCGAGGAACCCGAGTCGGCGCGCGCGATCTTCGCATGACTTCGACGAGATCATCCTGGCCACTCGAGTAGAAGCTGAGGAGGTCATCGACCGACTTTTCGATCTCGTCTCTCGCTACGAGCAGGCGACGGTCTCCGATTTGTATGAGCTCGTCGGTGTGACCGCCTCGTACCAGGACAACAAGTGGGGATGGGCTGACATCCGTGGCGCCGGCGTGACTCGGGTTCGCAACGGATATCTGCTCGATCTCCCGCGCCCGGAACCCATCGAGTGAGCACCAAAGCGACGCTGCAAAAACGCGAAGCTCTGAAAGGCATGTATCGATCCGACGGATGGCACAAAAGGGTCGATACCATGTCAGACAAGCAGGTCGTGGCCATCTATCTGCGACTCAAGCAACAGAACAAACTCTGAAGGAGAATCAATGAATCTCTCGACTATCAAGAGCGTGGTAACGAGCAAGGTGGGTCGTCAGATCCTTACCGCACAGAAGCATTCACCGACGCTGCTGTTCGGTGCGGGGATCGTCGGCTTTGTAGGGACCACGGTCCTTGCCAGTCGAGCGACTCTCAAGATGGACGCAGTCCTGGCCGACACGCAGTCGAAGCTCAAGGACATCGCAAGCCTCGAGCACGTCGAGTACTCGGAAGAGGACCGCAAGAAGGACAAGGCACTCGTCATCGCGCAGGCCTCCATCAAGATCGTCAAGATGTACATGCCGGCAATCCTGTTCGGCGCGGCGTCGATCACATGCCTCACTGCATCGCACAGCATCCAGGCCAGGCGCAATGCCGGCCTTATGGCTGCCTATGCAGCGATCGAGAAGGGCTTCGATCAGTATCGGAAGCGTGTCGTCGACGAGTACGGCGAAGACAAGGACCGCGAGTTCCGCTACGGCTTCGAGCCCTGCGAGATCGTCGACGAGACGGAGGAAGGACAGAAGAAGAGCGTCGTTCACCGAGTGAAGCCGGGCGATCCGTCCATCTACGCAAGGTTCTTCGACGAGTTCTCCACGTCCTGGTCCAAGCAGCCGGAGTACAACCTGATCTTCCTGCGCTGCCAGCAGAACTACGCCAACGACATGCTTCGGGCCCGCGGTCATGTGTTCCTGAACGAGATCTACGACATGCTCGGAGTTGATCGGTCCAGCGCCGGCTCGGTCGTCGGATGGGTTGTCAGCAAGGACGGTGACAACTTCGTCGATTTTGGCGTCTTCGACGGCGACAACCCGAGGGCTCGCGACTTCGTCAACGGACGCGAGGGCTCCATACTGCTCGACTTCAATGTCGACGGCGTCATCTACGACAAGATCTGAAAGGAGGTAGACCATGAATCGCCAGAATCTCATTGTCGGAGGGGCCACGGTCCTTTCATTTGCAACCGGCGTTGTCACGGGATACCTCCTGTGCAACAAGCGCATGGCGTCGAAGTACGACAAGCTCCTCGCAGAGCAGATCGAGCAGACCAAGCAATTCTACGGCAGGCTGTACAAGCGGGACGAGTACGCGACGCCGGAGTCCACGTATGACGCCATGGTCGACGAGGCTGTCGAAGCGGTCCGAGCGTACAAGGGCATGCCTCCGTCCAAGATCGAGGATGTGACCGAGGTCTCGGAGGAAGATGGAACCATCGACGTCGAGTACGTCATGTCGGATTCGGAGCTCGTGGTCGTCGATGTTCAGGAGAAGAACATCTTCGACAACGGAATTCCGGAGCAACTCGACGTGGCGAACCGATCGGCCGACTACCCATACGTGGTTACGCTCGAGGAATACATGGAGAACGAGCAAGGTCACGAGCAGGTCACGATGACCTACTACTCTGGCGACAATGTTCTGGCGGACGAACGGGACAAACACGTCGAAGACGTCCAGGGTACCGTCGGACGAATCAACCTCCAGAGGTTTGGAGTCGGCTCAGGGGATCCGAACGTCGTCCTGATCCGAAACGAGAAGATTGGTCTCGACTTCGAGGTCCTTCAGTCCACCGGGAAGTACGCGCATGAGGTCCTCGGCTTCGAGGAGGATCTCAAGCATTCTGATTCCGGTCATCGTCGCGGCCGGCCACGTTGGGATGACGATGAGTGAGCGAGCCACTTGACGAGCTATATTTCAGGTGGCTCTATAGTCAAGTCGCATCAGTCAAGCAGAAGAATCCTTCCAGGACATACTGGGCCCTTCTGAAGCAACTCTTTACAAAAGAGTTCGTTTGGATCATCCCCAACGACGATAACCGGCTTGAGGACGGGCGGGACCTGAGAGAAGAGTTCATAGAAGAAAGACAACTCCATAATGTGGACCCAGCTTGGACGGAGCTAGGTTGCTCTATGCTGGAAATGCTCATCGCGCTATCGCGGCGTCTATCATTTGAAGACGACCAGCCTGCTGATGAATGGTTCTGGAAACTCATAGAGAATCTAGGTTTACGCGGGTTCACTGACAAGCATACGTACACCGCAGAAATCGTTGATGAGATTCTCGACGACGTTATCTGGCGTACGTATGGTGAGGATGGTCAAGGAGGATTGTTTCCCTTGAAGCACCCGAACCAGGATCAGAGAGACATCGAGATCTGGTACCAACTCAGCGCCTACCTTTTGGAGAGTGGGGGATAAATGGATTTCTACAAAGTCTGCACGAAAGAGACGAAGGGTGCGCTGGAAGTCTACCCCGACTTCACGGTAGGTAGGTCGAAAGATCTCATGGTTCGAGGTCGATCGTTTTATGCAATTTGGGATGAGAAGACCGGCTTGTGGTCGCAGGATGAGTATGACGTTCAGCGGCTAGTCGACGAAGAGCTGGAAGATTTCGCCCAGAAGGCAAAGGAAGAAACCGGTCTGACCTACCAAGTTAAATCCCTTCGCTCTTTCGGCAGTCGTGGCTGGAGCCAGTTCCGACAGTTCATGCAGAACATCAGCGACAACAGCAAGCAACTCGACGAACATCTGACATTTGCCAATGCAGAAACCAAGAAGAACGACTACGTAAGTAAGCGTCTTCCATATGCGTTGGTCCCAGGCGATATTAGCGCTTGGAATGAACTCATCGGAACGTTGTATTCCGTCGAGGAGAGGGCCAAGATCGAATGGGTCATAGGCTCCATTGTCTCGGGTGATTCGAAGAAAATCCAGAAGTTCCTTGTTCTGTACGGCCCGGCGGGTACCGGAAAGTCCACAGTCCTGAACATCATCCAACAACTTTTCGACGGGTACACCACATCTTTTGAAGCTAAGGCGCTGGGGTCTAATGGTAATGGCTTTGCGACTGAAGTCTTCAAGGACAATCCTCTGGTAGCCATTCAGCATGACGGCGACCTGTCCAAGATCGATGACAACACCAAGCTAAATTCGATCATTGCTCACGAGGCGATGACGATGAACGAGAAGTACAAGCCGAGCTACACATCTCGGATCAATGCTTTCTTGTTGATGGGTACTAACCAGCCGGTCAAGATCTCAGACGCCAAGTCTGGAATCATCAGACGTCTGATCGACGTCCATCCGACTGGTATGAAATTTCCACCGAACCACTACCACACCTTGATGGGTCGTATCGACTTCGAGCTGGGTGCGATTGCGCATCACTGCCTCGAGGTTTACCGGAACATGGGTAAGAACTACTACAACACCTACCGGCCGGTTGAGATGATGTTGCAGACAGACGTCTTCTTCAACTTCATCGAGGCGAACTACGACATCTTCAAGGCTCAGAACGGAACTACTCTCAAACAGGCCTACGCCCTGTACAAGGAGTTCTGTAGCGACACCGGCATAGACAAGGTCCTTCCTCAGTACAAGGTTCGGGAAGAGTTGAGGAACTACTTCGACGACTTCAAGGATCGCACTCGGATTGAGGAGGAGATAGTTCGAAGCTATTACTCAGGGTTCAATGCCGATAAATTCAAGGCGCCAGTAAACGACGACGTCAAGTCTTTCTCGCTGGTACTGGAGGAGACGGTATCCCTGTTCGATGAGTTGGCTGCAGACTGGCCGGCTCAAGGATTTAGGATCGGACCAGATGGCCAGGAACAACCAGCTCGAGCTTGGGCGAAAGTTCAATCCACGCTGGCTAGTATTAGCACTAGTGATTTGCATTACGTTCGGATCCCTGAGAATCACATTGTCATTGATTTTGATCTCAAGGCTCAGAACGGAGACAAATCGCTTGAGGCAAATCTCGCCGCGGCTAGTGAATGGCCCGCTACTTACGCAGAGCTCAGCAAGAGTGGGAATGGGGTCCATCTTCATTACGTCTATGACGGCGATGTCGGAGAACTTGCCCAGCACTATTCAAATGGCATCGAGGTTAAGACGCTCCTTGGAGATGCGTCACTACGGCGACGGCTGACCAAATGCAACAATGTGCCGGTGGCCACAATCAACAGCGGCCTACCCGTTAAGGAGAAGAAGGTGCTCTCGGAAAACACAATCAAGAGCGAACGAGGTCTTCGTGATCTTATCGCTCGAAATCTCAGGAAAGAAATCCATCCGGGCACCAAGCCGTCAGTCGACTTCATCAAGAAGATCCTCGATGACGCCTACGAATCGGGCATTTCCTACGATGTCACCGATCTACGCCCACGGATCGTTGCGTTCGCCAACAACAGCCACAACCAGCCGCTCCAGGCCCTCAAGGTCGTCCAGCAGATGCGATTTCAAGGGGATGAGGCAGCAAAGGCAGATCCGGAGGCGGGGTCAGACGCCGGCAGCGCAGAGATTCCAACCGAGCGCTTGGCCTTTTTCGACGTCGAGGTCTACCCGAACCTCTTCGTCATCTGCTGGAAGTACGAAGGAGCCGACCAAGTCGTCCGAATGATCAATCCCGAGCCACACCAAGTTGAGGCTTTGTTCAAGCTGAAGCTGGTCGGGTTCAGCAATCGTAGATACGACAACCACATTCTCTATGCCGCCTACCTCGGGTATAGCGTTGCTGATCTCTACAAGCTTTCACAGAAGATCATCGGCGGGAACAACCAATCCATGTTCGGCGAGGCTTATGGTCTCTCGTACGCGGACATCTTCGACTTCAGCTCGAAGAAGCAAGGTCTGAAGATGTTCCAGATCGAGCTGGGAATCCGTCACATGGAGATGGATCACCCGTGGGATCAGCCGGTTCCGGACGAGCTGGTGGATAAGGTTGTCGAATACTGCGCCAACGACGTCATCTCGACCGAGGCCGTGTTCGAATCTCGCCGACAGGATTTCGTGGCTCGCCAAATCTTGGCCGAGCTTAGTGGTCTCACGGTCAACGACACGACTCAGAAGCACACGGCGAAGATCATCTTCGGAAACGATCGAAACCCTCAGGCAAGCTTCATCTACACCGACCTGAGCAAGGATTTCCCCGGTTACAAGTAGGATATGGGGAAGAGTTCCCACCGAGATGAGATGACTGGCGAGGGTGGCTACGTGTATGCCGAGCCTGGTATGTACGAGGATGTGGTCCTGTTGGACATCGCATCCATGCACCCCACCTCTATCGAGCAGCTCAACCTGTTCGGGGAATACACGCCGAACTTCTCGGCTCTGAAAAGCGCTCGCATGGCTATCAAGCATGGCGACTTTTCATCTGCCAAAAAAATGCTGGGGGGAAAATTGGCCCCATTCCTCCAGAACGAGGATCAGGCCAAAGATCTGTCCTACGCCCTGAAGATCGTGATCAACATCGTCTATGGTTTGACCTCGGCGAAGTTCGATAACCCCTTCAGGGATCCCCGAAACAAGGACAACATCGTTGCCAAGCGTGGTGCTCTCTTCATGATCGATCTGAAGCATGAAGTGCAAGCACGGGGGTTCACGGTTGCGCACATCAAGACCGACTCGATCAAGATTCCAAATGCAACACCGGAGATCATCGAGTTCGTCACTGAGTACGGAAAGAAGTACGGCTACGATTTCGAAAACGAGGGTACGTACGACAAATTCTGCCTCGTTAACGACGCCGTATACATCGCCAAGAAGGTGATCCCGGCAAGCACCGAAGGAAACAACAAGGATGCTTGGAAAGTCAAGTGGACGGCAGTCGGTGCTCAGTTCCAGCACCCATACGTCTACAAGACGCTCTTCAGCAACGAAGAGATCACTTGGGACGATCTGTGTGAGTCCAAGCAAGTGATTCAGGGAACCATGTATCTCGACTTCGATGCGGTACAGAAGCCCATGTTCGACTACGAAGGAATGCACTTCGTGGGCCGGACGGGCCGATTTGTACCCGTCACTGAAGGATCTGGTGGCGGCATCCTGTATCGGGTCAAGGACGACAAGGGATACGCAGTAACTGGCACCAAGGGGTATCTGTGGCAGGAAGCTGACGTAGCCAAGAGTCTGAAGGCCGAGATCGACATGACGTATTTCGACAAGCTGGTCGATGACGCCACTAAAACCATCAACAAGTTCGGAGACTTCTCAAGCTTTTCGGAGTGAACTCATGCGGAAACAATGGCGAATTTTGGGACAAATGGGGGATATCGCTATCGTCGAATCAGGCCGAGCTTCGGTTTTCATCGGTGGCGAAGAACGCGATGGCGTAATTGTGGCTGGGGCTATGCTCAGTCCCAAACAGGCTCGAGAATACGCCATTGCAATTCAAGAAGCGGCCGACGAGGCAGAGAAATGAACCGAGGAGAATTCGTCGACCGTATGCGTGGCTTGCTCAACACTTTGCATTTCAATGCTGGAACAGGTTACAGAGACGAAGCAACCTACCAGCAACAGCGTGATGAAATTTACGCTGAAATGGACCGGGTCGCTTTAGAGCGAGCCGAAACAATCAAAATGTTCTTGGAGGAATGATGGACGCGCAACAGGTTCTGGTCGAGTGCTACCTGGCCATGTCAAACGTGGAGTACGACCTGGCAAGGTGGGAGGAGGAGCTCGAGCAGTTCCGGTTCGCGACGCTCCTCGATGAGATGTTCGACTTCGAGCTGGGAAAGCTCGATCAAGCGATGGGTTGGAACAAGACCTCCATTGTGAGAGGGGTCGATGGAGTTGCAGTTCACGTGGACCCGGATCGCGAATACCCTGTCGCGTGGTATGAGGATGGGACTCGCGTAGAGATCGGGACAGCCAAAATCGATCCCAAGACAGGGGTTGTTTCTGCGAGAATTGACCGTGAGTTTTCTGGTCTCTCAGGATACTCGGACATGTACTCCATAGGAGAACCATTTCCACCTTCACGAAACTTCCCGGAATGGAGTTTTCCGATGGTGCCCGACAAATTCTCTCCGGAGACGGCTCAGTACCCCATCGGAATATGGGAAGCTCACGACGACCCGGAATACAAGTACGAAATACTTCCTGCATTACCCAAATTTAACCGAAAGTGGGAAATCATGGCGAAGCAAGAGCCGGTTCGTACCAATCCCGAAACTTGTCGACACGACGTTCTCCAGCCAACCATCTCCGGAATCATCTGCGCTAGCTGCGAGATTCCAATCTCCGAGGAGTGGATGGAACGACGGGCGTACGATTTCGACATCGACAACAACGTCTGGGTTCGAAACTACATCAACTGAAAGTCGGCAAATGATGTACGAAACGAAATATCCGCACAGTTTCTGCTACCCGACATGTCCTCGACAGGACACGCACGACGTCAAGGATTGCGATTGTGGTGGCGCAGAAAAGGAGCGTATTTACTGGGCCGCTCTCGAGCAGAATCAGGAGGACTGATGTTCGGAGCGTGGGTTTACAGCAGCGAACACATCATCAGCTCCATCAGCAGCGAAGAACTTGCTGTAAGGCTCGCCGAGAAGTATCCAGAGGCCATCTATTTCTTCGCCGAGATGGTGACTCATCCCAACAAGGAGGACTGATGGCCACCAAGAAGCAGAAGCGAGCGGCAGCTCTGGCCAAGCGCGAGAAGTTCTTGGAAAACGAGAGGCTCGCCGGTCTCAAGGCTCAGGAAATAGCGCGCCAGATGGCGGTTGCTCGTGCCAAGAAGGCCGCCATGGAGGCTAACGAAATCAACGACCGACACCGTCGGATCCTCGATGCGGCTCTGTTTGCCCACATGCTCAACGACAGGACGGACTGACATGCACCCGAACGATGCCAACGCTGTACTCATGGAAGGCGTCCGAATCGTCTTCCGAAACTTCGCCGGCAAGGAGGGCATGTACAACCGGGAGGGTGACCGGAACTTCGCAGTCCTCCTGGACGATGACGTGGCCGAAGCCATGTCTCGCGATGGCTGGAACATCAAGACCCTCAAGGCTCGCGAGGATGGTGATGACGAGCAGCCCTACCTGCAGGTGTCGGTGAACTTCAAGGGACGGCCTCCGAAGGTCGTCATGATCACCTCGCGCGGGCGTACGGATCTGAGCGAGGACGAGATCGAGATCCTCGACTGGGCCGACATCCGCAACACGGATCTGATCGTTCGTCCCTACGAGTGGACGGTCAACGGGAAATCCGGCATCAAGGCCTACCTCAAGTCGATCTTCGTCACGATCGAAGAGGACGCTCTCGATCTGAAGTACGCAGACGTCGAGGAGGTCGGCGCACGTGCCGGACGAACCGACGACCACGAAGACCACGAAGACTGAGCTGTGCGTTTTGTGTCAACTCCCTTGGGATGAACACAAGATTCACACCGAAGTCAAAATGATCAACAGCAAAGTCAAAGTGATCCCTACCGGCTGGGATTGCCCCAAGTAGAAACGAGTACAGACGAAATGTCGATCACCATCGAAAAGTACGTCCGCAAGCCGTTCTTCATCGACGCCGTGCAGGTCTCGGTGGACAACATCGTCGACGTTGCCGCGTGGTGCAGCGGTGAGCTTCTGAACGAGAAGCGAGGAAACCAGGACGTCCTGTACATCAAGGTGCGGGTCAACCGGCCTCTGAACGAACGGCAGACCAAGGCCTTCGCAGGTGACTGGGTGTTGTTCGCCGGCACCGGCTACAAGGTCTACACGAACAAGGCGTTCGACGCGTGCTTCGAGAAGGCGGAACTCGAGGTTCCTCTGTTCGCCCTCGCGGATCCGGGCATCACGGAGTGCGCCGACTAGTACTACCATCAAATTATACGGGGATCTACCAGAAAGAAGGAACCATGCGATTCTTCAGGCCGCTCTTTGTCAGCGTGACCATCCTGCTCTCCATCGTCTTGGGGACGAGCATTGCCAAGGCTGACACCTACGTTGGATGGCACTTCGGCAACAACGAGATCTGCATCAAGACGAACGGCTGGACACGCTGGCCCTGGGCTACGGTTGCAAGCCAGTGGAATCGCGCGGGCTCTAGCAGGGTTCACTTGATCGCCGACCCCACGTGCTCGAGCTACTCGCTGGAGCAGACGATTCAGACCACGGCGTACCGGTCGACCGAGAACACGTGCGGTTACACCGATTCGGGTCTGTTGTATTCGGGCGGGCGAATCTACCGCATGGCGATCCGGCTGAACATCGATTCGTCGATGCAGTCCAAGTGTCTGTCGACTTCGTTCAAGCTCACGCACGTTGCGATGCACGAGACTGGTCATGCCCTGGGTCTAGGTCATCTGGACTACACCGGAACAATCATGTATGGGGGCAGCGGGAACTACGGGTGGGCGTACAAGTACCCGACTTCCTTCGACATCGGCAACGTGCAGAAGTTGTACGATCGATACTAGGGGGTGAGGACGATGGGCGACAGCTGGGATTTCTAAGGGGGTGAGGACGATGGGCGACACCTGGGACTGGTGACCGAGGGGGGATGAACACTGTGTGGACTAGCGGAGTTCCACCTTGACTCTAGCGCCTAGCTGAGCGATATCAGTGGTTGAACCTAGCTAAGAGATCTCTGGTTTGAACTTGTGAAACAACTTCACAGCAGCACCTAGAACTGAGCCAATGAGTCGTCATTGAGCCAGTCATTAGGGAAGACACCGGCTTCAGCTCATGAGCCATGCTTGACGCAATCACAGAGCAAAGTGCGGGAGGGATGGGAGCCTACTTGGATAGGTTTCCATCCCTCCTAATCTTGGCATTTATTTTTTCGATGTGCTCTCATTGGCCACAGGTTGGCTTCTAAGCGCCTTAAGGGGGTTCTTAGGTGGAACTGTACCCGCACCAATCTAAAGCCGTCAGAGAGCTCCACAACGGTTCTATATTGTGGGGCGATGTCGGTACCGGCAAGACACTCGTCGCTATGGCTTACTATATGAAAACGTACACTGGCTATGGCGAAGACCCGGATATCTATGTCATAACCACGGCCAAGAAGCGGGACTCTCTGGATTGGGAGAAAGAGGCCGCCAAATTTGGTATAGGTAAGGCTAAGGACGCGACTGTTGCCGGCGTTCTGACAGTGGACTCATGGAACAATATCGGGAAGTACACGGAGGTTACAAATGCTTTCTTCATCTTCGACGAACAACGACTCGTCGGGTCCGGATCGTGGGTCAAGGCCTTCATCAAGATCGCACTACGAAACGGATGGATTCTACTCACTGCAACCCCCGGAGACACGTGGCTTGATTATATCCCTGTCTTCGTCGCTAATGGACTTTACAAGAACCGTACGGAGTTTCTTCGCAATCATGTAGTCTTCAACCGGTTCAGCAAGTTTCCCAAAGTCGACCGTTACATCGAAGTCAACAAACTGGTAAGACACAGGAACAACCTGTTGGTGCACATGCCATATGTGAGGCACACTACCAGAAAGAGTAAGGACGTTTTGGTCGACCATGACAAAGAACTCCTAGACAAGGTGATGACGAAACGATGGAACATCTACGAAAACAGACCCCTAAGGGATGTCGCAGAGCTTTTCTGGGTGATGAGGAAAGTTGTAAGCTCATCCCCCTCGAGAATCTCGGCCATCCGTTCTTTGACCCAGAAGCATCCCAGGCTCATTGTCTTCTACAACTTCGATCACGAGTTGGAACTCCTTCGGAGCTTGTCTGCCAGTGGTTTTACGTTAGCTGAGTGGAATGGCCACAAACATGAGCCAGTACCGGAGGGAGATCGCTGGATCTACCTCGTGCAGTATGCTGCTGGGGCTGAAGGGTGGAACTGCACTAGTACTGATGCGATGGTTTTCTACTCGTTGACGTACTCGTACAAGCTGTGGCATCAAGCGCACGGACGCATCGACAGGCTAAATACGCCATACCAAATTCTGTACTACTACGTCCTATTATCGAACTCTGTGATCGACCGAGCTGTTAAAGCATCATTGATGAAGAAGAAATCTTTCAACGAAACTCGCTTCTTGAGTAAGATTTCAACTACAGACTCTGGTAACAGTGGGACTGAAGGGTAGTATGGGACGAAAAAAACATCTTTGTGCCAAAAATTGTGACAAAAACGGTCTAAAAGACTTTTCTATATATACGCGGGTGTATAGTTGTATAGTTAACTATACACTAAGGTATTTATAGAGAGTTTTTGAAAAACCATTATTGTCACAATTTTTGGCACAAGACCTGAAAGGAGTGTTGATGGAGAACTGGAAGCCCATCCTAGGGTTTTACGGATATTCGGTGAGCGATCAAGGTCGAGTCCGTAACGACGACACCGGCCGACTCATGACCATCGTCCGGAATCAAGGCGGAACTTGTTATGTCGGATTGACGAAAGGTCGGAAACAGAATCGCCGTTCTTTGCCTCTACTGGTGGCTAACGCATTCGTGCCCCCGGTTCGTGATCGGATCGACTTCGACACTGTGATCCATCTCGACAACGATCAGTCAAACAATCGAGCAGACAACTTGCTATGGCGCCCGCATTGGTTTGTGATTAAGTATCACATACAACACAACAACGGCCCGCTAGGCAAGCTCGATCAACCTGTAATGGATTTGAATACAAGAGAGATCTATTCGAATACGTGGGAAGTCGCAACCACGTATGGACTTATCGAGAAGGATCTCATTCTTTCGATTCTGAATCGTACGTTTGTGTGGCCCACATTCAAGGAATTCAGGTTCGTTGAATAACAACTACTCACTCGCGGGAGGATCGCAGGTTATAATAGAAGGAGTAGAAGCAAGCCTTTTATTTTTGGAGGATCACATGTTGGAGAGCGTCTATCAGGCACGCCTTATCAAGGAACTGTACTATCGGTTCCCAGGCTGTGTCGTCATCAAGAATGACACCAGCTACATGCAGGGCATTCCTGATCTGTTGATTCTCTTCAACGATAAATGGGCGATGCTTGAAGTGAAGTCTTCAGCGGATGCCAAGATTCAGCCGAATCAGTCCCACTACGTGGACCAGCTGGATGTTATGTCATTCGCAGCCTTCATCTACCCCGAGAACGAAGAGGAAGTGCTCAATGCTCTTCAACGGACATTACGCCCTCGTCGGTCAGCACGCGTTTCTCAGCGCTAGCAAGTACCACTGGATCAAGTACGACGAGGAAAAGCTGGACCGCGTATTCGCTACAGCAATGGCGGCTCAGCGTGGCAGTGAGCTTCATGCTCTTGCGCACAACTTGATTCGTCTCGGCGTCAAACTTCCTAGGACTCGTACGACGTTGAATATGTACGTCAACGATGCCCTTGGTTTTCGTATGACACCAGAACAGATTCTGTATTACTCAGATAACTGTTATGGAACTACCGACGCCATTTCTTTTCGAAACAACCGACTTCGAATCAGTGATCTGAAGACTGGCGTTACTCCGGCCTCGCCTCACCAACTCGAAGTCTATACTGCGCTGTTCTGCCTCGAATACCGCTTCAGGCCATTCGACATAGACGTTGAACTGCGTATCTATCAGAATGACAATGTTACAGAATTTACGCCAGATCCTGATGACATCGTGCACATCATGGAAAAGATCAAGATCTTCGACAAGAGGCTCAACATCCTGAAGGAGGAGGCAAAGTCGTGATCATTGACGTGGATGAGTATCTTGCGCACTACGGCACGCCTCGTCACTCAGGTCGTTACCCATGGGGATCTGGAGGTGACGATGTAGGGCAGAGGAACAAGAGCTTTCTGAACTATGTCGCCGGCCTCAAGAAGCAAGGGATGAGCGAAGCCGAGATCGCGAGAGGTCTTGGCCTAGACTCCACAACACAGCTTCGTGCGGCTAAGTCGATTGCCAAAAGCGCACAGAAGCAGGCCGACATCGATATGGCGCAGAGACTCAAAGATAAGGGCATGTCCAACGTCGCCATTGGTGATCGTATGGGGATCAACGAGTCCTCAGTTCGTTCTCTTCTCGCACCTGGACAGAAGGACAAAGCCGACGTCCTCGAGACCACATCTAAGATGTTGGCCGACCAGGTGGACAAGAAGGGTTATATCGATGTTGGCACTGGAGTCGAACACCACGTCGGCGTCAGTCGAACCAAACTCAACACTGCGGTAGCTCTTCTCGAAGAACAGGGCTATACCACGCACTACGTCAAGGTTGAGCAGCTAGGCACAGGTCAACAAACCACCATCAAGGTGTTGGCCAAACCTGAAACTCCTTACTCTGAGGTTTTCAGAAACCGTGATCAGATTCGCCAAGTCACGGAGTTCTCGGAAGATGGGGGTCGTTCTTACCTCGGCTTGAAAGAGCCTCTGTCCATCAACTCAAAGCGTGTCGGAATTCGATATGCCGAAGATGGTGGCGCAGACGCCGACGGCGTTATCTACGTTCGTCCAGGCAAGAACGACATATCGTTGGGTGAGTCTCGATATGCCCAAGTTCGAGTATCTGTGGATGGTACGCATTATCTCAAGGGCATGGCCATGTACAAAGATGACCTGCCTGATGGTGTGGATCTGCAGTTCAACACGAACAAAAGCGATACAGGAAACAAGCACGATGCGATGAAGAAATTGAAGGACGACCCCGACAATCCGTTTGGGGCTGTTGTTCGTCAACGCATCGGTTCGGATGGCAAGGTTAAGTCGGCGATGAATATCGTCAACGAAGAAGGAGATTGGGAAGGCTGGTCTCGTAGCCTGTCGTCTCAGATGCTTTCGAAACAGAGCCCAATACTAGCTAAGACTCAGCTTGAATTGACGCACAAATCGAAGCAGGCAGATCTCGATGAGATCATGGCTCTCAATAACCCTGCTGTTCGAAAGAAGTTGCTTGAGTCCTATGCCGATGATGCGGATTCTTCAGCTGTTCATTTGAAAGCTGCCGCTCTCCCACGTCAAGGATCTCACGTAATCCTTCCGATCAATTCGATGAAGCCGACTGAGATCTATGCGCCTAACTACCGTAACGGTGAGAGCGTGGTTCTGGTTCGCTACCCGCATGGTGGAGTATTTGAGATCCCAGAATTGAAGGTCAACAACAACCACCCTGCTGCTAAGAAAGCTTTGGGCAATGCGAGGGATGCTGTTGGAATTCACAGTAAGGTGGCCGAAAGGCTATCGGGTGCGGATTTCGATGGCGACACAGTTCTGGTCATACCGAACGCTCAAGGCAGAGTCAAGACCGCGCCAGCTCTCGCTGGATTGAAAGACTTTGATCCTCAGCATGCGTACCCTGCTTATGAGGGAATGAAACGCATGTCACCAAGGACAAAGCAAGTTGAGATGGGCGTTGTGTCGAACCTCATCACGGACATGACTATTCGTGGAGCCAACCCGTCCGAGCTAGCTCGAGCAGTTCGGCACTCCATGGTTGTCATTGATGCCGAGAAACACAATCTCAACTACAAACAATCAGCCATCGATAACAACATCAGTCAGCTCAAAGCCAAGTATCAAGGCGGCCCTAGAGGTGGTGCTTCAACTCTCATCTCAAGAGCAACGTCTGAGATTCGAGTGGCTGATAGGAAGCCTCGTTCTGCAGCAGAAGGTGGACCGGTAGACAAAGCTACTGGCAAGAAGATCTTCACCCCCACCGGAGAAACATACATCGATCGACACGGCAAGCTGGTCGTAAAGAAGATCGTTTCTCAGAAGCTTGCCGAAACACATGATGCACGTTCGCTCTCATCAGGAACTCCGATTGAGAAGATCTATGCCGATCATTCGAATAGGGTCAAGGCTCTAGCTAACAAAGCTAGGAAAGAGTCGGTGCATACAAAAGCCACGGCCTATTCGCCTTCTGCTAAGGCCGTCTATTCGAATGAAGTGGCAACGCTCGATTCGAAACTCCGCCTTGCTTTAAGAAACAGCCCCCTCGAAAGGCAAGCCCAGGTCCTAGCCAATGCCGTAGTTGCAGCTAAGCGCCGCGCAACTCCAGAGATGGAGCATGCTGAGGTTAAACGTTTGAAAGCACAAGCGTTGGCAGAAGCACGCATTAGGACTGGCGCTAAGAAACAACAGATCCAGATCACAGACTCAGAGTGGGCAGCTATTCAGTCAGGTGCGATCAGCAACAATAAGCTAACACAGATCCTTAACAATGCAGACCTTGATCTAGTCAAGCGATTGGCTACACCTAAGGCCACAGTTCTAATGACTGCGGTTAAGAAGAACAGAGCTGCGGCATTGTTGAGTGCTGGCTACACACAGGCTGAGGTAGCGGATGCACTTGGTGTGTCACTGACCACATTGAAGAACACACTGAGCGAGGGATCATGAATGAAAGTATGTTGACTACAGTTGACAATCCATTCGATCCATTCACTCAGTTCGATGAATGGTATGCCTATGACTTGAGTCAGGGCTATCACACATCAGCGTTCCTTGCAAGGATTGTGAGAAGTTCAGAAGAGCTGTCTGAGGCCGACCAGAGTGCAGCCATCGAAGCAGCTATCGATGAGATTGTGCGTGAGAACGTGCTTGGTCTCTATCGCAAAGTGTCATCAGCTAAGAGTGTAGAGAATCCTTAGTTGATGAGTGGTTGAGTAAGAATCTGATCGAAGCGCTATGAATAGAGCAACAGCTAATGTTAATCTTATAGAATTAGCATTAGATTAACCGCAAGAACCAAGTCTCTTTCATAGTGCTTCGATCTTTCTTCTGATTCGGGAGAGGTTTTAACCGATAGGGGGGAGGGGCTCGCAGAATATACCCCCCCTCTGCAT
>Ga0137374_10003545_pt1 | contig 18460 bp, 18 predicted proteins | sample SagtaG_20_FD_104811 | JGI IMG/M metagenome (GOLD analysis project Ga0137374, IMG submission 104811) | Vadose zone soil microbial communities from Sagehorn Ranch, Mendocino, California, USA - Sage1_R_100_16 metaG | ecosystem: Environmental > Terrestrial > Soil > Vadose zone | place: USA...
TCGCTATGGCGCGATGGGAGAGTGCATCTGCATCGATGGTATACGCGCCGAGATGTTCCAGCATGCGTCGCACTACGCTTTTCCCTGTAGCGATATTACCGGTAAGACCGATCACATATTTTCCAGGCCAGTTACTCACGGGAATCCTTCTTATTGTTTATTATGATGCACATCTATTTTAATGTCTTTTCTCGAAATGTCCACCTTTTCCCGAAGATTTTGTAGGTTTACATTAATTTGATTGAAACGCGGTTTTTACAGAGTGCCGCATAATTACATAAACTCGAAATTTGGATTTTATGCCGCAAATTAATCCAAAAAGTTTAGCAATTAATGAGACAAGTGCCGCAGTTTCCACATAAACGGGATGGAGGCTGCCCCGCCAATAGCAGGCGGGATTCCGGTACAAGTACCGCAACTTCCACAAAACTCAATGGAGGTTGCTGCACAAGTGGTAAATAGGAAATTTATTAGATATAACACAAAACAGTTGACTTGCTACACCCTTACGTGTATGATTCATTTCTCAGGCTGGTCGGGCAATCGCGGTCCTGCGTTGACGGGATCGAGGAAAGTCCGCACTCCATAGAGCACGGCGTCGGAGAGTACCCGGGGTGGGGAAACCGCCGAGAGGCGTGAACCTACCGGAAAAGGGCCACAGAAACAAACAGCCTTCCACCTCTCGGGGTGAAGGTTATGGTGAAAAGGTGGTGTAAGAGACCACCGGCGCTCGCAGTAATGCGGGTGGCCAGGTAACCCCCGCCGGGAGCAAGGCCAAGCAGGGGCGAAATCGTCCGTGGACGATGGGAGACTGCTCGTCTCCATATGTGCCTTTCCCTCTTGTGGGAAAGGCCAGCCCCGGGTAGGCCGCATTGAGCGACGCGGCGACGCGTTGCCCAGAGAGATGGTTGCACAGACGGAGCGATCCGTTGGACAGAATGCGGCTTATAGACCGGCCTGAGGTATCCCATGCTCGCGCCGCCGTCCTCGGCGGCGCGAAGTAATTATGCATGAACTTCCCGTGACTCAATCCATTCTAGATAATGCCCTTCGCCACGCAGAAGGAAAACGCGTCACGGATATTCACATTGTGATGGGGGAACTTTCAAATTTTATAGATGATTCTATCCAGTTTTATTGGGACATGATTGCCAAAGATACACTCGCTGAGGATGCTAAGCTTCATTTCCGCCGTGTCCCGGCTGAATTTCAATGCATGGTTTGCTTTGAAAAGTATCACCCATCCAGTGAAGAATTTTCCTGCCCATATTGCGGAAGTGTTGGAGCAAAGATCATCGCTGGCGAAGAGTTCTTTATGGAAGCGATTGACGTGGAAGGCTGATTGCCTTGCTTTTGGTAACACCTGTAAACCTGAACATCCGCTTGGTGCAGCGATGGTCTCTTCCGAAGGCGCGTGCGCGGCCTATAACAAGTATGGACGCGTTACAATAGGAGGATGAACCGACGAATCCTATTTCTCATTCTAGCATTACTAACGATACTGTCCTGTAATTTCATAGCGCCTCGCACGCCCACTCCGCCCTCCGGCCTGTTTGCCACGCTTCAGGCGTCTACACCTTCAGGGGACTTTACTCCCGCACCTCCCGCGCTGACAGCGACCTCTGCTTTCGGTAATTTTCCAACGATTCCCCCTACAACAGCCAATAATAGCAATGGCACCTCCGTTCCATTTGCGACTTCGGCGGATGGGCTGACTGGTCATATCGTTTTCACGTGCCAAATTTACAAAATACAGGCGAGCAATCAGGTTTGTATCATGAATGCTGATGGTGCGGGTTGGAGAGCCCTGACTACAGATAATAGCCGCCAACATTGGTATCCATCTCTATCACCTGATGGACAAAGTGTCATTTATTCTGCTTTTCTTGAAGCCAACGTTCATGAAATATATGAGTTGACTTTAACAGATGGTAACGTCACTCGATTAACAAACAAACTGGGTGTGCTGACCGCAGCTGAAGTATCTCCTGATGGAGGGACGATAACATTCACACATTGGTCACCGAATTCAAATCGATATCAAATTTATTTAATGAATCGTAACGGTACCGACCCGAATAATATCCCTGGAATCGAAGGCTGGGATCCTACCTGGTCACCAGATGGTAATCAAATATTGTATGCTTCAAATGAAAGCGGTTCAAACCAATTATATGCCGTAAAGGCGAACGGCAAAAGCAACCATCAGATCAGTAATCTCCCTGCCATCCGTGGCCGCAGCGACTGGTCGCCAGACGGGCAATTTATAGTCACTTATTCAGGTGAATCTTGGCATCGTGAAATCTATCTTATGAACGCGGACGGTTCAAATACGCACCAAATTACACCAACCGGTGGAAATAGCCAGGGACCATCTTTTTCGCCAGATGGCCAGTGGATCGCGTTCACCGCATACTTCGATCATTATGGCGATGACCATGGATGTGAGATTTACGTTATGCACGTAGATGGGACCAATTTGCGGCGATTGACCAATAATGATTATTGTGATTATCAACCGAGATGGGGACCGTAAGAGCATCAAGTAACGAGTGCTAAGTGTCAGAAAGGACTGACGCGTTGAAGTATTTACGATAAGATTAAATCATGATCATTAATCGTTGAGAGGAGGCAGACATGGACATTAAAGGTAAGATCGCTATCGTTACCGGTGCTTCGTCAGGGATCGGAGAGGCAACTGCCCGCGAATTTGGCCGAGAGGGGGCAAAGGTTGTGATTGCTGCCCGTCGCGTCGACAAACTGCAGGCCTTGGCGCAGGAAATCAATGCCATGGGGAATGGCGCGGAATGTCTGGTTGTGCAGGCTGATCTTTCCAAACTCGAAGACATTCAAACATTGATTGACCAGACCCTCAAGAAATTTGCGCGCATAGATATACTGGTCAATAACGCGGGTTTTGGTCGGCTCGACTGGCTGGAGAATCTTGATCCTATCAAAGATATTCGGGCCCAGATTGACGTGAACGTCATGGGCGTAATTCAAACCACCCGTTTGGTCCTGCCCGTGATGATCAAACAGCGATCAGGGAGCATTATCAATATGTGCTCGATGGCAGGACTAGTCGGCACACCCACTTATACAATTTATGCTGCCTCAAAACATGCCGTGCATGGATTCACCGAGGCGCTACGGCGCGAGGTCAAGCCGTGGGGGATTGATGTTTCCATGATTTATCCAGGAGGCGTTGTAACCGAGTTTGGTCAACATGCGGGCATAAAGCGTAAGACAAAAGCGACGACTCCCAAATTCTTACTCCTCACCGCAGAAGATGTGGCACGTGCCATCGTAAAGCTTGTGCGCCGTCCTCGTCCGATGTGGATCATTCCATGGTTATGGAGCCTAACAGCTCTCCTCAATAAATTATTTCCTTCTTTTGTTGATTACACAACCATCACGCGTTTCACCATCCCTGAGCGCGCAGATGAGTTAAAGGCAACATAGATCTTCTTGAATTAAGCTTATCCCAATAACGGAGTGCAGACTTTAGTCTGCCTCATATTGCGGACTAAAGTCCGCGTTCCGAAGGTTTGTCGGCTGGGTGCTTACTCGCTTAAAGTGATCTTGCCTGTCCTAAAAAACTTGCCGGGTTCCACGTTATTTTCCAAGGCAAGATGGATTGTCAACATCTGGATGGGGACAATCTCTGCTAATGGGAATCCGATTCCCTGTGCGCGTGGCATGTGAATACAGGTCGCGTGATCTGCCTCTTCGGGTGATGTAATCCATAGTGGGTGTGCACCTGCATCGTTCAGATCTTTGTGCAGGCGGCGATTTAGCTCTCGTGTTTCGGGCGGACCGGCAAAGATAAGAACAGTTAGGTTTGGAGAGGCAAGCTCAAACGGTCCGTGCCTGAATTCGCCTGCCTGCATACCGATTGCCGTAAATTTAGAGGCTTCTCCCAGGATCAACGCGCCTGTGTACGCAGCTGCAAGGGAGTAACCGCGTCCAAGCAGGACCAGGCTTCGGGGCGGTGGGACGCGGTCCTTTATCAGTTGTAGATGCTTCTCCCAGTCCGAAAAATAATCGATTAAACCGGATGCCGTAAGCTGTAAGTCAACCATTCCTTGTTTGAGTTCCCCATCATTTGTCAAATATAATGCAGCCAATTGCCCGACCGCCAGCGTATTTATGTATGTTCGCGTAGAAACTGTTTTCTCAACCTCTGCGTGGATTGGGATAATATTCTTTTGGGCAGCTTGGGCAAGCGGACTGCTTAAATCATTTACAGTTGCGAACAAAGTAGCGGCTGCTTGTTTGATCAATTCCAAAACCGAAATAATTTCTGCGCTTCTCCCCGATTGTGACGTAACCCAGATCAGCGTGCGTTGTGTAATCAGACCACGTCCGTGATGGATTAATTCCGCACAATCCACAAGTATTGCTGGTAAGCCTGCATTTGCAAGCATCAACCAGATTGGATAAGAAGCAAAAAATGACCCTCCCATTCCAGTAAGGACAATGCGATCAAAATCACCACGTTGAATGAAACTTGCAATTGGCTTTAATGCTGCATCATCGAATTGATCCAGCACTGTTTGAACTGACTTACCCTGGCTGAGAATATCTTGCACGTATGGGTTAGCTTTTAGATTGTTCATTAAACTTTTAGCACTCTTGTTATCTTGCCGTCCAGCCGCCGTCAATGAGTAGCGTGTCACCTGTAATGAGAGAGGCCGCGGGCGATGCGAGAAATACGACTGCGCTCGCCACCTCCATCGGTTCACCAATACGTCCCAGTGCAATTCGCGATAGAACATCTGCACGAAATGCATCATCTTCGAGTGCCTCCGCTGTTCCAGGTGTGTTGATGAATGTTGGCGCAACAGCATTGACCGTAATATTATATTGACCCCATTCCACGGCCAGACATTTGGTAAGATGCGTGATCGCTGCTTTCGTTATACAGTACACTGATTCGGTTGGCAAAGCGACCAGCCCCGCTTGTGAACCTAAGTTGATAATACGACCATATTTTTGCTTAATCATCACTCTGCCTGCTGCCTGGCTGGCAAAGAATGTTCCCTTCAAGTTGACCGCCACGGTCAAATCGAAATCTTCTTCGCGTACATTTTCGGCGAGGTTGCTTGGGCCTAGCCCGGCATTATTCACCAAAATATCCAGCCGTCCAAAATGTGCGACGGTCTCGTCGATGGCTTGCTGAATTTGGTCCAGGCGGGTTACATCCATTTGCAAACGTAAAGCATTCCGTCCCATCCCTTCGATTTCGCCTGCCAAATCCCCACCACTCTGCACATTGAGCAATCCCAATGCCACGTCTGCGCCAGCATGGGCCAAAGCTAAAGCACATGCATGACCTATGCCGCGTGCTGCCCCTGTCACTAAAGCCACTTGGCCCTGCAGGTCAAATTGAGGGAAATCATTGTTGTTCACAGCTAAATCTCCTTTCTTATCCTTTCACAGCGCCAGCCGTCATTCCGCTTACGATGTAGCGTTGAAAGATAAGTGCCAGCAAGACAGGCGGTACAGCCGCCAGAATACCCCCAGCCATCATGCCATTGATATTCACGGCAAAGCGCCCAATGAACTCGGCAATCGCGACAGGCGCCGTCTTGGCAGCTAGCGTGCTTGTAAAGATGAGAGCGTAGAAAAATTCATCCCAAGCAACAAGGAAGACGAACATGGTCGTTGAGATCAATCCAGGTAAAGAGATAGGCATTACAACCCGGAATAAAATCCCAAGCCGTGTACATCCGTCGAGGCGCGCGGCATCCTCCAGTTCGATGGGAACCGTTTGGAAGAAAGCTGCCATCATCCAGATTGCATAAGGCAGAGCAAAGCTCATGTATGTGATGATGAGGACAATCGGTCTATTAATCAGATGCAGCCTGGATGCGACGATGAAGAGCGGGATCACCAACGATACTTCAGGGATCATGCGCGTTCCAAGAATCCCAAGTTGGATGGGAAGGTTGAATTTGAAAGGGATGCGGACAAGCGCGTAAGCCGCTAAGCTTCCTAGTACGATGCAGATCAAAGTTACGGCTGAAGCAATTTTGATTGAATTCAACAAGGCCACTGCAAAGGTACGCGGCACGGACGACGCGGCCTGACTGGGAAAGAAAATATCGAGATAATTTTGAAAGGTCGGGTGCTCAGGTATCCAATGTGGCGGAACTGTAAATAATTCCACCTGCGTGGATAGGCTGGCGCTAAAAAGCCAGAGCACTGGCAGGAAGATAAATAAGAAAACCGGAATCGTAAGGAGAAACAAACCTAGCTTGCGGAAGAATTTTCGATAGCTCATGATTGTGTCTCCTCTGGCCGGTAAAGAAAACGAATATAAACGATAGCCATAATGATCGTAAAAATGGAGATCAAGAAAGATAGCGCCGCGCCGGTCCCTTGTTTGCCGTATGCGAATGAGTATAGATATGTCAAATAAGAAATCGTAATTGTTTTGGAAGCCGGTCCTCCACTGGTGATGATATAGACGATATCGAACACACGGAAAGCTTCCACAGTGCGGACGATCAGTGCTACCAGGATGGCTGGTCGCAACAAGGGAAGACGGATATGCCAAAAACGCTGGAAAGCATTTGCTCCATCTACTGCGGCTGCCTCATTCAACTCTTCCGGCAGAGCTGCCAATGCGGCTTGAAGGATCAACGCCACGAATGGGACCGTATGCCAGAGATCGGCGAGGATCACCAGATTCATCGCCGCACTAGATAAAGTCAGCCACGGAACATAATGTTTGATCAATCCAAGTTGCAATAAGATGCCATTCAACGCGCCAAAATCAGCGCTGTAGATCCAGCGCCACATTGCACCATTGACGATCGTTGGCACAGCCCAAGGGATGATCAAACTAAATCGCAAGAACTTCCAACCCCACGGCCGGGAATGAACCAATTGAGCAATCGCTAACCCTAATATCAATTCCAGTCCTACCGAGACTATCGTAAAGTAAAGAGTTCGCTTAATGGTATCCCAAAACGCCGGATTCTGAAGCATTTCGAGGTAGTTACCAAAAGCCACAAAGGTCCGCGCCTGATTGATTCCGGTTGGCGCGATAAAAAAGCTTAGAACCAGCGTAGTAATGATTGGCCATAGCGTGACGCCAGCAATCACGAGCAGTGAGGGCGCGACTAGCAGCCAGGCGATCTGTGCGTCTTTTTGCCTTAAAGAATATCGTCGTTGGGAAAGGCGGATGGCTTTTGTAGTCATTATAAAGAAGGTGGATTTGCACGAGCGTGCAAATCCACCTATCTGATTTAGTTATTCACTATTTACCGGCAAGTTCAATCCATTTGGCTGCGGCATCATCCAAGGCTTGTTGTGGTGACTTGACGTCCGTCAGTGCTTCCTGAATGGCAAGTTGCAACGCCGCGGAAGCTTCATTGTAATAAGGGACAGTTGGGCGTTCGTTCGCATATGGGAACTGTGCAAGGAAAGCTGGTACTGTAACAGGGTTGGTTGGCGTAGCAGCTTTCAACTTTTCCAGGTTATCACCCTCGAAGTCGGCTTTCCAGATCGGCAGCATTTCAGCCGAATACTTCGTCTGTACTTCATTGCTGGAGAGATAGGTCAGGAACTTCCAGGTTTGATCAGGATAGGGTGTGGTTGCCATAATGGCGAAGGAACTGGAACCATCCACACTAGAACCTTTAATACCCGCATCCGCGCCCGCTTTGAATACAGGCATAGGAGCAAAAGCTGCCTGCCCGACAATTTGCGACTTGGACGGATCGTTCGAATCGCTATACTGGAACAACCAGTTGACTGCAAACGCCGATTTACCAGCCAGGAAATCCGCCTCGACGGCCATTTCGTCAGAGGATACAGCGCTTGGGTTGGTGAGGCCATCATCAACAGTTTGCTTCATCCAGGTCAGGATCTCAACACCCTTGTCATTATTGAACACGGGCTTGCCGTCTGCATCCACGAATGCCCCACCGTTTCCGAACAACAGAACAGCAAAATCGCAGGTGACGCCTTCCTTCTGATTCCAGGACCAGGTAATAGGAAATTCTACAACGCCTTTCTCCTTGATTACCTTGGCCTGATCTGTGACTTCTTCCCAGGTCTTAGGCGGATCAGTAAAACCTGCTTTCTCGAGCATATCCTTGTTGTACATAAAGTACTTCACGTCCATCAGCCAGGGCATGCCATAGACTTTGCCATTGCGGGTCACGCCGTTCCAGGAAGCAGGGAAGATACCAGACTTCATCTCGGGAGTGACCCGATCAGTGACATCCAATAAGTAACCTGCTTTGATGAACTCATCAGGCCAGATCACATCGATCATTGCGGCATCATACGCGGGCGGTTTAGCGGCCATACCGGTCGTGATTTTGTCATGTACGAAATCATAGCCCAGGTATTCCATGACTACCTTGATATCTGGGTTCTGGGCTTCAAAATCGCGCGCAATTTGGTCAATCTCAGCAGGCTTCAGACCGGCCTGGTCCATAGTTAGCACATGGATTGTCACCGGACCAGTGGCGGCCTTTGGCGCCCCACAACTGATCAAGCTGGCCATTAGCACCAGAGCGACCATCAGCATCGTAATTTTACTGAACGTACGCATCTTCCTCCATCCTTTCTTATCATTTAATGGAAATCAATAGAGTTGATCTAGAAGTGATTCGTAATTACCGGATAGGCACCTCCTTAAGATAACTTGTGGACTACATAGAAGTTGGAAGTATTGTGCAAAACATTTGTAATTGCACCCATCACGCCGGCGCGCAGTCCGAGATTAGAAACCACTAACCGTGGCAGATTTGGAATGCTACCTTTGATGCGCTTCAAAATTGGTTCGACCAGCATATCTGCAAAAGGGGAAACGCTTCCACCAAGGACAATAAGTTCCGGATCAAACGATACACTCAAGTTCGCAACTGCAATCGCGAGATAATCTACGGTTTCATCTATGATAGACGTTGCCCATTTTTGACCGTGTCGTGCCGCTATAAAGACATCGTCTGCCGTAAGCGATTCCAGTTCAGCCGCCTCACGCCTAGACCTGAGGTTGACACGTGCTCGCTCAGCGATTCCCGTCCCTGAGGCAGCTTTCTCTAAAGCACCAAAATCCTGATAGTTCTTTCCAAGGAACTCGCGGCCTGGTATGAAATTTCCAATCTCACCGGAGGCTTCACTACCGCCGCGATAAAGTGCGCCATCAATAATGATGCCTGCTCCAATGCCTGAGCCTACTATAATAAGAATCATGTTTTGCGAGCCTTGACCAGCACCAAACCAAAGTTCGCCCATAGCAGCTAGATTTACATCATTGTCTACTGTGATAGGCAATTGGTATCGCTCAACCAATTTTGCTTTAAGTGGAAAATTGCGCCAGTTCAAGGAGTAAGCCCATTTGACAACTTCCTCCTTATGCAAGGTTACTCCAGGTGCACCAACACCAATGCCGCGTACTCTGCGGCTCTCCAATTTAGGGCTAGCGAGCAATGCATCAATCAACTTTAGAAGTCGCTCATAATTCTTTTCCCCCGACGTGCCGTGGCGGCCCATATCTATTTCATCCAAAATATTGCCACCCAAATCAGAAATGGCCCCGTACATTTTTGTCCCACTCAGATCCACACCGAGGACCACATAACTCCGTGCATTGAATTCCAGAAGGGGGCGACGGCGGCCACCACTCCATTCAGTGCTACCTTCTGCGCGTACAAAACCCTCTTCAACCAGATTATCCACGATTCGCATTACCGTAGGGAGACTAACATCCAGCCGCTCGGCAATCGCAGTCCGAGAAATAGGACTTTCGCGACGAATGATTTCAAGTATCGCCGAGCGATTGATCTCACGCATATCCGAAGCGGTGATTGTCAGGCGGTAGGCCATGTTTCTTTATAATAGTTGTCATGATAGGGGGCTGGATTGTAACTTACAGGCTGTAATAATTACTTACACCTTGTAAATATCTTAGCAAAATTAAAAGTAAAAGTCAAGCACCTCTTATGAAAAGTGGTGTTTATGCGTTACTTCACATAAAATTTGATTGTGAGTCAATATACTTAGTTTGATGAACCCGCAGGCTTTAGATCGCGCAAGTTAAGTTGATAGCCTACACGCCCGTTATATTCATTTACTTCATAAGTAAATAAAATATCAACACGTGGTGGCATGCTTTTTAGCCAGTAACCTAAACGGAAGCCGATCGCATCGTAGATGAGGCCTTTTTCATCTTGGAGGGATAATTTCAGATGTTTCCCCTCTAAGCCAACAGCACGAAACGATTTAACTTTTACATTGCGCGCGACAAAAGCTGCATCTGGATTCCCATAACCAGTTGGTTCGAGATAACTTAGGTTTTTGATTACCTGTGGGCCAAGCTCTGTAAGCGAAACTTCTATATCTGCTGTTAGGGTTGGCCTGAGATCCTGCGCTGATAGTCTTTCCGCGGCGAAATCTTTTAACCGCCTCACCAGCTCTGGCAGATTTTCGTTGCGGACGGTGAACCCTGCTGCCGCGGCATGACCACCATGGCGGACCAGTAAGTCCTTGCAGTGATCTAGGGCTTCTGTGATGTGGAATTCTGGTATGGAACGGCATGAACCGCGCGTCTCTTCGGGACCGCGCGAGGCGACGATTGCCGGGCGATAATAGGTTTCAGTTAGACGTGAAGCAGCAAGGCCAACCACACCTGAGTTAAATTGTTCATGTACGGCAAAGAGTAAAAACGCATTAGGATCCTCGGCTAGTGCAATCGTCTCAGCTTGAGCTTGCATCTCGCGTGTGATACGTTGCCGTTCACGATTTTGCACTTCGAGTTGTTGCGCGAGCTGACCTGCGCGCATGAAATCTGTAGTCGTGAGCAGTTCAAAGGAAGCCAGCGCAGATTCAAGTCGGCCTGAAGCGTTCAGGCGAGGTCCTAATCCAAAGCCGATATTCATCGCAGTGACTTTGGTTAACGTGAGATCTGCGATCTTCGCCAGAGAAAAGAGCCCCTGGCGTGTGGTCTGCCGCATGTAACGGAGCCCTCTACGGACAAGCATACGGTTTTCACCCACGAGAGGCGCCAGGTCCGCAACAGTACCGAGAGCAACGAGATCAAGTAACGACTGGCGTGTGGCAAGTGAAGTTTCATGATTACCTAATAATGCTTCAGCGATTTTGTAGGCAATACCAACACCAGCTAGGTCTTTATCAGGATATGGATCAGCGTGTTGTTTGGGATTGATCACTGCAAGGGCAGGGGGCAGAGGTCCTTCTGAGGGGTGGTGATGATCGCTAATAATGAGATCCAGGCCAATGTTTCGCGCGTGAAGCGCTTCGTCAGGTGAACGGATACCACAATCCACGGTGATAACCAGCTTTACGCCATCTGCTTTGAGCGAATCCAGTGCATCTTTATTAAGTCCGTATCCTTCTTCGAATCGATTGGGAATATAGCCGCGTACATCTGCGTTGAGTCCCCTGAGAGTTTGTACAAGTAGCGCGGTGGCAGTGACTCCATCCACATCATAATCGCCATAAATTGCAATGGGTTCATTATGTTCCATGGCAAAGCAGATACGTTCCACAGCTTCGTGCATGCCTTTCATCTGAAAAGGATCGGTGTTGAAATCTGCTTCGGCTTTGAGAAAGGCGCGCGCTTCAGCATCGGTAGGGTATCCGCGATTGAAGAGGATTTGTCTAAGCAGCGGAGGAAAGGCTGCTAAGTTCGAATCAGCTTCTGGTGTAAGAGTAGGTGGTATGAGCCAGCGTTTGTTATGATTCATGACTAAGTATCAGATTTTGAATATAAATGTGGATACACAGAGTTGGAAGAGTATAATGGATATGGAGAAAAGATGCGACCTGTAGCCTCAGATGAAAAATCAGTCATGGTGATGGTCTATACCCAGAACACGCTGGTGCGAGGCCAGCTCATTGCGCCTGAGGGAGTACATGTAAGCTTATGGTTAAGGAACCAGGATATTTCAAATTACATGCATTTGATAAATCCAGAGATGCTTATGTTTGGCAGTAGTGCGCCAAAGTCTATCACATATTCCGAGATGTATGTACCGACGAGGCAGATTATTGCATTCCACCTTGCGCCGCCCGAAGCGGACCCGCCGGATTATGACCCCAATGAACCGAATCGCAGCATGGCCACTATCACCGCATTGGCCGGGACATTTTTGATCAAAGCTAAAATCTGGGTTTCTTCCCAAACAGATTTAGGTGCCAGCCTCGATGTGATCCGCACGCCTTGGCTATCACTTTACGAAGCACATATTAGCAATCCTTATATGACACAGTTTAATTTACTGGTACCAATGTTGTTGGTCAGTTCGAACGCGGTAAGTTTTGGGGTGTGAAGAGCTAAGTGTCAGGTTCCAGATGCCAAGTGAGGCGACAGCATCTTTAGTATTAGGGCATATTTGCTAAATTGAAAGGTCAAAAGGACTTTTGTCGCACCAATGAACCTTAAAGTGCAGCGTATAATTTTTCCCTATGAAAAAGTCGCTTAATTTCATACTAATTCTCCCACTGCTTTTGGCAATCGGGTTTGTTCTTATCGCTATCAGAACTGGCTCAGCTCCTGACTGGTTTGCCACCCCAATTTCAACCCCTACGTACGTAAAAATAGCAAGTTCCACACCAGTTATCCTTCCCTCAGCAGTCCACACACAACTTACCGCTACAACGACGCGTACTCGGCCCCCTACATTAACGCTAACGCCAACACGCACCGTCAGCCCTACGAGTACAACCACATCTGTCCGCACGCCTACATTGACATTGACTCCGGCATCAACTCCTGGCCAGCTTTTTCCAAGCAGCGTAACAGGCACACCCGCAGGTCCTGAGATCAACGAGGGGATTGCGATTGGGAATCAAATCGTTCGGGCGATAGAAGTCTATAATCTTGATCAGGGTCATTATCCATCGAAACTAAATGACCTTGTACCAGCTTACTTAACAGAGATACCGGTTACATCGACCGGCCAGGAATACTTTTATCGGCTATTTGATCCTAACGATCCATTAGCGCCTGAAATATATTGGCTAGCATTTCGCGTTATTGAACAAGAAAACGTAACATGTACATATTTAAGGAGACTCGGCTACTGGGACTGTAATTTCGCCAGCCCGTAGAATTCTTTCTTCCACGGAAATGAGGTAGTCAATCCGTGAAAAGATTGAAAAGGAATTGCAAACTTGTGACGATTTCCGGCAGAAAGCACCTGGTAACGCTTGGGCAGTGTATAATTAGATATACGGCGCTAGTTGGGATGCGCTCTAGTAAGTGTTGTTCTTATCTGCGTGTTCGTATTTTTCGGGCGGTTGTATGGATAAACCCTATGCTTTGATCATTGAAGACGACCGGGACATCGCGGCCTTATTCCGCCATGTTCTTGATGTCGCTGGTTATCATACCGAGATTGTTTTACATGGCGAAGAGGCGATTAAGCGCCTGGATTCAACTCAACCGGACGTTGTCTTGCTCGATTTGCATTTGCCGGGTGTGCCGGGCGAGAAGATTCTGGAGCAAATACGCTCAGATCAGCGGCTGAAGACAACCGCGGTGATTGTTGTCACAGCACATTCCGAGAGTGCATATATCCTACCTGTTGAACCAGACTTAGTTCTTCTGAAACCGGTCAATTTGGAACAGTTGAGCATTCTGGTGCAACGTTTACATGCCACATCAGCGTCAATACAAGAGCAGCCCTGGGATTCAATTACTCATCTTTATAACCGTTCATTCTTCATGCAACGTGTTACCTATGCATTGGAGCGGTTGAAGCAGCTAAGCTCGAGTCATTTTGGTGTGCTATTTGTTGATTTGGATCCGTTTGTATCTTTACAGGAGCAAATGGACGAAAACCAAATTAATGCTTTTCTGCAAGAAACAGCTTTACACTTGAAAACGGTTCTGCGCCCTACTGATACTACTGCCCATATTGGCGAGGGTCTCTTTCTAACTTTGCTTGAAGACGTTTCAAACTCGACTATTCCGGTCAAAATTGCTGCACGTGTGCAACTGGAGCTAAGTAACTACCTCTCTCAGGCAGAATATGGGACCGGACTGCGCGTATATGTTGGAGTAGTGTTATGCGAGGCAGGTTACAAGGATGCAGAAGAGATTTTGAACGATGTAAAACTTGCTCGTCAACTGGCTAGACATAAGAAAGAATATGTGCTTTATGACAGACTAATGCTAATAGATTTTCGACCCTCGTAAATCGCTGAATATGACGAGTACTCTACTGTATATTGTCACTGCTGTGTGCTGATTTGTCTTTTAGACGAGGGTGGGATTGGGGGTTATTCACGTATGATTTCCCTTGAGAGCATCCCTTGTACAGAGTTTCAAGTGTGAGAGGTAATTCATCGTGCACGCCAGCCTGCACAAAGCTTGGCATTCTATAAGTCAGTTTGTGCTCAGATATACCATCCAAGCGGTGCTTGAGAAGTGTATACAAATTGAAAGGTAACTGCTATGTCCATCTGACTATAATGGCTTTATAAATGTCATAGGGATTTGCCAACTGACTGTCTTTGAGTTTCATCCATGAAATCGCAAGGAATTCTACAAAACCGCCGCTTCACAAGATTTTTGATTGTACTGGCTGTCGCTTTAGCCATCTACTTGGCATTGATGGTTTTTCCTGTTGGAGGGGAGCGGGGCCGTATCATTTCCACGAATGTCACTGCTGTCATATTTTCTCTTCTTGCATTTCGGGTTTTTTTCGGAGTATGGCTTTCAATTAATGCTAATGACATTTCAAGGCGAATATGGGGACTCTTTGCTCTAGGTATACTCCTATGGGCGGTTGCTGAAGTTGTCTGGGCTTATTATGAAGTCATCCTCATCAAAGAAACTCCGTATCCATCCCCGGCTGATTTTTTTTGGGTGCTCGGTTATCTGCCGATATATTGGGGATTAACCTTAAGATATAAGACTTTAAATGTAATTATTGATCAACGTCGAAGATTCATCATCTTTACATTTATAGCATTTCTGTTCCTGCTGATTGCATATTTTGTTCTTATACCAACCATCACGGAGTTTGATCCTCAAAGGCTGGTTGAAAGCCTTTTGAATATTTTTTACCCGTTAGGTGATCTCGTTTTATTAATTCTGGCCAGCCTAATCCTATTTTCTATGGGGAAAGGACGATTCGCACTCACTTGGAGATTCATCATTATTGGTTTTGTCGTTATGTCTATGGCAGATTTAAGTTTTTCTTATCTCTCCTGGTATGGTCTTTATCACCCAAATGGTAATGCTAATATGGTTTCGATCCTCACAGATTTTGGATTCAATCTGTCATATCTATTATTGGCCTTGGGAATTTATGCTTATAGCATACTGCTTGATGTACCGCGCGCGATAAAACTGAGTGTGGACTTTGGTCTCTTGGCGGGGAGTAAGATTCTCATATTTATTGACTCGAAGAACAAGATTATTTCAGCTAGCGATAATTTTATGTTTCTTACAGAGACACAGAATAAAGCCCAATATGAGAAGAAATTATTTCATGAGATTGTTGGCATAGATGAAGCCAAAATCGAAGGTTTAACGTGCACACTCAGGGAAAAAGGCTCGATCAGCAATTATCCACTGAAGATTAGCAAGGCTGGTTCGAAAGACGTGCTATTTACCGCGATTGCACTTTTCAATCCACAGAATCAATATGATGGCGCTGGCATCGTTTTGCAGTCTGAACTTCTATCAAAGGAAACCAAAGAGTCAGTTCTGAACGAGGAGCAAAAAGCTCTTGTAGAGTCTTTTTTGAAAAAGGCCGGGGTAAGCGCCAATCAAGAGGAGCAGGCCTTGAAAGCTTATTTTCTGGAACAAATCAGATTAATATATTCGCTTGTTTATGAGTTCAATGGGCAGTATGTGGCTAATGCACTTCTTGACTTTCTAGAACAAAAAGCAAACGAAAAGGGATGGAAAATTCATGTTGACGGACATGAGATTTCCATCCCCGGACAATATGAAGGGCAAGTTTTATCGGCAAGTTTATCTCAATTGTTAAAGGCAGGCAGATCTTATGGTGCAAACGCCGTGAGTCTGTCACTGATTGATGAAGAGATGAAAAGAATTGATCGAGAATTAAATCCTGATGTAATGCGAGTTATCGACCGGTATAGCCTTCGTATTGGTAATCAGGTAGCTTTCTAACTTACGGCTTAAAGTGCTGTGGGATATTTCATAACCTCAATAAGAAGAGGAGAACCAATGGAACACGATGAAGATCTATTAAACTACGATGATGAAATTGATCCTGAAGTATGGTTTCAGGCTTTGCTGGCCATGACGTGTGATAAAGAACGAAGAAAGCAATTGATCCAAAGAGGTGTCGAAAAGACGGGCTTGCCTCCTGAGAAGGTGGAAACGTTCATTGCTGCCAAGCTTAATTTTGTGGCGAGGAAATCAAAGTTGCGCTTAAATTAAATCCTGTATAGGGGTAATCCGATTAAAAATCCCCAAGGTGCAACTCGACCGAAGTCTACATGACCGATTCTTTCGATAAGCCCGCGGCGATCACTTACATTTTCAAGCCATGCAAAATAGTGACACTGCTTTCTACCGCTTTGATATCTATGTCTGCATGAATTAGGTTTCACTGCTATGTTTGCGAAAAGTGATGACAGTCTGAATTTCTTGAAAAAGGCAGATAATTGGAAGAAGGCTTGATAAAGGCTTCAGCAATTATCCATGCCATGTAAGCTAGCTCGTGAAAGTATGAATAGACAAAAGTGAACCGCAGGTGAAGAGCCTGCGGTTCATTCTTATTGCTGGCGAATGCAAGGAAAGATTTACTTTCCTTGCGACTTTTTCGCCTCCGCTCTGGCGGTAAACTTTTCTGTATCAATGACAAAACGCTCATCTAAGGCTTGGCCTACCTTTTCCATTTCATCCCATGCCTCGATTTGAAAGGTCAATTTGCGGCCATCAATTGCTACCAATTTAGCATGGGCACGGACTTGCATTCCCACTCGGGTGGCAGACAGATGGCGGACATCAATGTGTCCGCCGACGGTAGTAGATATCCGTCCAATGCCTTAACCGCTGCAGTTTCCATTCTGCTGTTGCGAATGCGGTCTTTGCTGCGACTGGGAAACGGGTCAGGCATATTCCAATCAAACCCAAAGATTTGAAGGCATAAAGTATAACGGCAGGGTTACTACCTGCGGTTTTTGTTTTAGTGCAGGGATATAATGTAGCTCACTCTATATGTCTGATTAATTGTCGCCCACAGTACTTCCACTTAATAGGTCGTGGACGATCTCTTCATTATTGCAACGAAGGAAGACCAATGATATTTGAATAACTCCGGAGGTAGAGCGATGAAGAAAATTTCCAGTTTAGTTTTACCTGCGATATTCCTTGTCTTGATGGCAGCTTGTGCGCCTAGCACCATACAAGTCACTACGCCTGACATTACTTTGCAACCCAGCTTCCCTGGTTCTAACCCACTGGTTAATCAGCCAGATGCGTTTGGACGTGTGGCAGGCACCGGTACAGGAATCTGGCATGGCATCATTGCCCCCGTAACCCTTGTGCTCTCATTTTTCGCTACTAATGTAAAGATGTATGAAGTACACAATACTGGAAGCGGATATGACCTGGGTTTCCTAATCGGGCAGGCATTAGTGATTGCCCTTTTAAGTCTTGTTAGACGCATAGGGCGGCGATAAACGCTCGAGTGCGTTCCAATTTGAGGGGACGTGAAAATACATATCCATGCACAACCGTTAACTGTCGGCTCATTTGTATACTCCTCCACGACTAATAAATAAGATTGGGAGGATTTGTTGTTTTTGAATTCAGCACAGATATGTCTGGTTAGTAAACAGAAAATGCCCATCTATAGTCAGTGAACAGTTTTTGCACCATCGCAACAAAGAGTAAGCTATTGTCGTTAAATAGCTTAGGAGTTAGAAATGAAGAAATTACTCATTTCAGTTGCGATATTGCTAGTTCTTGTGACAGGTTGTTCTCGGAGCTCTAATATAGAAGTCACCACACCTGACACGACAATACAGCTATCCGCGCCTAGCCCGAACCCGGAACTCAACAAGCCAGCTGAGAACGGTCGCGTCGCAGGTCTGGTAGAGGGGCTTTGGCATGGCATCATTGCTCCTGTAACCCTTGTGGGCTCCTTTTTCAACCCAGAAGGATGGCAGATGTACGAAGTACATAACAACGGGAGCGAATATAACCTTGGTTTTCTCCTTGGAGTGGCATTGGTGTTTCTCATTTTAGGTCTCATCGGAGGCAGGCGACGCTAACCACTAAATCCTGAAACTCAATTTGCCAGGTTCAGGTCCTTCGTGAGGGACTTTTAGAATATTAATTTGCCAGTAGTAAAGATATTTACGGGCAAATTCTATTCCTTTGATGAAAAGAAAAGCTGTGTTTGCGCGGTGCGGATTCGGAGCGATTGAAGGATTTGGTTTGCGCGGCTCGTAAGGAAAAGTACAACGCACGTGAGCTTATTCA